>ERZ506964.926-NODE-926-length-12600-cov-9.739657_pt1 | contig 12600 bp, 9 predicted proteins | sample MGYA00512893_ERZ506964 | MGnify/ENA metagenome assembly ERZ506964 | reverse complement strand
TCTGCAGGTCATATCATACAGTTCCATATAATCCTCCTGTTGCAGCGTGGAGATATAATCTTCTTCTTCCAGATAATAAGAAGAAACGGTCGCGGAATCACGGATCTCAGAGATTCCGGCAGCTACCATCATGAGGCAGGTGAGTGTCAGAATCACAGTAATGATCCCACAGATCAGTTTTAATGGGGAAAAACGTTTCATCGATTTTCAAGCCCCCTTTCCAGATATTCTTTCTGCTTTGTTGTGGAGAGATCCGGGAGCGCATCTGCCTCCTCAGAGGTCAGTCCGGCATAAGCAACCAGACCCGCTTTTGTCTGCGTACGAAGGTCAACCAGAGCAGCATTTGTCTCGTCGGTAAAATATTCTTCTTTGTTATAAGAGTAATTCTCCTCAAGATTAAAGATATCGTGAATGTCCCTTGCCAGTGTTGTGATGGTATGAGAAATCTCATCGTCATCGAAATAGTAATTGGGATAATAGTTGCTGGTATCCACAAGAATCCGGTAAATATCACGATAGGAATCGGACGCACGGATCAGGGCATTGTATTTGTCAAATTCATCCTCGTAGTACAGGGAATTCTGGCTGTAATAAGAAGAAAGTCCGCAGAATTCACCGTTCTGGATATAAGTATCAATATTTTCCTGATGCTCGGTCAGATGGGTGTGGATCTCCTGTTTCTGAAGGGAAGAACCGATCTCCCAGCTTTTGGATACGAAAATATAAGCACCGATATTTAATATGAGCAGAACGAAAACAACAGTCAGAGGCACCGTCAACTCGGTAAACCGTCTGGTTTTCTGATAGACATCCGACTGCGTCTGCTGAAATTCCTGCTGATACCGGTCCATATCTTCCTGATGTTTCTGGGCAAATTCATTTGGCAGACCGCAGAAAGGACAGTATTTATCTTCCAGACCGACCTGCGCGCCGCAATGTGGGCATTTCATTTTTTGTTCCTCCTTTTATGAAAATTGGTAACTGTTCAGTACCTTCACAGTTACGAACCAAAATGCATAAAAAATCACCTTCGGTGATGGCATTTTGGCTTGTACGTCTCGGGATTTTGACATATTCATGTCAAAACACCTCGCGGGACAGTGGCTACTGAATAGTTACATCTTTTCATTTTAATGTTTCTGCCAACCACCAGAAACGGATTCCGGAGGCATGGGGGAGGCAGCCTTTTGCTGGTGCTTTTAGCAAATACGAAATCCAGCATTTACGGAGACTTAGGCGCGAAGCCTTTGCTGAGCGTCTTAGTCGCAGTTAATGCTTAGTTCGGATTTGCGTTACCAGCGGTTGCTTTCCCCATGCCTCCGGAATCCGTTTCGTCCCCCTTTGAAAGAAAAAACAGGTACTGCACATAAACTCATGTGCAATACCCGTCTATTCCTCCGGTTCTTACGTCCCGTTATCTATTACTTTTTATTTCTTTTTCTTCTCTTCAGCGCAAATCCGCCAGTTCCCAGAGAGGCAACAGCCAGTCCAAGCATTTCAAGGATGTTGGTAGGGTCGCCGGTCTTGGCTGTCTTGCTGGTGCTTGTGCTTCCTGAAGAAGTTGTTGTTTTATTACCTGTACCGGAAGTTGTTGTGTTGTTCTTCGATGCTGCAGGTGTTGTAGTTGGTGTGGTTGTCGGTGTAGGCGTTGGTGTACTTCCATCCGCTTTCACCAGAGCTTCCATAGCTTTGTTCAGTGAAGCTGCTGCATTATCTACACTTGTCTGGTCTTTCTTAGCTTCCAGGGCACTCTTTGCATTCTTCAGTGCTACCTGCAGAACTTTCCAGCTGTCTGCTGTGTAATCTGCTTCTTTCAGTGCTTCTGCACTCTGGATTGCTTTTTCCAGAGAAGCTATGTTGATTTCCTTCGCCGGATCTTCTTTTGCAGCTTTCTTATAAACAAAGCTCAAATCTTTGTATCCGGTTGCTGTTACTACGATTTCAAAGCTGTCACCCTCTGCAAATGGTGCTGCATCTGTGATCAACGTTCCGTCATCATTAAACAGTTTTACTGCATTACGTCCGCTTACTGCATAAGGTTTTCCATTAACAGATACGGAGGTAATATTCTTGATGTAATCTGCAAATTCTGCGTCAGTAGCGCCTGCTGCTTTTGCCAGACCAGGTTTTTCACTGTTTTCGTTATATGCTGCCGGCATTGTTTCCGCATATACTTCAAATCCAAAACTGATCGGTGCATATTTTCCACTCTTATCAGTAATAGTCAGTGTGTATGCTCCTTTTTTCACATCTTTCAGGATCAGTTTTTCGCCTTTTACGATGACAGTAGCACCCTCTACCGTATACTCTGCGTCAAATCCTTCCGGAAGAGTCAGACCGGAAATAGTAGTTGCCACACTTGTTTCTCCGTCTTTCAGTTCCGCATCTGCTACAGCAACTGCGCTGGTATCAAATTTTACAGGTACATACAGACCTTTTTCGCCGCCTACCGGGATCTCATAGATACCGTTAGCTGTGTAATAAGTCACTTTATCGATATGCTGTCCCATCATTGCTTTGTAATGTTCAGATGATGTCGGGCAGTTATGTACTGCTGTGGTAAATCCGGTAGCCCATGCCAGTTCGGAAACTCTCCAGATATTTTCCAGATGACGCATACCGTAATCGCTGCCTTCTTTTGTGCTTACAATAACACCGTAGATAGCTGTTCCTGACGGAATGGTATCGGTCAGTCCATCCAGATCCAGCTGATAGTCACCATATTTGGACTCGGTCAGCAGTTCCGCTGTCACACCTTCAGTGATAGTTGTAGCGGTTCCCTGTGTTGCTCCGAAAGAGAATGTTCCATCTTCATTTACTGTCAGCTCTTTGTAGTAAGATGGTTTCTCACTCAGTGTATAATAGGAATAGCTTGCGCTCTCAAACAGGGCATCTTTTCCTGTATAATCTGTTGTGCTTTCCTGTCCTCTGTTGGTAACTGTGATACTTACTTTGGAATCATCGGTAATCTGTGTGTATTTGCTCAGATCCGTACCTGCCGGAACTTTTACCGGGAAAGTTACACCGGTGATCTCATCACCGCTTGCATCCACATGGTAAGATCCGCCTGCCAGAGAACCGGTTCTTACTTTGTTCTTGGTTGCAGAGGTAAATGCATCTACTTTGACGTCGTTGTTTACATCTGCTTTGTAGAACTGATCGTATGGGATGTTCATCAGAACATATGTTTCTTTCTGTGCTTTTACCAGGGCTTCGATCGCTGCGTTCAGATGATGCGTTGCTTCATCTACTGTTGCCTGAGTCTTCGGGTCTTTCAGCTCATCTTTTGCTTCCTGCAGTTCTGCCTGCATCGCTGCCCAGCTGTCTGCGGTGTAATCGCTCTCGGTCAGGGCTTCTGCAGCTTCGATCGCTTTCTTTAATTCGTCAGTGCTTATTTCTTCTTCACTGTCTTTTACGATATTTGCATCCGTTGCCTGGAACTGATAGGTTACATCTTTATAACCCAGCGCTGCAATCGTGATCGTCCAGTAGCCGGTTCCATCGGTTCCTTCCGGCAATGTGCATCTCAGGGATTTGGTCAGAGCCAGCTGGATTCCCATGCTCTTATGCATCCAGTTATCTGCTGCAAATTTAGTTCCATAGGTAGCTTTTGCATTACTGTATGTGCTGTCATCTCCATAGTAAGTCCAGGTTACTGCCTGCATGTTGGATCCCAGGTCTCCATAATTTCCTGTCAGATCTACACGCAGGAACTCTCCATATGATCCATTTGCATTTTTTACGGTCAATCCAGCTGCTTCCGCATCCGGAGCTGTCTTCAGTGCCTGTCCTTCAATACCGGATTCGCTTCCTGCCTGGCGTGCGGAAAAACTGAAGCTTCCATCTTCATTTTTCGTAACTGTCTTCAGACCGTTAGTGGCATCTGTCACATTCGCTTTCACGCTGTAAGCTGCCAGTTTGTTTTCTCCATATCCTCCGACCAGTTCCCCGCCGTTTTCTACTACGTTGTATTTCTGGCAGAATGCCTCATAGTCTGCACTTGCCACTTTCACCGGAACATATTTCAGTCCTGTCACCTCATAGTCTTTCAGTTTTGTAACCGTTCCGTCTGTGTCTGTGATCTCTCCTCTGTTAAATTTGATCATATTCCCATTCGTCAGGGTGATTTCTTTTCCATCTGCTGACCAGTGGGATACTTCATAAGTTTTTCCGTTCTCTGCTTCAATGATCGCTACGCACTGGAAACTTCCTCTGTGCAGTCCATGGTTTGCTGTTGCTCTTGTTACTGCATCAAACGCTCCTTTGTCTGGCTCCCCTTTCGCATCCAGTTCGCTAGAAGAACTGCTGTCGCCTGCTGCCTGTACACCTTCTGCTGACCAGTACTCTGCCCAGGTCATCGCTGCGTAGACATATTTGTATTCTTCCTGTGCGTTCTTTGTATAAGTAAATTTCACTTCCGGATAACCGGTAGAAGTAACTACAATTTCAAAGGTGTCGCCCTCAGCAAATGGTGTTGCATCTGTTTTCAGCGATCCATCTTCATTGATCACTTTCACAGCTCCTCGTCCGCTTGCTGCATAAGATTTTCCATTGACAGATACAGAAGTAATATTTTTGATATAATCCGCAAATTCCTCATCACTTGCATCTGCATTTTTTGTTATAGCAGGGTTCTCATTGTCGTTATTATATGCTGCCGGTACACTGTCAACAGACAAAATAAAGGTTGTGGTCATATCTGCATAGTTTTTGTTTTTGTCAGATACCGTCAGTGTGTATTTTCCTTTTTTCGCATTGGTAAATACAATTTTTCCGTTTTCTACTTTGAAATTCAGCCCGTCAATCTTATATTCCGGATTAAAATTATCCGGAAGATTGGAAAATGTAAGTTCTGCTTCCCCCGCTGACAAATTAGCATCTGCCACACTTACCGTCTGACCTGCTTTCTTCGGCACATACAGATCAGCTACCGGAATTTCATAGATTCCATCGGACGTATAATATGTCACTTTATTAATATGCTGACCCATCATGTTTACATAATGTGCGGAAGATGTGGGACAATTATGTACTGCTGAAGTAAATCCGGTACACCATGCAAGTTCTGTCACTCTCCAGATATTCTCCAGATGACGCATACCGTAATCGTTGCCTTCTTTTGTACTTATAATGACGCCGTAAACCTGTGTACCACTCTGGGATATGGTATTCTCCAGTCCGTCCAGATTCAGCTGATAATCACCATAAGAGGTTTGTGTAGTAAGTTCCGGTGTTACTCCGAATACTTTCTGTGCTGTTCCCTGTGTTTTTCCGAAAGAAAGACTTCCGTCAGCATTCAGGGTTACTTCTTTGTAATATTTCGGTGTTTCGCTTAGTGTATAGTAGGAATAGCTTGCACTTTCAAACAGAGCATCTTTTCCTGTGTATGTGGCTGTACTTGTCTGACCTCTGTTTGTAACCGTAATGTCTACAGAAGATTCGTCTGTTATTTTTTTATACTTACTCAGATCAACACCTTCGCCGACTTTTACAGGGAAAGTCACACCTGTGATCTCATCACCACTTGCATCTACATGATAAGATCCACCGGCCAGACCAGCTGTACGAACTTTATTTTTCGTTGCTGATGTAAATGCATCTACTTTTACACTGTTATTTACATCTGCTGCATAGAACTGATCATACGGAATGTTCATCAGGACATACGTTCCGGTTGTAACGTCCGGTTTCTCCGGCTCTGATGGTTTTGCTTCCAAAGCTGCAACTGCTGCATCCAGTGCTGTCTGGGCCGCGTCCACTGTTTCCTGGGATTCTTTTGCTTCCAGAGCCGCTTTTGCTGCGGTAAGTTTCTCGGTTAGAGCTGCCCAGGATGCTTCTGTGTAATCTGCCTGATTCTTTCCTTCCGCTGTTGTGATCGAAGTCTGGAGAGCAGCAGTGTTTACTTCGACCGGAGTTGGATCCTGTTTTTCAGATGCTGACTGCATAGCTTCAAGAGCTGCCTGTTTTACTGCTGTTGAGGTGCGAGTGGCCGTGCTTACTGCGTCCCAATTCTTAATTGTATCTTCTGTTGCCGGCTGCCCTTCTAATTTTGTTTTAATTCCTTTACTTTTACTATACGCCTTATCAAAGTAGCTTTTATTATCTTTCTCGCTGTAAGACGAATCGGGAGTTACCGTAATATCTTCAAACTTACCATCTTTCACTGTAAGTGATACCGAAATGCCATACGGATCCCACCCATTTTCATCTTCATCATCCTGCGCCGTTCTGTTTACCTGCGCAGTACTTGTGTACGTTCCATCCGCTGCTACCTGGTCCCCGGTCACTGCAAATGCTGTTACCGGGCAAAGTTCCACTGCCATTGCTGCGGCTACCGCCATGGCCATTGCTTTGGTCCTGACTCTTTTGTTGTTCATAAACTCCTCCTTCTTTTACCATAAAATTTTATAGTAGCTTATTATGTAACTATTCAGTAGCCAATGGGGAGGTACTGAACAGTTACCTTATTATCAAGTTAGTCACTATTTCTACTATTAGTTGGTAATATTTATCATTAGTTGTGACTAACCTATAATCAAAAAAATAGACGTTATCTCTTTTCTCAGGAATGTACCTGACAGCTGCCTCTCTCTCATGGGCTTTTATCAAGAGAGAAGTACCTGTCAGATACATTCCTTTTCGTTTATTTGTAACTGTTCAGCACCTTCCCGGTAGCTACCGAATAGTTACATTTATTTGTTCTTTCTTTCCGCTCCCGCGCCCTGACTGACTGCCGGGAGGATTTTACGGCTCACCACGCCGATCAGAATACCTGTGACCGTTCCCGCGATCATCAGCACCGGCAGGTAATAGATCAGCTTCGTATTTTCCAGCACACACATCGCAACCACGATCTGTCCGATGTTATGGGACACACCTCCGGCAATGCTTATGCCGATCATGGAAAATCCTTTGATCCGCTTCAATAGCAGCATCACCAGAAAACTTAAAATGCCACCTGCCAGACTGTACAGGATCGACATGCCGTTTCCGAACATAAATCCCACCAGAAGCACCCGAAGTATCACTACCAGCAGCACTTCCATCGGTGCCAGGATATACAGCCCGGTGACCGTCACCAGATTGGCAACTCCTAATTTAATTCCCGGTATTCCCAGGTTGATGGGAATCAGGCTTTCCACATAACTGAAGATCATCGCCAATGCCACAAGCATCGCACCGCTCGATACCCTCCGGCTGATGCTGGCCAGACTGCGTTCCCTGCATCCATTTTTCTGCTGTTCCTGTTTTTTCATCTTCTCGTTTCCTTTCGGAGTATGTTGCTCGTAACTCTTCCACGACTTCACAGTTACCTTCTGAATCATTACGATTTCTCATCTTTCTTTCACTTCGCAATCGTATCCGGCACCAGCTCGTCATCTGCCGCCTTACTGTCCGTATCATTCTGACGGATCACTTCCACCACCAGTTTATGGGGCAGACATACGATGGTCTGTTTCTGACCGCTGATCCTGCCCTGCTCCTTGCAGTAGCCGTCCGGGCAGTCCGCTTCTTCCATATATGCCTGTCCGTCCTCGATGCGGATCACATTGTGAAATTCTCCTTCAGTAACTTCGATCGTCTGATCTTTCTCCAGCGGATAAGTTCCATAGATTTCCCCGTTCACGGTAATCTGTACCTGATCCCCCTTCGTCTCTCCGGTTACATGCATCACCAGAAGCATTACCAGAGCCACCAGCACGATCCCTCCTGCCAGCAGGATATCTCTTTTTTTCATATCTGCTCCTTATCTGTCATTTTTGAAAAGCGCAGATCTTACAGTCCCAGCCACAGACAGATCCCAAGCAAGATCAGTGCACGCAGAATCGTAAACCAGAACTCATTTCCTTTGAGCTTCCGGATTCCGCAGTGAATGTGCTTCTGTGGACAGATATCGATACACTTCTGACACTGGAAGCAATCCCCGCTGATCTCCCAGGAGCCATCTGTTGGAAGACCGATCTGAGACGGGCAGGTCTTCGTACATGCTTTACATCCTTTTCTGCATTTTTCTCTCGTTCTGTGAAGGGAGAAAAACGGCAGTACCGGAAGCAGGGAAAATACTGCTCCCATGGGGCAGAAGAACCGGCAAAAGAATCTTTCCTGTACACACATGCCAGCCATCAGAAAGAGCAGGATCACAAGGCCGATCCCATAGCCTCCCAGACGGAAGTTTCCTGCATGGATCATGGAAAATACATCCCACGGGCTGGTTCCCTGTGCTTTTCCATATACTCCAGAATAACACAGAAGGACAATCAGCAACAGTACCAAATATTTCATATAACCTAAAATCCCGACTGACTTTTCCGGAATCTTCACCGGTTTCTTTTTCCGTTTTTTGCATGCTTTTGTATACAGCGCATGCAGCGCGTCTCCAAACGCGCCAAACGCGCAGACAAATCCACAGAAGAATCTGCCAAATACCATAGTGTAGAGACAAATCACCAGAAGCACCGTCACAAACGATGTCATAGCAACCTTCTCACCTGCTCCTATCTGGGTAAAAATGTATTTTACCCCCGCAAATGCTGCAGTATAGACAGATGGAATAAATATAAAATAAAGAAGCTGAATCAATGCCCGCAGCCAGGTATGTATTTTTTTTCTTTCTTTCGCTGTTAGATTATGTATATCCATAATTGCTGTCTTAATCCTCCTGGTTTGCTGCTTCTTCCAGTGCCTGTGCCACCGCTTCTTTGATACCGGTGGAGCTGAAGGTTGCACCGCTGATCGTATCTACCTCTGCACTCTGTGCTTCAAGGATTGTCGGAATAATATCCTCTGCCATAGAAAGATAAGCGCCATCCTCTTTTTGCGCCGATGTGATATTAATCTCAGAAATCATTCCATTCTCAACAATCACTTCCACATCCACCGGTCCGCCAAATCCCTGTGCTTCTCCGGTATAGGTTCCGTCTTTATAAGCACCGTCTGTGATTGTGCCTTCCTTTGCTGCATCGACTGACTGTTCCTGTTCCAGTTCCGCCTGCTGCTTTCTGATCTGTTCTTCTGCCTGTTCTCTTTTGTCGAGTACCGTGTTATATCCGTTCAGGCAGACAATAACAGCCACCACACTGATCGCTCTGGTCAAAAATTCTCCCATTGTCCGTTCTCTTTTCTTTCTTGTTTCATAGGTATTCCGTGCTTTCACAGTTACCTGCTGAATAGCTGCTTTGTTTCTTACTGCCGTTTCGCATTATTGAATGCCTGCTGACATGCATCGATAATTGCCTGGGATGTACAGGTCGCTCTGGATACTGTATCGATACCATCCAGATTACCTTTTTCCGTAATCTGTTTTACCACACCCGTCTTGCTTGATGTTCCGTTGACCGCTTTATTAATGTAGCTGTCGTTACCGGATCCTCCGTCTCCATACACATTATCAATTTTTATAATCTTATCATCTTGAATCGTCACCTGTGCAAACAGATTATATGCTTCAAAATCCATATCCGCATCCGGCAGACAAAGCACCGTCACCGGATATACACCATCTATGTAAGTACTTTCCGGTGGAAGATCCGGTTCCGGATCGTCATTTGTCCCATCCGAAATCTGCAGTTCCTGAACTGCCTGATTTAACTGTGCTGCCGCCTCATCAAGCTGTGCCTGCTCTGTCGCGTTCTTCAGTGCCTTTCTGGCATCCTTCAGACGAACCTTTACAACTGCCCAGCTTGCAGAAGTATAGTCACTGCCATTCAGTTCGTTGACCGCATCGATTGCTTTTTCCACTTCTTCGGTATTCAGCTGTACTACATTGTTATCATCATCGGTGTCTGTCTCTCCGTTGGTGACACGTTTTGCTTCTTCCAGCGCATTCTTCACCGCCTGGATCAGTCCCTTGGAACTATAAGTAGCACCGGATACGGTATCTACCTCTGTACTCTGTTTTTTCATCATCTGTGTGATCACATCCATGGCACGGCCGAAGAACGCATCGTCATCCTCTTCTCCGATGACCAGAACTGCCTTCAGTGTCTTATCCTGGATCACGATGGCAACGGTAATATCGCCGTTATATCCTTCTGCGGTTCCGTAGTAGACGCCATCGTTATACGGGAGTGTTCCTGTAACCGCTGTTGTATTATTCTCTGTATTTTCTTGGTTTACCGTGTTTGTTCCGTTAGAACCGGAGTTGCCTCCGTTATCCGCTGCTGCAGTCTCTGTCGCTGCTGCCTGGCTCAGTGCATTCCGCACCGCCTTAATGATTCCGTTGGAACTGAAGGTTGCACCGGATACCGTATCAATACCATTAGTACTCTGTGCACCCAGGATCCGATTGATCACCCCGGAAGCCTTCTGGATATATTCACTTCCATCATTGGTCTCCACGATCTGAATATTACTGATCTTTCCACCGTTGATCACAACTTCTACCTTCAGATTTCCGGCAAATCCTGTTCCGGTTCCATAATAGGTTCCATCTTTATAAGCTGCCGGTTCCTGTACGCTTCCTGCTGCTTCCGGTGTTGACTGGCTCTGACTTGCGGAAGTTCCCTCCTGTGAAGAACCCGTCGTACCACTGTCTTTTTCTCCGGTCAGTGCATTTTTCACCGCACTGATGATTCCTTTGGAACTATAGGTCGCACCGGATACCGTATCTACCTTTGTACTCTGCTTTTTAATAATCTGATCAATCAGACCTTTCGCCCGTCCGAAAAACGGTTCATCATCAGAAGCACTCAAAATCTCGATGGATGTGATCTGTTTGTCTTTGATCGTAACCGCTACCGTGATATTTCCCCGATATCCGGTTCCACTCCCCTGATACACACCATCTTCCAGATCAAAGGAACCCTTTGCCTGTTCCTCTTCTTCTGCCGCTTCATCCTCTTTTGTTTCTTCTTCCGTGCTGGTCTTTACCACCGGTACTTCATCCTCCTGCTCCTGTGTATCCTCCACAGACGCTTTCGTCTCGTAAACCGGTACTTTATATCCATATAAAGATCCTGCCACACATGCTGCCACAACCGCAGCGGAAACAACCGGGGCAAAGGGTTTGCATTTTTCCAGCATTTCTCTGATGTCCATCTGCTTTCTCTCCTTTGTTTTCGAGTATTTTTATGTACTGACTTTGTAACTGTTCAGCGGCTTCCCGGTGGCGAGCCAAAATGCATCTAAACGTCTTCTGTGATCACATTTGTACTTGAATGTTTAAGGATTTTCGCATAGCTTTTATTTATGAATCACTGTCACATCCATATCCGTAGTCAGACTGTCGGCGATTCCTTCTGTCACATACAGCTTTCCATCTGCAGTTTCCATGATCGTCTCAAATTTCTCACTGTTTTCCTTCCAGAACTGTGCCGCTTTCTCTTCTCCCATGATAAATAAAGAAGTGGAAAGCCCATCTGCCAGAGTTCCGTCATCGCTGACGATCGTTACAGAGATCAGCCCATTGTCTGCCGGATATCCGGTAGCCGGATCAATAATATGATGATATGTCACGCCATCTTCCTCAAAATAACGTTCATAACCACCGGATGTGATCACCGCCTGATTTTCAATCTCCAGAATACCGAGATAATCTTCCGTATCATCCGGACTCTGGATCGCTACTTTCCATTTGCTGCCATCTGTTTTACATCCCAGTGCCTGTACGTTTCCACCGAGGTTTACCAGCCCGCTTGTCACACCGCAGTCCTGATAGATCTGCATGATCTGAGCAGAGGTATATCCCTTTGCGATCCCACCCAGATCGATCTCCATGCCATCCCGGTCAAAAGAGATTTTTCTTGTGTCTTTGTCGTAATTCACTTTGGACGCATCGGCAAGGATCAGCTTTTCTTTCAGTGTCGCATCATCCGGCACATGATACTCCTGCGTCGGAAATCCCCATGCCTGCATCACCGGGTAAATCGCAATATCAAAGGCTCCTTCTGTCTTGTCATACAACTCCAGCGCCCGTTCCACCAGATATCCGCCATCTTCAGAAAGTGTTGCCTCTCCTTTCTGATTCAGCTGATAGATCTCACTGTTCTCATCTCCGGTGGAAAGAAGAGCATCCAGAGCTTCCACTCTCTCTGCCGCCTTGTCAACTGCCTCCTGAGCATGCTCCCCATATGCAGTCAGTGTCATATAGGTATCCATGGCAAAGAGATCCCTGGACGCTTCTTCTGTTTTCTCGTTCGGATCTTTGCCGGATGCTTCTGTCTCTGTGTTTCCCGTCTCCTGCTCATCCTGCGCAGATTCTTCTGCAGTGGTTTCCTGTTTCGTTATATTCCCTGTCTCATCTTTCGTTGTTTTCCCACATCCGCTGATGACAAATGCAGGAATCAGACAGACCAGCAATACTTTTTTTAATTTCATTTATTAACCTCTTATTAGTCCTTTCTAACTTTTGATAGTATAAACTTTATTCCGTTTCATTGTCAATTCTTGATTTTCTTATTGTACATATTTTCTCATATTTTTCTCTGATGTCGAGAAATTTTTTATCTTTTTCATGTAATTGTTCAGTTTCTTCCTCTTCACAGTTCTTTCCTTACCAGATTTTTACCCAGATGCATTACTGTTCTCGACCTTCTCAGTAACACTCTCTAGAGCGTGTTTGAAAAAGGCTTTTCGTGAGCTGCGAGTCCCAGTTTGTGGGAG
>ERZ506964.919-NODE-919-length-12642-cov-4.151188_pt1 | contig 12642 bp, 9 predicted proteins | sample MGYA00512893_ERZ506964 | MGnify/ENA metagenome assembly ERZ506964 | reverse complement strand
TTTAATCTTGCCGTCGGCGGTAAGGCGCAAGCGGTTGCAGCTTGCGCAGAAGTGGTTCGAAATCGCCGATATTACGCCAACGGTTCCTTGGGCGTCGGGAAGGCGGTAATACTGCGCCGGCCCCCAACCGTCAGGTGTTGCCGTGGTGGGCTGCAAGCTTCCCAGGCCGATGGACTGCGCTTGCATGTTTATGGTCTCGATAATCTCCTTTGCGGAGACAACGTCATCTAGCCCCCATCCGCAACCGCCGCAGTCTTCTCCGCTCCCAATAGGCATGTATTCGATGAAGCGAACATGTAGGGGGGCATCTACCGTTAGACGGGCGAAGGAAAGAAGATCCTGGTTTAAGCTGCGAACGACAACCGTATTGAGTTTGACGGGGGAAAGGCCCGATGAAAGAGCTGCTTCTACGCCTTTGAGGGCATCGTCAAGGTTACCTCGTCTGGTGATGAAACGATATTGCTCTGCATCAAGCGTGTCTAACGATATATTCACACGGGAAAGGCCCGCTGCTTTTAAATCGGTGGCCATATTGGGCAGGAGTATCGCATTGGTGGTCAGTGCGACGCTTTCGATGCCAGGGGTTTGGGCGGTGCGCTCAATAAGGCCTAAGAGTCCTTTGCGAACGGTAGGTTCGCCGCCGGTGAAACGGATATGCTTGATTCCGAGCTGCGATGCGCACTCGATTGCTTTATGGACTTCCTCGAGGGTAAGGATGCTTTCGTGGGGAATGCTCTTAACGCCATGTTCGGGCATGCAGTAGATGCAGCGCAAATTACAGCGGTCGGTAAGCGATATACGCAGATAGTCGATTTGTCTTCCTTGGCCATCTTTCATGGCGTCTCCTTTCGGGCAATAGTGGATGTGCGGGTTGAGCCGTTGAGTGCAATTGATTGGCGCGGCTACTTGGATACGAGGTAAACCTTATCGGAGGGGATGCGGATCAGTAGCACTTCGTCTTTGACTGGTAGCTTTTCTTCGGGCACTTTCAATTTGTCGATGCGCCAGAATAGGTGCTGCTCAAGGTATTTCATCTCGTTTTCGGTTTGATCAACCACTTTGTCGGCGCCTGGTTCACGATCAAGGAATTCCAGCAGTGCCGAGCGATCGAAACGTGAGTCGCTTGTTCGAACAACGCGAACGCGATAGGTGTTTCGTCCTGGTTCTTTAGCTTGTTCCAGGAAAAATGCGCGGACTCCCATGCATGTTAGGTTCTCTTGAACGGGCTTGTCGGTTTCGACTTCGATGCCCCAAGCGGGCAGGAATACTCGATGATCGTCAATCTGGCGGGCGGGGGTGGCATTTTTGCAGCCTGATAGCTTGATGCTTGCAGTCGATTGGGGATTGTTGACGAGGTTGTTGCCCGTGCTTACTTCCATCACATGCCCTTTTTCGATTACGGCAATGCGATCACAGAATCGCAGAGCTTCGTCGATATCGTGGCTGACGTACAAAATTGTTCCATGAAAAGTTTCGAACAACCCAGCAAGGTTTTGCTCCAGCGCTCCTTTTAGGTGTGCGTCGAGGGCGGAAAAAGGCTCATCGAGCATAAGGATGTCTGGTTTTGCCGCTAGCATTCGAGCCAACGCAACGCGTTGTTGCTGTCCTCCTGAAAGCTGCGAAGGATATCGCTTGTCGAATCCGTCCAAGCCAAAGCGTTTCAGCTCGGCGTTCACCTGAGCTTCACGTTCTTCTTTGGGCAGTTTTCGGTCGATTCCCGCCGCAACGTTTTCTGCCACGGTCAAGTTGGGGAATAGCATGTAGTTTTGGAACAACAGGGCGGTTTTGCGTTCTTGAGGGGAAAGGTTCACAGTTGGGCGTTTCCCTGCCTCCCGTTCAAAGAACGTTTTTCCGTTCACCACGATCTTTCCTTCATCGGGTGTTTCGATGCCTGCAATGCACCTCATGGTAAGGCTCTTCCCGCAGCCCGATTCGCCCAGCCAGCCAAGGGTTTCGTTATCTGCTTCTATATTTACGTCAAGGGTAAATGCGGGGAAGTGCTTTTTTATGGATACGGAAAGGCTCATTCTTCTGCCCTCTTACGATATTTAGTAGTGCGATTACTCCACAGGTTGATGAACAGGATCACGATGAAGCTGAATCCAATAACGATCGCGGTCCAGAACCAGGCAACGCCATCGTTTCCGTTCATCCATTCGAAGTAGATGGCGATGGGAATGGTGCGTGTGATGCCCAGGTAGTTGCCGGCCAAGAACAGCGTTGCGCCGAATTCGCCGAGAGCCCGTGCGAATGCGAGTACGGTTCCGGCGGCAATGCTACTCCAGGAAAGGGGGAGCATCAGTTTCAGGAAGATACGCGTGTTGCTCCAGCCTAAGGTGCGGGCGGCATCGAGCATGTTGGTGTCGAGGTTTTCAAAGGCGCCCAGTGCGCTTCGGTACATCAAGGGGAATGCGACAACTACTGCGGCAATAACCGTTGCAGGCCAGCTGAAGATCAAGGGAAACCCGATATCGATAAAGAAGCTGCCAAAGGCGGTGTTTCTGCCACATAGGTACAGCAGGATGAAGCCGCATACGGTTGGGGGAAGCACCATAGGGATGGTGAATATGCTGTCGGCGATGTTCTTTGCTTTTTGAGAAAGATGAAGACACCAATATGCAGCTAGCAAGCCAAGAACGAAGATGAAAACAATGGCAACGCCGGTAGTTTTAAGGGTTACCCACAGAGGGCTCCAGTCAAGTTCGGAGAGAAATTTGCCTGCTGCGGCAATCCCGGTAGCCTCCTCGTTTACGGTGACCTCATTTGCAGGTGCCAGTCGGCCAAAGTCGGCAAAGGAGGGTTTGAAGTAGTTTGGGTTGTTGGGGTCGGTAAGATCGGAGCCGTCGATTCCTATAACGCTGGCGTACACATTCCCGTTTACTTCTTGGTCAAATGCAAAACGGACATTGTTGATTTCGTAGGTTGGGCTGCTCGTGAAATGCCAGGTGCTGATTCGGGAAAGGGGGATCGAGCCCGCCGATATTTCGCCATCGAGCGTACAGAAATAGCTCTTTAACAGGGTTTTGTCATTCTCGTCGTCGATGTCGATACCAAGGAATTGCGCTGTTTGGGCAGGAACATAAGCGACTGCATAGGAATCGGAAGCGATGAGCTGGAAGAATGCGCCTGCCTCACTTCCCACTAAATACGAGTAGCCGTAATACGTTCCGGCGATAGCCCGATTGGACCCTTTTTGAGCACGCGTGAAGTCGCAAACTGCGTAAGGAGCGTTTTCGATCGATGCGCTGGTTGCGTCTTCCGATACGCTAACTTTCAAGGCCTCCTCGTTGCCTGAAGGAGCGGCTTGGTTGTTGGTGGTTTTGGGTGCTTGAGGCGTGTCAGCATCGCCCAATGCTTCATTGGCAAATGCGCTATGGGGCATCAATGCCGTTGCTAAAGCCAGTATCAGCATGAATAGGCAGGTGGCGTGCGTTATGCATCGTTTTGCATTCATGTGGATCCTTATCTGAAAAGGTGGCGTATCGGAAAACGGGGGATGGGCGTTGTTGTGCGCCCATCCCCAGAAAAAAGCGAAGTTGAAATGGCTGCTTTCGGCTATGCTAGCTCAAAGCCCCACTTCTGCCAGATTGCCTGAGCCTTTTCGCTGTTCATGCACCAATCAAGGAATTCCTTGGTGGCGTCAACATTCTTGCAGTCTTTGGTGATAGCGCCAGGGTACACGATGTTCTTGTGGGTGTCGGCAGGAACGGTGCCAACGATCTCTACGCCGCCGAAGCGATATACATCGGAGGTGTATACAAACGCGATATCAACATCGCCGGACTGAGCATGCTTGCAAACGTTGCCAACGGAGGTGTCGGTTACAACTTTGTAGTCAGAGCCATAAGAGCCGCCCTTACCGGAAATTTCCTTGCCGGTTTTGCCTGCGTCGTCACCAGCAGGCGTGTAGACGCCAACAGTGGAAAGGGATTGTGCCGCATAGTTTCCTGCGGGGACAGAGTCGTCTCCGACGCAGATGGAGTACTTGCCGGCAGCGATGTCCTCAAGCGTTACGTCGGAGAGGCCGGAGCCTTCCTTGGAAACCATAACCAGATCATTCTTGAACAGGTCTACACGAGTTCCTTCGTCGACGTAACCTTCTTTGACGGCGGTATCCATAGAGCCTTTGGATGCAGAGATAAGAAGATCGGCATAGGATCCCGCTCCGAGCATCTCGTTCAGCTCGCCAGAAGCTTTGTACTGGGTGTCGGCGAAGGAAACGTTGCTGTGTCCATCTTCGATATAGGCTTGCTGAGCTTCTTCCATTGCTTTTGAAAGAGAGTTGGCGGCAAATACCTGAAGCTGAACGTCTTCTTTCTTCTGCTCCTGCTGGCAACCGGTAAGGGCAACGGCAACCAACGCGCAGCAGACAAAGGCCGCAAACGCGGTGGCAAGTTTCTTTGCCTTTTGGGTGAGGGTCATGGGAAGTCCTTCCAATTCGGGGTTGGTTTTGTCCTTTCGCGAGAATAAATGCAAAAACCCTTGTTTGGTTTGGGAAAATAATCGAAACGATTGCGAGGTGTCGATTCTGAGAGGTAAACGGTATGCGCAGCGATGAAGTTTCGGCTGATATCAAAATTTTCATAAGCTCGAAGAGCCAAACACGCCATAGCCCCGGCCTCGGGCTCGGCGTCGTGGAATTGTGCGAACGTGTCGAACGGCTGGGTTCTTTGAACAAAGCTGCCGCCGATATGGGTATGGCATACAGTAAGGCATGGCGCATTATCAAGCAGGCTGAAGAGGGGCTTGACGTGGCTTTATTCCTTCGTCAAGGTGCCCGTGGTTCTTGCTTGACCGAAGAGGCCAAAGCCCTAATCGAACTGTTCCGCAAAGTGGAACGCGAAACAAACGCCTGTGCCAATCGGGTGCTCAGTGACTCTTTAGACGATTTGGTTGATAAAGGGATCCTCTCCCATGCCTCTGCCCCTGAATTGGAGAAAAAGGCCACACCTGAACTTATTGCGCAAGTGCGTGCGTTGGGGCTTTAGGTACCCCCTCTTCATTGTTCGTCTTGGTGATAGTTTGATACGTTGAAAATACCGGGTAGCCGTTTACCGCTAACTATCAACCGCTTACTGGAGGTCATTTCGGTAAGCGGATAGACTGTCTTTCTGTCGCCTTCTAATCAGTTTTAAAGGCATCGTTTAGCCATACATGCGGTATAGGACTTCTGCTTGGGCAAGCTCTTGTGGCGTATTGACATTGGCGAACGGATCGATCGATCCAGGTTTGCGCATAAGCTCGGCGTTGAATCGGGTGCAGTTGATCGAATCGATCAAATCTCGCATGCGCTTTGATCCCCGTGAGGCAATGCGCTCCAGAATAGGTTGGCATGTGCTTTTGCGGTACACCGCTGCAAAAGGTTCGTAATTTCCGTTATTGAATGGCACCACTGCATCGCTTCCGTTTGCTTGCATTGCTAAAGCCTCGCGGGCAAGGATTTGCGGCGAAAAGGCAATCATGTCGCAAGCAACAACTCCAACTGCATCGTTTGAGCTCGCTTCGATTGCGGTAAGCAGTCCGGGCAGGGCGCCTCGTTCTTTCATAACATCGCCGATAAGACGGAGCTTAGGATGCTGTTCAAGGAGATAATGCAGCTCTGGTTCCTCATTGGTCGTGACGATGAGCTCGTCGGCAAATGGTGCAACTACTTCCAGCATGTGTTCGATCAGGGGGCGCCCTAAAAAAGGAGTCAGTGCTTTCGATTGCCCCATTCGTTTCGATTCGCCGCCTGCCTGGATGGCAATGGTAAGCGGCGCGCGCGTGTATCGCTTCCGGAGAAAAGCGGCAATAGCCTCAATGTCCTCGAAACCGAATACTTCAACCGCGGTTTCGCGGGCAACTTGCTCAACGGCTGGCATGTTGGTAACGATGGCGGCGGGTGCTGCGGGGCGATCGGGCGTTTCAATGTCCGAACAGGAGGGAGCGCCGGATAGACGATCGATGAGTGCTTTTGCGGCTATTTGATCTTTCGGGTTTTCTGCTCGAAGCAATTCGATGGAAGGCAATCCTATGCCACGGAACCCTTCTACGAGCACTAAATCGTAGTTCGGCATAAGCTCCAATGCCTCGGAGCAGGAAATTTCTTGGGTTAGGTCGCATGTTAAGGCCAAGCGTTTGCTCGAAAGGATAGCGGTTGCTTTTGACCCTGCGGCACGATGACGGTATGAGTCTTTTCCTGGAATGTCGATTTCGAAATCGGGATGTCCATGATGTTTAAGGGTACCAACAGCGAGTCCTTGGCGGGTGAGCTCGGCTATTATTTTTTCCAACAGCGTCGTTTTCCCCGAATTTTGTCTTCCCACAAAAGAAACGGCAGGGCTTGGTCGATAGGGTTTATGGGGTAGCGGTTCGTATATCATGCCAATCCTTGCGTTCGTTTAAGGCTGTTTAGCATGGCAAGTGTAGGACATCATGCAGGTTTTCGGCATCCGTAATATATGAATGGCGCGGGTAGGGGCGTGTAGGTAAGTTCTTTTCGCCGTGAATAAGCATCCGTTAGCCCTGTTGATTCTGCCGAAAAAGGGTTGAGCTGCATGCTGATTGCGGGGCCGTCACTACTATTGGACCGTTAATTATTGGCATTCGAGGAGGTATTCATGGCTTATATTTCTTCCATTAACCTTTCTACACGCAAGGGAGTCCGGAAAAAGCCTGTTGGTGATACTCCTCAAGTTGTCCTTGTCGATGACGGGCTGGAAAACGATGCCCATGCGGGAAAGTGGCACCGTCAAGTTTCGTTTTTGGCCGAAGCATCCATTGCGAAAGCGCGTGATATGGGCTTAGAGGTTGGCCCTGGCGATTTTGCTGAAAACTTTACAACCGAGGGAATCGATCTGCTCGATTTGCCTTTGGGCACACAGCTCCGTTTGGGGAAAGATGTGCTGGTGGAAATCAGTCAGATCGGTAAAGTGTGTCATACCCGTTGCGCCATTTACCACTTAGCGGGCGACTGCATCTTTCCCCGTGAGGGCATTTTCGGCGTGGTGCTACATGGCGGCGTTGTTTCCGCTGGTGATGCTATCGAAGTGGTAAAGCGTGGTGGCGGCACGTGCGCACATACTCCACCTGAGGCGTTGGCTGAAGTGGAGTCGGCGCGAAAGGCGGGTACCCTGTGAGCAGTGAGATGCAAGACTTTTCCATAAACGAGGGAAAGAAAGGTTCCTGTTGCGAAGCTTACCTGGATAACGCTGCCACAACCAAGCCGCGCCCCGAGGTGGTGCAGGCCATGATGCGGGAACTTCAGAACTATGGCAATGCATCTTCTGTTCATGCGCTGGGCAAGAAGGCAAAGCGCGTTCTGGAAGACAGTCGCGCCATTGTTGCAGCGGCTTTGGGCGCTGAGCCCGATGAGGTTTTTTTCACATCGGGTGGAACCGAGTCGAACAACCTTGCCATTCGCGGTTCGGTTATGGCTCGCGGAATCAGTGCAGGTCGAATCATAACTTCTGCTTTGGAGCATCCTTCGGTAACGCGATCGGTGCGCGGTCTTAAGCGAGAGGGCGATTGCTGCGTTTCCTATGTGGAAGCAGTTCATGGCAATTTTGACCTGGAGGCATGCGCGCGTTTTCTCCAGGAGCCAACAACGTTGGTAACGGTAATGTCGGTGCAGAACGAGCTTGGTTATCGGCTTCCTATTCCTGATATCGTCAAGTTGCGCAATGAATATGCCCCCCATGCGTTGGTGCACACCGATGCTGTTCAGGCTTTTGGCAAGATCGATGTTCCCGTACATGAGTGGGGTGTTGATCTAGCTTCCCTTTCCGCTCATAAGATCGGGGGGCCGAAGGGTATCGGTGCATTGTTCGTGAAGCGCGGGACCAATATGTTCACCACGGCGTTTGGGGGTGGGCAAGAGCGCGGCCTCCGTTCAGGAACCGAACCCGTCTACCTTGCCGCCGGTTTTGCCGAAGCGGTACGCTGTGCATTTTCCGACAGGCAGGCTGAAGAAATGCGCGTTCGCGATTTGTGGAACCGTTTGCGCTCTCGTGTCAACGCAGAGATTCCTGATGCGGTGATCAATTCGCGGGAAGACGGATCACCTTACCTGTTCAATTTCAGCGTTCCTGGTATGAAAAACCAGGCGGCTTTGCGCTATTTGAGTGATCACGGCGTCTATGTCTCCAAAGCTTCTGCATGCGAGTCGAATATCAATACCGTTCCAGTTGGCACATGGCGCCACAAACATCCGCTTTCACTGCAGGCGGCTGGCATTCCTCTTGCAATGGGCAAACGTACGTTGCGTGTCAGCTTTGGTTACGATTCATGCGAAGATGACGTCGATCGTTTTGTGGATACCCTAAAAGCGTATCTGGCTAGCTGCTAAGAGATTGCCTGCTCGTCCAGGTTGAGGGCGTTCAATGTTAGCTTTTTCTTACGCTTTGAGTTGTTAACCTGTGGTAACCGAATTCGGTGTTAGGGTGTGGTGAGTCGCTCACGTTGGTGGGCGATTCTTTTTGCTTTTAAGCGTCTATTCTTGAGTGGCGTTATTTGATGGAAGAAGTTGAGCGGTATGAACAGTGGGTCTTATCAGACATCGAGAATGGCAGAAGTGCGTCGCGTTCTGTGGATCGTTCTTTTGCTTAATCTGCTGGTTGCGCTTGCGAAGTTCTTCTATGGCTTGGCCACCAATTCTCACTCTATGCAGGCTGACGGCATTCATTCGGTGTTCGATTCTATGGGCAATGTGGTTGGTTTGGTTGGAATCACACTCGCTCTTCGTCCGGCGGATGAGGGCCATCCTTATGGCCACTTCAAGTTCGAGACATATGCAAGCATGGTTATCGGTGTTCTGCTTATATTTGCCGCGTTTGAGGTTGGCTCAAGCGCCATCAGTGCGCTAATTTCGGGTGACCACAATGCATCCGTTACGGTGGTTTCTTACGTGGTCATGGTGGGCACGTTGTGCATCAACGTTGGGGTTACAACCTATGAGCGAAAGGCCGGCAAGCGCTTGAACAGCGATATCTTGTTGGCAGATGCAAGCCATACGCTTTCTGATGCGATGGTTTCCATCGGCGTTATCATTGGTCTCGTGTTAATTCAGCTTGGCTTTGCTATTGCCGACTCCGTGATGGCGTTGGTTGTTATGGTGGCCATTCTGTATACCGCATTCGACGTATTCCGCTCAGCCTTTCAGACCCTTTCCGACAAAGCGCGAATCCCTGAAGAGGAGGTGCGCAAGGTTGTAGAGGGTATCGCTGGTGTTCGAAATGCGCATCGCATCCGTACGCGTGGCACCCAGGGCGATGTATACGCCGATTTGCATGTGCTGGTCGATCCGAATATGACCGTTGCTGCTTCGCATGAGCTTGCCGATCGTATTGAATCCGAGATTGTTCATAAGTTCCCGCAGGTAAAGGACATCCTTGTCCACATCGAGCCCGATGACGCCTATCATCGAGCAGAGAGTCATACGGAATAACAGTTCCATTTATGAAAAAAACGAACCTAGATAGTTGACGCAAAGTGCTGTTCTGGTAATATACAAGCTCGCTGAAGCAGTTCGGCATTTTCGGGCGATTAGCTCAGGGGGAGAGCGCCACCTTGACACGGTGGAGGTCACTGGTTCGATCCCAGTATCGCCCACCACTTGTACACAGGCCAGAGGCTTAAAGCCCTGGCCTGTTTCTATTTGCGCCGCTTTTGCTGGGGAAGGGAAGAAGCATGCATACCAACATATCGCTCCAACAGCTTCGTTACATCATTGAAGTCGCTGAATGCGGCTCAATCAACGCAGCTAGCCAGCAGCTGTATGTTTCCCAGCCCACGCTTTCAACCACCATTAAAGACACCGAGCAGGAGCTGGGCATCTCTATCTTCAACCGCACTAACCGTGGTATCACCCTTACTAACGAGGGCACTGAGTTCATCGGTTATGCTCGGCAGATCTTGCAGCAGTTTGATTTGTTCGAGGCGCGCTATTCCAATTCGAACAGTGCCGCCAAGGGCAGGCTTTGTGTTTCTTCTCAACATTACGCTTTCTGCGTTCACGCTTTTGTCGATTTGGCCGAGGAGTGCGACGAGGAAGAGTACAATTTTTCCTTGCGTGAAACGCGCACGGCAGAAGTGATCGACGACGTTAAGGAATTCCGCAGCGAGATTGGGGTTCTGTACTTAAGCGATTTCAACCGCAAGGTGCTGACCAAGGCATTTTCCGATGCTGGGCTGACGTTCACGCCGCTGTTTGAGGCCCATCCGCATGTGTTCGTTGGTTCGAACCATCCTCTTGCCGGTCGAGCCAGTTTGAAGCCTGAGGATCTGGAAAGATATCCACGCTATTCGTTCGAACAGGGAAGCAACAATTCCTTTTTCTTCGCGGAAGAGCCGTTGAGTCATCTGCCTCATAGCCAAAACATTACCTATTACGACCGTGGTACTTTGACCATTCTCCTAAATCGTCACAACGGATATACCATTTCAACGGGCGTCCTTTCTGGAGAAATGGGACAGAGCATCTGTTCTATCCCTCTTGAGGTTGATGAAACCATGACGGTTGGTTATTTGTACCATGCCGAACGTCCGTTTTCTCCTTTGGCGCAGCGTTACATTGATAAGCTCCGCGCCTATATCGAAGACAACCCCACGGTAACCACGTACTATCCAGTTGATTAAGAGGGTTCCCTTTATTTCTTTGGTAAACGGTTCAGGTTCTCTTCTGATGAGCTGGTTTGATAGGTAGTTTCGCAAAAGTTAGATAATTATTCCTTTCGCCGATAAAAAGATGCCGTTGCCATTGAGTCGCATCGAAAACCAGTACAGTGTTCGCAAGTGCCTTCCCTTCGGGGAGGGCGTTTTTGCTTGCTGGATGTTGAGCTATTTGGTGCGGTTATCGGTTATAGGCTGTTGCTTCTATTTCGAGGAGCTTCTGCGTTGTAATTCGTGATGCCGTGCAGGGAAGGGGGATGCGTGTCTGCGCTATCTATTGAGCCCAAGACGGCGGCCGATACGAAGGTGGAATCTTATTTAAAGCGATTTGAGCGAAGGGTCGAGGCTGCACCTCCTGGTCAGTGCCCGCTGACCACTGTTGCATCGTTGCTTGAAACTGGAGCGAACCAAACGTGCGGGAAATGCGTTCCTTGCCGTGATGGCCTGCCGAAACTGTCTGAACTGATGCGGGAACTGGCAAACTGCCAGGCAAACAACGAAACACTGGAAACTTTGCGTGCGCTCGCCCAGATGATTCGCGATGCATCGGATTGCGCGGTGGGGTACGAAGCTGCCCAGGCAACGCTCGATGCGCTCGATACTTTCTCCGAAGAGGTCGAAGCTCATCTAGTTGGGCATAGCTGTACTCGGGGCATGGGTCAAAGCGTTCCCTGCGAAACTCTGTGCCCAGCTCACGTTAACGTGCCAGGGTACATTGCCCTTGTTGGCGAGGGGCGCTATGCCGACGCTATCAAGCTTATCCGCAAAGACAATCCGTTCCCCACGGCATGTGCACTGGTGTGCGAGCATCCTTGCGAAAAACGCTGTCGTCGTATCCTCATCGATGCGCCGCTGAACATCCGCGGTATCAAAAAAATGGCAGTCGATCAGGTTGCTGCGGATTCCGTTGCCACGCCCGGACGTTTGCCTGATTCCGGTAAGCGGATTGCCGTTGTTGGCGGCGGTCCTTCTGGTCTTACCTGCGCCTATTATGCGGCGCTGATGGGGCATTCCGTAACGGTGTTTGAGGCGAATCGCTCTCTGGGCGGAATGATGCGCTACGGTATTCCTACATATCGTTTTCCACGCGAACGGCTGGATGAAGATATCCGTGCCATTCTTTCTGTGGGAAACATTGAAGTGAAGTGCGACGAGCGTATTGACGCTGTCGCTATGGCTAAGATCAACGATGAATTCGATGCAGTGTACGTTGCCATAGGCGCTCAATTGGGAAAAACGCTGAAACTTGAAAATGGCGATGCCGAAGGCGTCATGTCTGCAGTTGACTTGCTACAGAAAATTGGCGATGGAGATTACCCCGATTTCTCAGGCAAGAAGGTTGTCGTGGTCGGCGGTGGCAATGTTGCCATGGATTGCGCGCGAACCTCGGTTCGAGCTGGTGCATTAGAAGTTACGGTTGCGTATCGTCGTAGGCAATCGGATATGACAGCTTTGGTTGAAGAAGTGGAAGCCGCTGTTGCCGAAGGCGTTGAGATGGCTGTGCTTGAAGCCCCCGCTCGTGTCGAGGTTGACGAATCGGGTCACTGCTCCGCCCTTATCACGCAGCCGCAGATGATCGGTGCGGTAAAGCGGGGTCGTCCTGCACCCGTTGCTGCCAAAAAACCCGAACGTCGCATCGAAGCCGACGTAATTCTTATTGCGGTTGGCCAGGACATCGATGTTGATCCTTTTGTTGATTTCGGTATGCACGCAGAGCGTGGCAGCTTTATTGCCAATGGGCAGCTTGAATCTCCTGATTTGCCTGGAGTCTATGTAGGCGGCGATTGCCAAAGTGGTCCTGCGACGGTGATCAAGGCTATCGGCGCGGGCAAGGTTGCTGCTCGCAATATCGATGAGTATTTGGGCTATCACCATACCCTTTCTTGCGATGTTGCGCTTCCCGAGCCCAAACAGAACGATCGAATGCCAAAAGGTCGTGTCGAAATCGCTGAGCGTCCTGCTCGTGAGCGCAAGAACGATTTCCTGGGGGTTGAG
>ERZ506964.911-NODE-911-length-12776-cov-4.607421_pt1 | contig 12776 bp, 8 predicted proteins | sample MGYA00512893_ERZ506964 | MGnify/ENA metagenome assembly ERZ506964 | reverse complement strand
ATACTGGCTGGAAGCACTGGTCAAAACCATGCGCGGCCCCCGCGCCATCCGTTATGCCCGCGGAGAAGAAAAGCCGGCTCTGGCGGCCCTTGGATGCACCGGCAAACCCTATGATATGCTGTGCGGTGCGGACAAGGCCGATACCGTTCTTGTCAGTTATGGAGCTGAAACCGAGGAGATTCTTGCCGCGGCGGAACTGCTGCGCCACCAGGAAATGGCAGCGGACTGCTGTAAGCTGGTGCAGGTTTATCCCTTGCCGGATGGTCTCTGCCGCCAGCTTTCCAACTATAAAACCATCCTGTTTGCAGAGGAATCCGTGGCAACGGGCGGTATTGGCCAGCAGCTTTGCACTGCCCTGCAGGCAGCAGGTTGGCAGGGCCGCTTTATCCTGCGCGGGGTAGATAACACCCATCTGCTGCACGCCACAGTGCCGCAGCTGCGCCGGGACCAGGGCTTGGATGCTCATACTCTGGCCCAGGACGTGTTGACCCGTAACTGAAATAAGTGAACCGAAAGGTTGTTCATCAATGAAAATTCGTCTGGATCAATACCTTTGCCAAAACGGCTATGCCCAAAGCCGGGAGCGCGCCAAAGCACTGATCATGTCCGGTATTGTCTTTGTCAATGAGCAGAAAGTGGACAAAGCCGGTGAAATGATTGCTGAGGACGCCAAAGTGGAAGTGCGCGGCCATGATATCGGTTACGTCAGCCGCGGCGGTCTGAAGCTGGAAAAGGCGATGCGGGTGTTCCCGATCCGTTTACAGGATAAAACTGCTATGGATATTGGCGCCTCTACCGGAGGCTTTACTGATTGTATGCTGCAAAACGGCGCTAAAAAGGTGTACGCTGTAGATGTGGGGTACGGGCAATTAGCTTGGAAGCTTAGAACAGATCCAAGAGTGATCAATTTAGAGAGGACAAATATCCGCTACGCCACGAAAGAGCAGATTCCCGACCCAATTGATTTTATCAGCGTAGATGTATCTTTTATTTCGTTGAAACTGGTTTTGCCTGTAGCCAAGCTCTTTATGAGGGATGGCGCCCAAGCGGTTTGCTTGATTAAGCCTCAATTTGAGGCTGGCCGTGAAAAGGTTGGTAAAAAGGGCGTGGTACGGGATCCGAACGTTCATATGGAAGTGATCAAGTCGGTATGCGCGATGATTCGTGAAAACGGCTTTTCCCTCTTGGGATTGGATTATTCTCCAGTAAAAGGGCCGGAGGGCAACATTGAATATTTGGCTTATCTGCAGAATACTAAGTCAAACGAATCCGAAGAAACAGTGTTTGACATTCCTGGTTTAGTTGCCGCTTCCCATCAAGAACTGAAAGTATAGGTGATTTCCATGAAGATTGCGTTGATGCCCAATTTAAGCAAGCAAAACGCACATACATATACGGTTCGCATCATTAAGCGGCTGCTGGAGCTGCAATGTGAAATTTTTCTCTATGCAAAATACCGGGATTATTTTGATATTCAGGCAATTCATTTTTATGAAGATTTTTCCGATATGGTGCGGGAGTGTGATGCGGTAATCACCATCGGGGGAGACGGCACGATTATCCATGCGGCAAAGCATGCCGCTGCGGCAGCAAAGCCGATTTTAGGAATCAATTTAGGGCGGATCGGCTTTGTAGCGGGGCTTGAGATTGATGAACTGGATAAGCTGAAATATTTAATTTCTGGGGATTATAAGGTTGAGAACCGGATGCTGCTAAAGGTAACGGTGCATACCGGAGCCGGGGAACGGGAAATCTACGCTTTAAATGACGCAGTGGTATCGAGAGGCTCTCTTTCCAGAATGGTGGATCTCAGCGTTTCCTACACGGGCAGCAAGGTCACGCAGTACCGGGCGGATGGACTGATCGTTTCTACCCCCACTGGTTCCACCGCTTATTCTTTATCCGCCGGTGGTCCGGTGATTGAGCCGGAAATGCGCTGTATGGTGCTGACACCAATTTGTGCTCATTCTCTTTTTTCCCGGTCAGTAATTTTCGGACCTGACGAAAAGCTTTCTATTTCCGCTTCCACGCGGGATGGAGAGGGCAACGCATACCTTACCGTGGACGGAGAAACCTCCGTACTGCTTCGGGAGAGAGATGTTATTGATATTTTGCCCGCTGCCCACAGCGTCCGTTTGATCAAACTAAAAAATAAAGGATTTTATGAGATTCTGAACGAAAAGCTTTCTGAGAGGAGAATTTAATCCATGAAGACAAGGAGACACTCTAAGATTCTAGAATTGATTCAGCAGCACAATATTGATACCCAGGAGGAGCTTTTAAAGCTCCTGCGGGCGGAGGGCTATGATGTGACACAGGCTACGGTTTCCAGAGACATCAAGGAACTGCGGCTGGTGAAAACCTTGGCTAATGATGGAAAATATAAATATTCTACCGGCAAAAGTGAGTCTTCTGATATTTCATTGAAATTCTTCTCACTTTTCGCGGATTCCGTGTTAAGCGTAGAATTCGCGGGAAATATGGTGGCGCTGAAATGCATGACTGGTATGGCTCAGGCGGTCTGTGCCGCGATGGATTCTATGCAGTGGGATGGCGTAGTAGCGACCCTGGCGGGAGACGATACGATCTTTATCTTAGTGCGGAATGAAGCTGCCGCTATTAATTTAGTTACAGAACTGAAAAAGATTATGAAATCCTGACGAGGGATTCGGCACAGCAAATAGAAGATAATTCCTATTGTGGATTTTGTTTTTGTTTCTTTGTTAACTATCTGCTTATGCTTGATTATAGGGACAAGTATTTTATTTCGATCATCAGATAAAAAGAGGTGAAGGCAATGCTTTCCCAGCTCTATATTGAAAATATCGCTGTCATCGAACGAGTAACCATAGATTTTTCCAACCAGCTCAATGTACTTACCGGAGAAACGGGTGCGGGAAAATCCATTCTGATTGATGCTATTAACGCGATTTTGGGACAGAGAACCTCCCGCGATTTAATTCGTACCGGGGCTTCTTCAGCTGTTGTGAGCGCGTTATTTACGGAAATTTCAGGAGAGACAGAGAAAACGCTGGAATCTCTTGGATTTAACGCGGACGAGGACAGGACTCTTTTGCTTCAAAGGGAGATCAATTCTTCAGGTAAGGGAAGCTGCCGGGTCAACGGCCGTCCAGCCACCGTTTCCGTATTGAAGGAGATCGGGAACACCCTGATCACGATTCATGGACAGAACGAAAACTATGAGCTGCTAAACGCCGACATCCCTATTCAGTATTTGGATGATATAGGCGGACTGTCCAGCCAGCTGGAGGAGTATAGGCAGGCGTATTACGGCTTAAAGCAGCTAAAAAAGGAAATGGATGCCCTATCCCTGGATGAATCTCAGAAAGCCCGCCAAATCGACCTGCTGACCTATCAGCTGCAAGAGCTGGAAGCCGCTGACCTCCAACGTGGAGAGCTGGAAGAGCTCGTTAATAAAAGAACCCTGTTTCAAAACAGTGAAAAGATCGCATTGGCGTTTCAGGAGGCTAAGGAAGCGGTTTCAGGAAATGAGGAGTCGTCCGGTGCCTTGCAGGCTGTGCAGACGGCGGCGGACGCTATTCAGGAAATTGTGCCCTACTTTAAGGAGTTACAGCCTTTATCCGAACGATTGTCGGCTCTTACCTATGAACTGGATGACTGTTCCGAGGAGCTTAGATCATATGGTGAGCAGATCGAGTACGATCCCAACGAATTGGAAGCTATTGAGGAACGGCTGGATTTATATTACAGGCTCATGAGAAAATACGGCAATACCGAAGATGAGCTTTTTGATTATTATGAGAAGGCTCAATCGGACTTAGAAGCCATCACGCTTTCTGACGAACGCTTGCGGGAACTTCATAAGGAATATGAACAGGCGGAAAAGCATACGCAAGCCCTGGCGCAGGAATTATCCGAAGCAAGAAAAAAAGCGGCAAAAATTTTTGTAGGAAAGCTAAAAGCGGAGCTTTCTTTTTTGGATATGCCTGGCCTCCGTTTTTTGGTGCGGCAGTCAACCTGCGACCTAAATCGTTATGGCTGTGATGAAATTCAATTTTTGATTTCTGCTAACCCCGGAGAACCGCCCAAGCCTTTATCGAAAATTGCCTCTGGCGGTGAGCTTTCCCGCATTATGCTGGGAGTCAAAACGGTGCTCTCCGGCAGTAATCTAGGAAAAACCATGATTTTTGATGAAATTGATACTGGGATCAGCGGAAGTGCCGCGCAAAAGGTAGGGCTTAAGCTGAAGGAGGCTGCCGCTAACCGGCAGGTGCTCTGCGTAACCCACTCGGCGCAGATTGCCGCGCTCGGGAACCACCATTTTCTGATCAAGAAAGAGGTGCGAGAGGGCAGGACCTTTACTGGGGTTTATCCTCTTGACTTTGAAGGAAGAAAGCGGGAGTTAGCTAGAATGATCAGTGGTGTAAAGGTAACTGACTTAACGCTAAAAAGCGCGGAAGAAATGCTCGCTTTGGCAGGATTTTCAAATGAAAGCTCTTGACAAACCAGTTTGGGTTAGATATAATTTCTCATATCGGCTGTGAAAAGAAGGAGTAAAAAAGCCTTATCTTGCGAAGAGACCCGCCGGGTGGTGTAAGGCGGGGAAGAAGGCTTTTTGAAATACATCTTGGAGCCGCGGAGCTGAATTTTTAAGTAGGCTTCGCCGTATTTGCGCACGTTACAGCGCCAGGGTATTATCGTACCCGTGAGGCCATGGCTGTGAGGCTGTGGTGAATTGAGGTGGTACCGCGGATTTTCCGCCCTCTGCAAAATTTGCAGAGGGCTTTTTTATTTTGGAAGAGCCCCCTGAGCGAAAAATAATAGAGATGGAGGAATTAATCATGGGTGTTTACGATGAACTAAAAGCGAGAGGCTTGATCGCCCAGCTGACCAATGAGGAAAAGGTACGGGATTTATTAAACAACGGAAAGACCAGCTTTTATATCGGTTTTGATCCAACGGCTGACAGCCTGCATGTCGGTCACTTTGTTCAGATTATGGTAATGGCTCATATGCAAAAGGCGGGGCATACACCGATCGCTTTGTTTGGCGGAGGAACCGGTATGATCGGCGACCCTTCGGGAAAAACCGCTATGAGAAGAATGATGACTCGGGAGGAAATTGACCATAACGTCCGCTGCTTCCAGAAGCAGATGTCCAGATTAGTAGACTTTTCAGACGGAAAAGCGATCATGGTAAATAACGCCGATTGGCTGATGAATTTGAATTATATCCAGTTTTTACGGGAGGTTGGGGTGCATTTCTCAGTAAACCGTATGCTGTCCTTTGAGTGTTACAAGCAGCGCTTGGAAAGAGGGCTGTCTTTCTTTGAGCTGAACTATATGCTGATGCAAAGCTACGATTTCCTGGTGCTGAACCGGAAGTATGGATGCCAGCTTGAACTGGGTGGCGACGACCAATGGAGCAATATCATCGGCGGCGTCGAGCTGATTCGGAAAGCGGATGACAAAGAGGCTTATGGAATGACCTTCACTCTGTTGACTACCAGCGACGGACGTAAAATGGGAAAGACAGAAAGCGGCGCTGTGTGGCTTGACCCTGAAAAAACCAGCCCCTATGATTTTTATCAGTATTGGAGAAATGTGGACGACGCAGACGTTATTCGCTGTTTAAAGATTTTAACCTTCCTGCCGTTAGAAGAAATTGAAGCTATGGCGAAATGGGAAGGCAGCCAGTTGAATAAAGCCAAGGAAATTTTAGCCTTTGAGGTGACTAAGCTGATTCACGGAGAAGAGGAAGCGATGAAAGCTCAGAACGCGGCAAGAGCGATTTTTGGCGGCGGTGCTCACTCTGAGAACATGCCTTCCACCGAGCTTTCCGATGGAGACTTTACCGACGGCGAAATCTCGGTGTTGGATCTTTTGGCGAAAACAAAGCTGGTTCCCTCGAAGGGAGAAGCCCGCAGGCTAATCGATCAGGGAGGCATCTCTATCGATGATGAAAAGGTGAATTCCGTTACGGCAAAGATTTCGAAGAGCTCATTTGAAAAAGGCTTTGTAATCATTAAGAAAGGCAAGAAAGTCTATCATAAGGCGATCCTTTCTTAAGCCGTATCCGGGGCTCAAAGTGATCAAATTGTTTTACTGAAGTCACAAGTCTGTCAAAAATCTCCTGCTGTTCTCACACGGCATAGTTTGACAAAATTTCAGTTGCGTCTGTTCTATCTCATTTTCGCCTTGAGCACGTCTTATTGCCGGAAACCAAGTGAGAAGCTTCCAAACTTATATTTTTAAATTATTTTCAAAATATGTTGTAAAAAAGTTTTTACTGAAATTTCTAAAAGGTAAAATTAAGCATCAAAAAAGGAATCCGGCGTGAAGTCACACCAGATTCCTTTTTGATTGCGGCAGAATGAACGGATAAGCTTCTGCTCCTGAGTGAGACCTTTTATTCCGCCAGCTTCACCATCCGTTCAGAGATAGCTAATGCCGGATCTGTGGGAACCGAAACCCTTTGAATATCGGCAGGAATGATAACCTTAGGATTTAAACGGATTGATTTTCCCGCAAACTGGGGCAGCCAGGCCCTGGATTTTTCGAGCATCTCCGAAGCCATTTCTCGGATTTTAGGAAGGGGAAGAACCGCGCTGGTCAGAGGATCCATACTGAGAGCGTAAACGAGCGCTTCAGGATCCCCAGATTCCGCCGCTTCTACCGTGAGCTGATGGACTAAAACATTGGTCATATTCAGTGCGGCGCATTGAGGCGGAAGCTTTCCAACAGCCGTAGGATGCAGTCCCGCGCCATCGGCAAAAATAGGTACTTCTGCGCAGCAGTTATCCGGAAGATTTTCAATACATCCGTTATTTCTAATATTGCCGTTGAACCGGAACACCCGGTTACATTCGATTGCTTCGATAATATAAGAGCCGTATTCCACGCTTCTTTTAGGAAGCTCAATCGGTTCATCGGCAAAGATATCCTGGTTACCGTATTTCTGTGAAACCTTTAGGTTCCAATAGTACGCGGCTCCTGATTCTCCGCCGAAAAGAGGTTCGTCGCAATAGATATCCAGCGTTTCCCGGCTCCTGCGGAAATAGGGAAGGTATTCGGACAGGTGGCCTGAGGACTCCGTCATAAAATAACCAAAATGGCGGAACATCTCGCCCCGTACCTTTTCATTGGCATAGTATTCCGGTTTTTCAAATACCTCCCGGAGCTTGGGATACAGATCCTTGCCGTGGCTCTCCAGCTTAATGAACCAGCCCATATGGTTGATCCCAGCGCAGATATAGTCAATCTCTGATTTTTCCACTCCGGTATAGCGTGATAGGAGATCCAAGGTGGTTTGCACCCCGTGGCATAAACCGACTACCTTAACGCCGCTGTTAGCCAGAGATAAGCAAACTGCTGACATTGGGTTGACATAATTCAAAAGCAGTGCGTTGGGACAAAGTTCACGGATTTCTGCGGCAAGGGAGTTCATGACAGGAATCGTGCGCATCGCGCGGAAAATTCCTCCCGGACTCAGCGTATCGCCAATACATTGATCCACTCCATATTTCAGAGGGACCTCGTAATCCACCTGATAAGCGCGCATACCGCCGATCAAAAAGGTGGAGATAACATAGTCGGCGCCCATTAAGGCTTCACGGCGGTCTGTCGTGACTTGAAATTCGGCCTTTAAACCGTATTTTTCCTTGATTTTTTCCAGGTACGCTTTTAACCGGGTTGTGCGCTGATCGCTGATGTCCATCAGGCAAAAGGTAGTGTCTTCCAGTCCCGGAGTAACCAATACGTCTAGGATTAAGGTCTTGCAGAAAACAATGCTTCCCGCTCCGATAATTGAAATCTTTCTCATGGCTTTTTCTTCCTTTCTGTAACCCGTGTTTATGCGTTTGGGTTAAAGAGAGATCCCGGACTCCCGAGCGACTCTTTGGAGATACCGGAGGCCTCTGCTGTATTCATCCGCGTTTTGATAATGCTCCATCATCATAGTTACTGTGTGGGGAAGAGAAGCAAAGCCTTTTAAAAATGCGGATAAATCCACTTCGCCTTCTCCGGGAATGGCTTCCTCAATCAACGTGGTAATTGCCGGACGTTTTAAACGGGCATCTTTTACGTGAGCAGAAATAATTCTATTTGGGAAGAGCTCAACACATTTTTCCGTCAGCTCTTTCGCCTGATAAAGCTCCCTCGGGGAACGCATCATATTTGTCAGATCAATATGGGCTCCGAATTTCTCCCGGTCTACCGCTTTCAAAATCCTAGCATACTGTTCCGGACAATCAATCGAGTTATACATGAAAACCTCATAGGTAAAGTAGGTGCGCTTAGGCTTTACTGTGTCAATGATGAACCGGGCCATTTCCACGGCGTCTTCAAAATGTTCCTCGGTAAAATTTTGGGGATTATGGTTTTGGTATCCCGGCCCTTCGCAATAGGAGCCCGCTGTGTTTACCACACATCCGGCGCCTAACTCCTCAGCCATCGCGTAGATTTTACACATTTCCTCCCGGTTTTTCCTGCGTTCGTCGGGACGCAAATCCAGCATGTTTTCCCAATAGCCCGCTTCCGCGATCAAAATGCCCTCTTTTTCAAAGGCTTTTCGAGCAATACGGATCTCGTCGGGCTTATCGATGGTGAGATAATCAGGTGCATAGGCCGCTTGATAACCCATTTGTTTGGCTAAATGGGCCAGCAGCTCCGGATCCTTCGCGTTTTGTTCAGCGCTGGGAAATACATGGCCGCCGAGTTTGATCATAGGGACGCCTCCTTTCAGCTGTCATAGCGGAATACGATTTGAATGACGTCCTCAGGATGCTGATCTACATGTTCATAAGCGGAAGGAGCATCCTGATAATCTACCATATTGATCAAATTATCGAGGGACAGCTGTTTCAAAAGATTCATACAAAACTCCTGCCGGCGGCTTAAGGAATAAAGGGTGGAAAAAGCAGGATCTACATGGGCGCTTTGAGACTGCTTCAGTCCGATGCGGTTATGATGAAATTCATCCGCCAAGTAAAGACCTCTGGCCTCCGATTGGTACCAGCTTACGACGATGACAGTAGTTTCCGGCGCGGCAATCCGAATTGCCTCATTTAAAGCGTGTGTGTTGCCGGAAACCTCAAGCACCACATCAGCCCCTCGATTGTCGGTTCTTTTCCGAATTTCCAAAGCGATATCCTGGCCGCTGAGGGGATCAAAGGTCTCGTCGCAGCCATTTTCCTCTGCGGCCTGGCGGCGGTGGGAGTAGGTATCGATTCCATATACCTTTGCCGCGCCGCTCATTTTGGCCATTTGGGCGCACAATTGACCAAGCAAGCCTAAACCGCTGACCACAACTACGTCGCCCAGCTTAATTCGCGCGTCCAGAATGGCGTTGTAGGTGGTCATGAGATTAAAGAAAAAGATTACATATTTGGGATCGAGGTCCTTTGGGACCTTAATAAATTCAGAGGCGTCCTTGACTACCTGGGTCTGGTGGGGAGAGGAAGAATAAACAATATCTCCGATTTCAAAGCCAGCGACCTTGGCGCCTTTTTCGATCACCTTACCTACATTGGAATAGCCAAGCCCCCACATACCGGGATCGCAGCTTCTTACCGGATAAGTCCAGGCCTGTTGCCCTTCAGCCGGAAGAAGAAGCCGGGTTTCCGGATCATTGATTTTTGAAAACTGAGGCACCAGGTTTCGATAGACGTTCATTTCGGTACCGTGGCTCATTCCGGAATAAAGAGTCTGTACACGGAGATCGTTTTCGCCTAAAGGAAAATCAGGAGCCTCATCGACCCGCATCGTTTTGGGAGCGTCATATACTAAAATTTTCATGATAACATTCCTTTCTTTCTGTATAGATGGGATTTTCGTTTTAGTTTGATACGTTATTTTAAGGTTACCTGAACCCAATGCATAGCGTGCCACCCATCCTGTTGGATGATGGTTTCGCCCGGATGCACTGTTTTTTTCAGAACAGAATAGCAGCTCAAGGGATGAATTTTTCCATCGACTGTGTAGTCCACTAATCTGAAATCAGCCGAACGATCTGTTTTCACCATAAGATCGGTGCCGGCGGCGACAAAGGAATTTTCTGCCACCTGGATGACGAAGAAGGGACGGAAGCCCGAAATTTTAGCGCCGCATAAGGAAATGGTGTTTCCTTCCTTTGCCCAGCCTCTGGTTATATCGCCGGCTTCATCCTCTACGACAATTTTTACCGGGATATTCCGCGCCGGCAAAGGATCATAAGGAATCCAGTCGGTAGGCATCGTGGTTTCGTCAGTGCTAAGACGCTCTGTAATGCGTATTTTTTTATTGTCCAGAGGGATTACAGTATCGTCACGCCGAACCAAAGGAAGAGAATTCAGCAGCTTAGGATCACACAGAGACAGGGGGTCGCTTTCGTTATAGCCCATATGCCACCGGATACAGCCTTTTCCGACTTTTTCGATACCAGGCAGTTCCGGAATTTCACGATGCCGGGCGAATTCTCCGTTTTCATCCAGCTGCATGTTGTCGTTATGGGCGAACACCACGCCTCCATCGGCCGCGAATTTTCTCAGCCGCCGCCAGGTTTCCTCCCGGTAGCCTAAGGCGTAATAGGGAGCGAACACCGCTTTGGTATGGGAAAGGTCAAAGTCAGCGAAATCCCGGTCGTTTACGCCGATAAAGGGAATATGGTTCTCTTTTAAATAAACGGTGTATTCATAGCCGCCGCCCTCTAAACAGGTTTTAGGATAGATAAATACGACCTGCTGATTAGCGGTTTGGTCAAAAGCCAGGCCTTCCATAAGAGCAGCCCAGTTGCGCATAGTAATTAGGCCGTGGCGCGGAGTGCCATCCGGATGGACGCAGCAGCCTAATTCCAGATCCCAATAATCTACAAACCCAACCTTATAGCGCCAGTTGACCATGCTCATATTCCAGTTCCAGGGCATCAATCCGCAGCCTCCGAATTTCAGCGTCCAGGCAAGGCTTTTGCTCAGGTGGTCCTCCAGATCCTTTTCCCCTTTTCGAGTGGAAGGTGTGGGAACCCAGGCCTCCTGAAGCAGACAGGGCTTACCGGTGCGAAATTCATCCTTGGTTTTGCAGCAAGGTGTGTGAATCGAATGCCAGTCTGCGGATTCTCCCAAAGCGACGTTGTCCTCACAACCATAGGTGCCAATGCCGATCATCTGTCCGGTTTTTCCCCATATGCCACGCATCTCCGTCAGCCATTCTGATGTAGGATACATTTCCGTGTCTATTTCATTACAGATATCCCAGGAAATCGAGGCGCAGCCTCCCAGGCGTTCCATAATTTGCTTGGCAAAGGCCATTTGCGCTTTTCGATAGGCCTTGACCATCGTGAGCCTGGAACTGCCAACCCAATGAGCGGGATTTCCCATTTCAGGCCCTGTTTGCGTATAAACGGTAGGCATGAGAATCAGATCCATGTGGGAGAACAAGGCTACGTGAGCCTCAATCGCGCGCAGATGCCGCTCGCTGATTTCTGGACCCTTCTCAAAGGAACGGTAGAAATCGCCGTGGGTTTCCGCAAAGATTTCTCCCGGCATGACGCGGAACCAGCCTGGCATGAAATAGTGGGTGCGCACTAGTACCATTCCGGCTTCATGAAGCGCTTTAGCGTCCGAAGCCAGCCGAAGCGGATTTGGATTATGCCATGTCAGGGAATACTGACAGCGATCCTGCCAGTTTGTTCCATTGATCCAGCGGGAATGGGAAACCTGTTTGCCGTTTTGATATTCCGAAAAGTAGCAGCCATCCGCCTCTAAGCGGCGGGTATGACGCAGGCTTTCCGGATCCCAGGTTACAAGAGCAGACTCTGAAAAGTCCCGCACCTGATGTGTCTCATCTAAAAGCTCGAACCGAATCGGCTGCAGCAGCAAAGTCTTATCATAAGAAACCTCGATGCTATCCTTTTCAGAAATAGCCCATTCGGGGGATTTGCCGCCGCGAAGCTCTTCCTTGGTCAGCTTTGCCTGCCCGCTGCGGATATGCCAGCCTATGGGAAGTGTGCCGCACAGCTCCGGCAACACCTCAACAGTATCTCCATGATGTAAGGCTGCATAGGGAAGTTCAATATTTTTCAATACCGCCGGCAAGCACAGCCAGTTCAGCATAGAATCAATCAGCTCCTCAGGCAGCGGACCGTTTAAAACTCCGGTAAAAATCGCCCAAGGATGAGGAATCACCGATTGATCCTTATTATATGGGTTTCCCCAGAATTTTGTCAGCAGGAGAGAGGGCATGACTTTTTGTCCATCCGGTGTCGTGACCCAACCCGCAGGGATGGTTTCCCGGCAAATCGGCCTGCCATGATAAGAGCGGCTGTCAATCAGCTCCAGCTCTGGAAAGGTCAGCTCCAGAGGAACGGTTGTCGTAAGATTTACGCTGCGCTCCGGCATGCAATTGGTCAGCGTTAAGTCTCCCACAAGCGCCTTATCAAAGGTTTGCTTCCAATCCATAAAAACGTTCTCATAAGCGGGGGAATATGGAGTAAAACCAAGTCTAGCCCGAAAAATATCCATTGGCATCGACAAGCCGCCGTATCCCTCGTGATTTCTGAGATCGCCTAAAGTACGGATGACCTCGCGCCAGGCTCCATTTTCACAGACCATAGCCTTTTCAAAGGGCATTCCGCCGATGTGAAGCAGTCCTCCGCCTTGGGCAAAGAAAGAGAAAAGAGAGTCTTCGATTTCCATAGGATAATATTCGCCGTGAGCGTTGAAGAAATAGTCTCCGGAAAATTGGCCGGACATAATCCCTTTGGTATCGACAAATTGAAGCTCCGCTTTTTGGGAAAGCTTTTCTAAAACATCGCCGCAGCCC
>ERZ506964.866-NODE-866-length-13311-cov-5.453002_pt1 | contig 13311 bp, 10 predicted proteins | sample MGYA00512893_ERZ506964 | MGnify/ENA metagenome assembly ERZ506964 | reverse complement strand
CTCTTCCGATCTATGGGCTTGGAATAGAAGTTAAAGCTTTCAGTTCGTTTCCGATAAATTCAAGATAATTTTGCATAGAAAATTCCCCCAAAAAATTTATAGTATATATCATAATAGTTTAATAGAAGAGGATGGAAAATGCAATATACATTGAAGGATAATTTAAAAAGGTTATAATAATTGATGAAAAAATAGATTTATGATTTATTAAAAAAGAATCAAATATTGTTTTCGATATATTTGCTGGTGAATTAACCGTATCAGGAGTATAATAGACTTAAAATATTATAGGAGGACAAGTTTAATTATGGGGGAAACATCAAACGCTAATCTACTGACAACGGGATCTATTCCGAAAAAGATTATTATGTTTGCGATTCCGCTTCTATGGGGGAATTTATTCCAGCAGTTGTATAATGTGGCGGATTCGCTGATCGTGGGAAATTTTCTTGGGAATAATGCACTTGCAGCTGTCAGCTCATCAGGGAATCTGATATTCCTGATGGTAGGATTTTTTGGGGGAATTGGCGTGGGAGCCGGTGTTGTCATTGCGAGGTATTTTGGAGCCGGAGAATATGAGAAGCTGAAAAAAGCAATCCATACGGCACTGGCATTTGGTGGCGTATGTGGAATTTTTCTTACGGTTGCCGCGTTGATCCTTGCACCGCAGATTTTAAAACTGATTGGTACGCCGGAAGAGGTACTGCCGAAATCACTGGTTTATTTCAGGGTGTATTTTGCAGGTTCACTTGGATTTGTAATTTATAACTTTGGAATGGGGATTTTGCAGTCACTTGGTGACAGTAAGAGTCCGGTCATCTATCTGATCATTTCAGCGTGTCTGAATGTGATTCTGGATCTGGTGCTGATCGGAGGTTTAGGATTTGGTGTAGGTGCAGCAGCTTTTGCAACGATTGTTTCACAGATATTAAGTGCGGTTCTGTGTATCAGAAAACTGCGCAGGGAACCAGAGGCGTTCCGGTTATCTTTTCGTGAACTTCGGATGAATGGGAATATGCTGCGGCTGATCGTGGTAAACGGAATACCGGCAGGAATCCAGAATTCCATTATTGCGGTTGCAAATGTATTTGTACAGTCGAATATTAATCAGTTTGGGGCTCTGGCAATGGCCGGGTGTGGGTCATATTCCAAAATTGAAGGATTTGGATTTATTCCGGTTACCTGCTTCTCACAGGCACTCACGACGTTTATTGGACAGAATCTGGGAGCAAAAGAGTATGACCGGACAAAAAAAGGGGCATTGTTTGGAACCATTTGTGGAATCGGGATAGCAGAAGTGATCGGAATAGCAGTTTTTTTCTTTTCACCATACCTGATCGCTGCGTTTGGAGGAGATCAAAAAGCAATTGAATATGGAATTGCAGAGGCACATACGATCGCTCTTTTCTATTGTCTGCTTGCGTTTTCGCATTGTATGGCAGCAATTCAGAGAGGGGCGGGAAGAAGTATTGTTCCGATGTTTGTTATGATGCTTGTATGGTGCGGAGTCCGGGTAACCTATATTAGTATTGTTATCAGGATTATTCCGGTGATCAATGTAATCTACTGGGCATATCCACTTACCTGGTTTATCAGTTCGGTGATATTTTTGATTCTGTTTCTTAAGACAGACTGGATTCACGGATTAGAGAAACAGTGACAGGGCGCATAAAAAAGAAAGCTATACACTACTTATGTAGTGTGCGGCTTTCTTTTTTTGTATTTTTTCTTGAAATTACAGGGAAAGGGAATGAAGTTCCGTAAAAAATGAAGGATAAGATACATCTACACACTGACCATCCTGGATTTCAGTATTTCCCTCGGCGGCAAGGGCTGCGATGGAAAAGGCCATTGCGATCCGGTGATCCAGATAACTGTTGATCTGTCCTCCATGAACCGGATTACCGCCACGGATGATCATGCCGTCGTCGGTTGGTGTTACATCAACGCCCATGGCAAGAAGTCCTTCTGTAGTTGTTTTGATACGGTCAGTCTCTTTGACCTTCAATTCGGCAGCATCCCTGATGATCGTAGTTCCCTCGGCGAAAGCAGCCATCACTGCAATCATCGGAATCTCATCGATCAGTGTAGGGATGATTGCACCTTCTACGGTGGTTCCGTGAAGAGCGCTTGTACGTACAAGAAGATCGGCAGTTGGTTCACCACTGTCACAATTTTCGTTTAGATAGGTAATGTCTGCCCCCATTGCCCTGCATATTTCAAGGATTCCGGCACGGGTCGGGTTAGTACCTACATTCTTTATCAGAAGTTCAGAACCTGGAACCAGAAGGGCAGCAGCGATGAAGTAAGCAGCAGAAGAAATATCTCCGGGAACCAGGATCTTCTGTCCGTATAATTCCTCACATGGGAGAATAGATGCAGTTGCACTGCCATCAGAATGTATTTCTGTCTGTACGTTGGCACCGAAGCCATTCAGCATCAGTTCTGTATGATTACGGGAAAGTACAGGTTCTGTAACCAGGGTTAATCCGTCTGCATAAAGTCCTGCCAGGAGTACGGAAGATTTAACCTGAGCAGAAGCTACTTTTGAGTGATAGTGGATTGCGTGCAGGGATGGATTCTGACCGGCAGGAAGCAGGCTGTTGATCAAAAGTGGTGCGCACCCGTTCCCATTCTGGCTTAAAATATCAGCGCCCATCATCCCAAGAGGCTCCATGATCCTCTTCATCGGGCGGGAGTTCAGAGAAGCATCGCCGGAAAGAGTGGTGGCAAACGGCTGACCGGAAAGAATACCGGAAATCAGTCTTGTGGTGGTTCCGCTGTTCCCCACATCTAAAAAAGAAGAAGGTTCGGAAAGTCCGTGAAGACCTTTGCCGTGAACCAGGATACGGTCAGGTGTGTCTTCGATATTGATTCCCATGGCACGAAAGCAGCCGATGGTAGAGAGGCAGTCGGCGCCGTGAAGAAAATGTGTGATCTCAGTAGTTCCTTTTGCCAGTGCACCGAACATAATAGAACGGTGGGAGATGGATTTATCGCCGGGAACAGATACTTCCCCGCGAAGCTGTTTAACAGGTTGGATTTGCATAATATAGTAACCTCTCATTCGTAAAATTCTATTTTCAAGCATTGTGACCAATTTACACAAAGTTCTGAAAAGATTTTTTGGACTGTCTTGCAATTCCCGCAATCCTCAAAAACATTCGTAATCCGCTCATTTTTCTTTGAAAAATGGCTACTTACTCATGTTTTTGGCGGGTCAAGAGGTCAAAAATCCTCTTGCAAGCAAGCTTGCATCGGCTTTCTGACCTTTTGACCCTGGTATCATCATATAACTAAACGGAGGGAAAAAAGAAAATGGAACTCAGACAGCTGGAATATTTCCGGGAAATCGCGAATACGGGAAGCATCAATGAAGCGGCGAGAAAGCTCAATATGTCACAGCCGCCCCTCAGCTATCAGATCAGGCAGTTGGAAAATGAACTGAACGTGCAGCTGTTTGAGCGTACCCATAAAGGGGTGATCCTGACGGCGGCAGGTAAGCTTTTGTATGACCGTGCGGCGAGCCTTCTGGATTATGCCAGATCGACAGAGCTTGAGGTGTCCCAAACGGGTAAAAAAAGGGTTCTGAGAATCGGGATCACGCCGACGACGGTCGGCACAGTCATGCCGTTTATCGCAGAATTTTCAAAGAAAAATCCCGACGTGAATTTTGAGGTTCACGACGGGATCACGTATACGTTATATGATTATCTTCAGGAAGGGATCATCGATATTTCGGTTGTCCGCACGCCGCTCCGGCTGGATGATGTGGAGTCTGCAGTCCTGCATTCGGAGCCGATGATCGCTGTCTCCAATCCGGAGATGCCTTCAGAAAGGCGAAAATCGCTCATTCTTGAAGATTTAGTCCACAGACCGTTAATTCTCTACCGGCGCTATGAAAAGCTGATTATGGATGCATTTCACGCGCAGAATCTGGTTCCGGAGGTGTTCTGCCTGTGTGATGATGCCAGGGGCGCTACCCTCTGGGTGAAGGAAGGGCTTGCCACGGCGATCTTTCCACAGTCCATGGAGCCGCTTTGCGAAGGGCTGACTTGTCAGGTGCTTGATGAACCGGATCTGGTGACGAAGATCCTTCTGATCTGGCAGAAGGGGCGGAAGCCGACGGCGGTAGTGCAGGATTTTATGGATGTCTGTCTGAAATAATTTAAACCGTATCAAAAATAATAATCCTCAGTTTATTTTTGATACGGTAAGTGAATTGTAAGACGGATTCTCCTTGTTCTGGCAGGTGGAAGCGATAAACATCAGTATGATCGATTTGCGAATTGTTTTTCGATTATACTGCTTTTTCAAAGTCTGCCCCTATACCTATTTTCACTTCAAATGTCGTTCCGCTATGCTTATTTGTATAAACTTCAATCGTTCCGTCATGAACCCGCACAACTTCTCGCACCATCGCAAGTCCAAGTCCCACACCTCCGAGCTCCCGGCTTCTTGACTTATCTACCCGGAAGAACGGTTCGAAGATCTGCTCCCTGAATGCTTCATCAATTCCATTTCCTGTATCCGAAACCGTCAGAATAACTTCGTTCTTCTCCCTTATTGCCGATACCGTAACGGATCCATCCTCCCGATTATATTTAATCCCATTTTCCACAAGATTATATATCATTCGGTAAATCAGAATATCACTTCCTGTCAAAAACAATTCTTCATCTTCCTTTGCTCCTGCTCCCTGTGACTTCTGTATCAGTTCAACCTTCTTTTCCTGTGCCAGCGGTTCCAAATCTGTCAGTACTTCCTCAATCAGACTATGGAGCTCAATTCTGTCATTGCGCATTACTGTCTGCAATTCACTCATATCTAAAAGCGTTCTGACCAACTTGCTAAGACGTTCATTCTGCTCTGTTACCATCTGAATTGTCTCTTCTGCCGCTGCGGTACTCTCCGGATGTTCTGTTGTATGGTATAGATCCAGTTGTGCCTGAATTAAAGCCAATGGGGTACGTAACTCATGTGCTGCATTTCCCGTAAACCGGCGCTGTGTCTCGAATGATTCTGAAAGCCGCATAAGCATCTTATTGTAAGATATGCGAAGTCTGTCCAGCTCTGCAATCTTATACTCTTCGATTGTATAATCTTTCAGATTCTGTGCCTGAACTTTTTCCACTGTCTCTGAAAACTCCCTAAGTGGTTTCAATGCCCGCCCACTGATAAAATAAGTCGCCGCACCGCCAAACAGCGCTACAATAGCAGTAATCAGAAGGCTTCTGCTTCTATAATCTGATTTGGAGTTATAAACCTTCATGGAAAACTGTGCCACAAAGTCATCCCACTCATTATCCGGAATATCAATGTACACTGATTCCGGCTCTGTGCCCTGATCCGTGATAGACTCCTGAAGCGTATCGAAATAATAGACTCCGTTTTTATATAAGAAAAAGGTAAGACATCCGCATAATATGGTGATCAACACGGTTGTAAGAAGTGTTAATTTCCACTGGAGTGATATTTTCTTCATGCTTTGCTATTTCCTCCTATCTTATAGCCCTCACCGATTTTGTTCACGATTGGATCATATCCGAGTCCTGCTTTCAGTTTTTTTCTCAAAGAAGACATATGTACTCGGATGGAACCGCTAAAACTATCCACAGAAGAATCCCAGACATGCTCGATCAGTTCTTCCTGACTGACCGGTCTTCCCTGATTTAAAAGGAGATATTCCAAAATCCCATTTTCTTTTCTTGTCAACGCAACCGGGTTATTGTCTGCATATGCAACCCTTTCTCTCGTATCAAATCGAAGTTTTCCGCATTCCAGACAGATATTTTTTTGTATAAATTTTCTTCTTGTCAGGCTTCTCACGCGCGCTTCCAGCTCCTGCAGGTGAAATGGTTTTTCCATATAATCATTTGCACCGGAATCCAATCCTTCAACCTTATCTGCGATCTGACTTCTCGCAGACAGGATCAATACTTTTGTCTCTTCATTTTCTTTGCGAAGTTCCCGAAGGATCTCCATCCCATCCACCCCGGGCAGGTTAAGATCAAGCACGATCAGGTCATACAGTTCCGCATAGATCATCTCCAGTGCCTGCTCTCCGTCATTACACATGTCCACCTCATAACCTGCCAGATGCAGACTTTTCGCGATCATATCACATAATTTCTTTTCATCTTCAACAACTAATAATCTCAATTTACTTTTCTCCATTTTCTTAACAGGAAATTTACATCCCATATTATATAATGTAGTCACTGAACGGTCAATAAGCCGACTTTGAGCAATAACATTGAAAGGAGCAGTTACTATTTACAGTAACAAGTGGTATCTTAATGAAATCAGAAAAAGCAACACAAATTTTTTTACTTGCAGCCGGTCTTGTATTTTTCCTTGTTGGGATTTACCGTGGAGAAGCTGCAACTGTACTCAGTAAGGCAATAAAATTATGTATGGAGTGTGTCGGAATTGGATAAGAAATTAAAATCAAACAAGAACTTCCTGGTTCGTTTCCGCGGATGGTTTCAGGCAGCTGCAACACTGCTGACCAATCTTCATATTCCGAATCTGTTTAAAGGGAAAATTTATCAGGGAAAGGTAAAAACTATATGTGTACCCGGACTGAACTGCTACTCTTGCCCGGCTGCCACAGGTGCCTGTCCGATTGGAGCTTTCCAGGCTGTAGTCGGTTCATCAAAATTCAAGTTCACCTACTACATCACCGGATTCTTTATCTTGCTGGGAGTTCTGTTAGGACGATTTATCTGCGGTTTTCTCTGTCCGTTTGGATGGTTTCAGGATCTGTTGCATAAAATTCCGGGTAAGAAACTGTCTACTGCAAAACTAAAACCCCTGCGGTATCTGAAATACGCGGTTCTGGCCGTTTTTGTTATACTGCTTCCGGCATTTGTGACTAATTCGCTGGGGATGGGCGATCCATTCTTCTGCAAATACATATGTCCACAAGGCGTACTTGAAGGTGCAATTCCACTGGCACTTGTTAATTCGGGAATCCGCGCGGCACTCGGACACTTATTTACGTTTAAGTTTACAATCCTTGTATTTGTAATTATCTTAAGCATTTTGTTTTACCGTCCATTCTGTAAGTGGATCTGCCCGCTTGGTGCCATCTACTCACTGTTTAACAAAATATCATTACTTAAGATTAAGGTGGATCCTGAAAAATGTGTTAACTGTCAAAAATGCAGCCATGCCTGCAAAATGGATGTAAATGTAGTAGACACACCGGATCACCCGGAATGTATCCGATGTGGAGCATGTATGAAAGCCTGTCCGACAAATGCGATCTGCTATCATTACGGATTCTCAGGCAAGAAAAAGGCTGACAATAAATAAGCAAAAATGAATCAAATGATATTCAAAAGGAGATTAAAAATCATGAAAAACAAAACAAGTAGAACAAACTCAATGAAATTAAAAAAAGTAATTGCGGCATCTCTTGCCGTTTTCATTCTTTTTGCATTCACAGGTTGCAAAAATTCATCCGGTTCCGCAACAACTGAAAGCTCAAAGCAGGAAGATACTTCCACAACAGATTCAAGCAGTTCGGGTGATCTGAATGAAAAGCTGAATGACCTTTACCAACAGGAAAACCAGATCTTTGCAGATCACAAAGATGTGTGGGACAAAGCATTTGGCTTTATGAGCAAGAACATTGACGATGATACCAAGAATGAAAACTATGCGGACTTTCTTGCAAATATAATAGAATCAAACAAAGATTCTTTCTCCGAAGAAGAATATGCTACTCTGAGTAAAGACATTGAAACGATCCGCGGTATTGAAGAAGAAATTGCAAAACTTGAAAAAGAAATTGCCGCAGCTGATTCTTCCAGCAGTAGTTCCTCCGGCACAGATGACTCTACAGGTGTGTTTCACGGTTTCAAAGGGAAAGACCTGGATGGTAACGATGTAGATGAAAGCCTTTTCGCCAAAAATAAAGTTACGGTTGTAAACTTCTGGTTCAGTGGATGCAAGCCTTGCGTTGAAGAACTTTCTAAACTGAATGAATTAAATGATACAATTAAGAAAATGGGCGGTGAAGTTGTTGGTATCAATACAGATACATTAGATGATAATCAGGATGGTATCAAAGAAGCGAAAGAAATCTTGAAGGCCAAGGGAGCTTCCTATAAAAACCTGACTTTCGACTCCGATTCAACAGTTGGAAAATATGCAGGAAACATTATGGCATTCCCGACAACAGTTCTCGTAGATAAAGACGGAAATATCGTTGGCGAACCTTTCATGGGCGGAATCGATGATCAATCAAACTACGAGCAATTAATGAAACAAATTCAGTCCATACTTGATCAGGAATAATTCATTTACTGAAGATGTATGCTAAATGAGGCTGTCGCATTAGTGCGGCAGCCCCTATTTTTTTTGGTGTATTCCTATTTATCAGGATTCCATGTTTAACCTTCTGCTAGCTCTGAGGTTTTCCGAATGCTTTGTTTATGATTTAGGTAACATTCAAGCGTAGCAATACAATTCTCTGTTAGTATGTCTCGAAAATGCTTTGTTTCTTTTATGTATTATATTTAAAAACTCATAACCTGCTCTTCGTCAAGTCTTTTAAGAATTTCGCATGCCAGCTTAACAGCGTTATCAAAGTCGCTATAAGCTGAAATTCCGTAATGTGTATGTGCATAGCGAACCGGAACTCCGATAACGATAACCGGAACCGCTTTTTCAGTCAGATGTATAGCTGCACCGTTGGTTGAACCGGCACTACGAACTGCATCCTGAACCGGAATACCAAGCTTTTCTGCCAGATCCAGTGCATATCTTTGATAATGTGGATTGGTGATCATACGGGCATCAATGTGACGCAGCATCGGTCCTCGCTTGATAGCTGTCTGAACCATATACGACTCAACGCAGGTATCATCTGCCGGGCATCCCTCAAAAACAATTGCGATATCCGGTTTAATTACCTGTGCTGTTACAGTGGCACCGCGTACACCAACTTCTTCCTGTGCTGCACAAGCGCCAACAATATCCACATTCAGCTCCTGACCAGCCAGGGTATGCATAGTCTTAAGAATTGCCGCACATCCCAGACGGCAGTCAAAGCTCTTGCCAACCATCAGATCTGTGGTTTCTGAATATGTAAATGTCACATCCGGCACTACGGGTTCACCGATACGAATGCCGAACTTTTCAACCGCCTCTTCTTTAGAAACAGCGCCAACATCTACCGTGATATCTTTCATATCCAGAGGTGCTTTACGCTCCTGCTCTGTCATGAAATGCGGAGGCTTGCTGGCAGTAAGCCCCGGAATATATTCTCCGAACCGGTTGCGAACCAAGACTTTATGAGCCGGAATATTGTGGTTAACCCAACCTCCGATCTGAATGATGCGGAGAGTTCCGTTCGGGCAGATAGCCTGCACCATAAAACCAACCTCATCACTATGTGCGTCAAGCTGAACAACCGGACGTTTGCCGTTATTTTCTTTACGGCGGATATATAGGTTGCGCATGCGATCTTCTGTAATTTCTCCGAGTCCTTCTGCGTAAGGACGAATCGCTGCAACCACTTCATCTTCGAAACCGGATGTACCGTTTGCATTTGAAATTGCTGCAATCATTTCTAACGTTGTTTTTTTATCCATTATGACACCTCTTTATGAAAGTTTTACTTTCTTGAATTCTTCCATGAAATCAACAATATAGTTTGCTGTAGTCTCAAGCATTTCCTTGCCCCACTCTTCTGTAGCGGTACTCGGATGATCCGGTCCGATCCAGCCGTTGTCTGTTACATGCGGAGTATTGCGTATAATATCAACGTTAACTCCCTTGAACTCAACAGAACGGAAACCGGTTGTCTTCAGATTATCAGACAGGTGCTTAAACTGGAGTTCACCACCTATCTCACTCTTATCAACTAAAGACGGATCAATTCCAAGAATCGCAGCTGTTTCCTCACCACCGCCGTGGCCGCCTTTCCACGCCGGGTTCATATCCCATGCCATCAGCCACCAGTTAAGCATAGCCACCAGACAGCCCTTATCTTCGAATTCCATGCCAAGGCGTTCAATCATCTTGATGTTTCCGCCATGCCCGTTCAGGAAAACGAATTTTCTTGCGCCGTGACGATACAGACTCAGAAAAATCTGGCGACAAAACTGATAGAGTACCTCATTGTCAATATCAATTGTACCCGGATATGGAGCTAAACACTGGCAGGAACCATATGGAATGGTCGGAGCAATCAAAACATCACTCTTTTTCTCGATTTTCTCCAACAAATGCTCCGGAATCAGTGTGTCGGTTCCAAGCGGCATATGACGGCCGTGACACTCAATACTGCCGATAGAAATAAGTACCATATCGTTTTTTTCAAAATATTCTTGAGCTTTCGGCCAAGTCAAATTTGTAAGTCTCATAAGTTCTCTCCTTCCTACTATAATTATTCTTCTCAGCTGAAAATCGGACTATTCGGAAACCAGACAGTCCGACATCCATCAATTACTGCGTTGCTTCCTATTCCCCTTTAGGATTTTTTTATGACAATGCAGAATTTTTGAGCTACTCTTGATAACCCAAGTATAGTCCATGCAAATATGATTGTCAACAATTTCAACTTAATGTTAACAGCGGGAAAATAGTGCTTTCGTTTTTGCTAACAATCCACTATAATTATAATAAGTTTTTTGCTAACGGACAAAAGACATCCGTATAATTTTTTCTATTAATTAGTAAGGAAATGAAACATGCGAGAAATTGGCGGTATGTTCTACTATGAACCAAGCGTACCTATCGAAAACGGATACTTATTCTGAAAATTTTATGAGGTAAATATGCAGAAACAAAGAAAAACATCAAATACTACTACATCAGAAATTGTTCTTGAATCTCTGCGGGAGCAGATCATCAATGGAATCCTTCAGCCTCAAGAAAAACTGGTAGAGGCTGAAATTGCCCGGAAATTCGGACTCAGCCGAGGTCCTGTGCGCGAAGCACTCCGACAGCTCGCTGTCGAAGGTTTAGTCGATTACTGTCCTAACAAAGGATGTACAGTCGCACTGCTTTCTCCACAAGACGCTTATGAAGTCTTTTTTCTGCGCGGCAGCCTTGAAAAACTGGCAATCCAAAAAAGTAACTGCCTTCTTAGTGACTATAGTCTCATGATAATGGAAGCCAGTATTGAAGAATTTCGAAAGGCTATTCTCGAAGGCAATACTATGAAGGCTGTTCGTGCAGATGAGACATTCCACCTGCAGATCATTCGTTCTGCCCAGCTTAACCGACTGACCAAAATGTGGGAGCTGCTGAGTCCACTGAATGGTGCCATGTTCCTCTCGGTTCAAAATGCTAATCGCTTTGGACAGTTAAGCGGAGATGCTGAAACGCTTCAGAATGCCAAATGCTTAGAACCAAACACACCGGATCAAAATACCTCTTATAACGGAAGCGCTGCAGTATGGACACACCAATGTCTGTTGGAGGCCATCCGGATTAACGATCTCCAGACAACCTGTGATCTTCTGGATCAGCATTATGAAGAAACCGGCAGACGTGTATACAGACTTTCACTCATGAAAGAACAGAGCTTTTGATCCGTTTCATTAATAATGGTTTGAGGGGCAAACTTGAGGGTTTGGTTTGAAGGGTTCATAATATGTTTCTTTTGTCTTTTGGATCGACTTCATCACCAAGGATTTCTTTCATTTCATGTATAAGGATTATGCACAGTCCGTTTTTCATAAAACTTATTCTGTTTTTCAACTTCTGTGATATAATGCTTTATTATAATAATTCCCATGGACAAAATGAGGTGAACCAAGTGAAAAAGAAAACACTTGTGCCTCTTATCATTTTTTTACTGGGCATATGCCTTGTTAGTTTGATTGTATACAAAACAGACGCCCACGAAAAAGAGCAGAGACACATAACAGCACAATTAAACGTAGCCACCTATGGCGAACGAATAAAGAATGAAATTACAAATGGAATTGAGATCACAGATACCTTGAAGCAAATCTTAATAAGTGAAGATGGCGAAATCCATCAGTTTGAAACAATTGCAGGAAATCTTATGTCTGATTCTATTGAAAGTGTACAGCTCGCTCCTAATGGTGTTGTTACAGATATTTATCCGGCTAATGAAAAGGAGGCAGGTAAGATTGATTTGATCCATGATAAAGACCGCGGAAAAATTTCCTGTTACGCAAGAGACAACCATACAATCATTACGCAGGGCCCCTTCAAATTAAAACAGGGAGGATATGGAATTGCAGTCCGCAATCCCGTATACCTGAAAGATAAAAACGGACATGAGTATTTCTGGGGATTTACTATTGTTATCCTGCGTGTTCCGGATATTTTTTCAGATTCAATCAGTGCACTTTCAAGTTTTGGATACGAATACAAAATTTCAAAAACAGACGCTCCATGGAGTGATACTTATAAAGTGGTTTATCAATCAGATGGGCAAATAAATCATCCTGTTTCTTATACATTTACAATAGGAGATGAAAACTGGAAATTTGAAGTAACTCCTAAAAGTGGATGGAGAAATGCCACATTACTGATAATCATCATCGGAATATTTCTTACAATAAGCCTTCTCCTGTCAGTTCTTACCAGAGTATGGTTAGTAGCAAAAGAACATAAGAAAAAGTTTCAGATACTGGCGCGCACAGATTCTCTTACAAATATTTATAACCGCTATGGATTTGATGAATTTGCAGAAAAAATGATTCAAAAAAATCCAAAAGCACATTTTGTGGCTGCGCTCCTTGATATCGATGATTTCAAGTTTATTAATGATATCTATGGACATAATTATGGAGACAGGGCACTAAAGAATCTTGCAGACAGCATGAAGACTTTTTTCCCATCCGATGCATTACTTGGAAGAAATGGTGGTGACGAATTCTGCATTCTTTTACCAAATTGTACCTTTGCAGAAGCAGATATACAGCTGCAGAAATTCACCAAACTTCCTAAATCATTCTCATACCATGGTAAGGAACATGCATTTTATATTTCTCTAGGATATGCAGAATATCCAACATTTGCATCCAATCGTTCACAACTCATGCGCTGCGCAGATGCCGCTCTTTATGAAATAAAGCTTCATGGAAAAAATGGATGTATGGTCTACAGAGAAGGACTTCGGTCAGGTGCCCGCAAACAGCTTGGATTCGCATTCAAGGATATCGCGGAACATCTTCCAGGTGCATTCATCATATACAGAGCTGACAAAGAAGATGATGAACTATTTTTTGCAAATGATGAATTTCTTCATATGTCCGGATATAAAGATATAGATGAACTGTTCAGACTTACTAAGAAAAGTTTTCGCAACTTGAT
>ERZ506964.863-NODE-863-length-13374-cov-9.816127_pt1 | contig 13374 bp, 7 predicted proteins | sample MGYA00512893_ERZ506964 | MGnify/ENA metagenome assembly ERZ506964 | reverse complement strand
TCGCCGCCGTTCTCCACGCAGGCGAAGATGTCGTCCACCGCGGCGATGCCGAGCACATGGCGCGGACGGCTTTCCGGCATCGCATCGCAGATCCAGGCGCAGGTGTCGCCGATGATGCGCTTCTCGATCGCGCCGCCGATGCCGACGCCGTCGAAATCGAGCGAAGCGATCTGTTCGGCGGCATGCCTGCGCAGATCCTCGTAATTCGCGCCCTGCACTACGCCGTAGAGCGCCTGATACGGCTTGCCGAGACGTTCCTCGGTAAGCCGCTTGTGCTCGGCCACGCAACGTTGCGCCCAGCGGTAGGTGCGTTCCACGGAACGTTCCTGGTAGCCGCGGGTGTTCATCAGCGTGGTCAGCTCGTCGAAAGCGAACATGATGTCGGCGCCGATCTTGTGCTGGATGCCCATGGAGATTTCGGCGGAGAACCGGTGCAGCGAGCCGTTGAGCGGCGACTTGAACGTCACACCGTCCTCGTCCACGAACGCGAGCCGCTCCTTGCCTTCCGCGATCACGTCGTCCGATTTCATGCCGGTGACGTCCATGGCGAGCGTCTTCTTGAAGCCCGCGCCGAGTGACAGCACCTGGAATCCGCCGGAATCGGTGAACGTCGGACCGTTCCAGTTCATGAATCTGGCAAGCCCGCCGGCTTCGTCGAGCACCTGTTCTCCGGGTCGTTCATACAGGTGGAACGCGTTGGACAGCAGGCATTGCGCGCCAAGATCCTTCATGGTTTCGGGCAGCACGGCCTTCATCGCGGCCTGCGTGGCCACCGGCACGAACGCCGGGGTGTGGATGTCGCCGTGGGGGGTGTGGATGATGCCGGTGCGGCCGTAGCGCGCGCCGCCGCGCCCCTTGCCATCGGCCGCATCTGGCAGGCGGGTTTTCTGCTCGAAGTAGAACGCGTCGCGGCGGCCGGGCTTGCCGGGTTCCGCGCCGCGGGGATGCTCAATAAGGTTTTCGGTCGATGCCGCGCTGGTCGTGTTGCCTGCTGCGTCGTGCGTTGCGCCGGCTGCCGCGTTGGCCGCTGAGGTCTCGTGCGCCGCCGCGCCGGTCTGTGGTTCGTTCAAGCTTGTCATGCTCTCAACTGTATGCGATAGCGCCGATTGCCGCGGTGGCGCCATCGGCGGTCGACGGTGGCATCGTATGGAGCAAACTGCCAAGCGATTCGATTGCTACTTTCAACAAACATTCAGGAAACTTCCAGAGCAGGTATCTTTACTCTTAGATAGCAGTTCGAGCGGCACGATTGCTGACCATGTTGAATGCCGCGAGACGAATAAGGAGCAACAATGGCTGAAGATAATAGCGATCAGAACATCGCCCAGCCGCAGGATGGCACGCAGCAGACCGCGCCGCAGACGCCGAGCGAGAACGTCGCCGACGAAGCACAGACTTCCGTTACCGAACCGATTGCAGTGCCGAACGCGGGCGAGCAGCCCACCACCGCCCTTCCTACCGTGGACGCGGCGGATGGCACGGCAGGCAATACCGCTGACGATACGCCGGATTATGCTTCCGCTGCCGGTGAACGCACGGTGATCAACAACGCGACGCAGGATGCGCCGACCGAACAGTACCGTCCGGCGCCCGAATACGGCGTGTACGGTCCGGTGCCGACGCCGCCGGCTGGCGATGCCAGCGGCCAGACCGTCCAGCAACCGCAGTACGGCGCGCAGCAGCAGGGCCAGCCGCAGGACAACCGTCCGTCGTTCTTCGGCGCTTTCGGCAACCCGTATACGACCGGCAATCAGCGGAACAATGGCAATCCGTTCGGCAATCCGTTTGGCGGCTCGTCCGCGCAGAACGGCGCGCAGCAGAACAATCAGCAGCAGCCGCAGTACGGCGCGAACATGCCCCCTGCGGGACCGGGCAACCGCAATCCGTTCGGCGCTCCGGGGCAGGGCTTCCCGAACCAGCCGAACCAGACGCCGGTCGTCACCAAGCAGAAGTCCGGCATGACCAGCCATGTGGTCACCGCCGTTGTGGCCGCACTGGTGTCCGGCGCGCTGTGCCTCGGCGTCGGCTTCACCGCGATCACCAACGGTTGGGTGCATGTGCCGACCTCCAGCTCGCTGTCCGACGTCAAGTCCAACACGTCCGGTTCCGGTTCCGCCAAGGCGAAGTCCGGTACGGCGGTCGATTGGACCGCGGTGGCCAAGGAAGTGTCCGATTCCGTGGTGGCCATCGACGTGGCGACCAGCGACGGCGAAGCCAAGGGCTCCGGCGTGGTGATCAGCGACAAGGGCTATATCGCCACCAATAACCACGTGATTTCCGGCGCGCAGCAGATTCAGGTGACGCTCGCCAGCGGCGCCGTCTATTCCGCGAAGGTGGTCGGCACCGACACCACCACCGATTTGGCCGTGATCAAGCTCGACAATCCGCCGAGCGATCTGAAAGTCGCGGAATTCGCCGATTCCGACAATCTCGCCGTCGGCGAGGCCGTCATGGCGATCGGCAATCCGCTCGGCTACGACGACACCGCCACCACCGGCATCGTGTCCGCGCTCAACCGCCCGGTGACCGTGACCGATGACGACAACAACGCCATCGTCACCAACGCCGTGCAGATCGACGCGGCCATCAACCCGGGCAACTCCGGCGGCCCGACCTTTAATGCGGCCGGCCAGGTGATCGGCATCAACTCGTCCATCGCCTCCACCGCAAGCTCGTCCGGCACGGCAGGTTCCATCGGCATCGGCTTCGCCATTCCGTCGAACCTCGTCAAGCGCGTGGCCAACGAGATCATCGACAATGGTTCCGTGAAGCATGTGGTGCTTGGCATCACCATCAAGAGCTCCTCGGTGGAAGCGGACGGTGTGACCCGCGGCTGCGCCCAGGTGCAGGCCGTGACCGACGGTGGCCCGGCGTCCAAGGCCGGCGTGAAGGCCGGCGACTCCATCGTGGCGTTCAACGGAAAGGCAGTGAACAACAACTACTCGCTGCTCGGTTACGTGCGCGCCTCCGCCATGGGAGACAAGGTGAAGCTGACCGTTGTGCGCGGCGGCAACACCATGGATCTCGAAGTGACGCTCGACCAGGAAGAGACCAAGACGAACTCCTCCAACAAGCAGGAACAGCGTCAGCAGAACAACGGCAACGACGATAACGGCAACGGCCAGAATGGCGGCAGCCAGAACGGCCAGAATGGCGGTAACGGCAACAACGGCGACGGCGGTGGCCTGTTCGATCCGTTCGGTCTGTGGTAAAGCCGGATGCGCGGCATCGTACGGCAACGTACGGTGTGCGGCGTTCATGCCGACAGCGATACGGGTGGCTGCCACCCGATAGGCTGACGGCGAAGTCGCAACCGCAATCCGCGTAATCGCGGAAAACGCTGAACAAGCCGAAAAACGGCGGAAAACAAGGGCTGTGCGAGCAATCGCACGGCCCTTTTCGTATGCGCGGAACGCGCGCGACGAACGGAAGCACACGCAAACGACCGCGGCAATCGCAATGCTCTGTTATGCTGGAAATATCTTTTTACGCCGTGTATCGATGGTCCGCGCAGGCGGGGCGCCGATGGGTTAACAAGGCGTCCGATACGAGCGTAAGGAGATTCTCATGCGTAGAATCATTTCCATTTGCAAAGAAGTTCCGCTGCTGCCGATCGCCATCATTGCCGCGATTCCGTTGGCATTGCTGGGTTCGTGGCGTCCGTGGGAGGCTGCGGGCGTCTCGCTGACTTTCGGACCGTTCAATCCGGGTGTCGGGCAGTGGATCGTGATCGCGCTGGTCGTGTACACGATTGTGGTGACTGTGATCGGCATGATTGACGATTTGCGGCACGGTCACGTCGGTGTGGATTTGCTTGCGGTTATTGCGATCGCGTCGACGGTGGCGGTGCAGGAATACTGGGCTGCGTGGGCCGTGGTGCTGATGATTTCCTCCGGCGAGGCGATTGAGGAATTCGCACAGTCGAAGGCGGAAGGCAACCTGACGGCGCTGGTTGATGCGGCGCCGCGGACCGCGCACGTGGTGACGTTGCCGGGCGTGGGTGCACGTGCGGCGGCTGCCGGGGCCGACGGTACTGCCGGTGATGCTGAGGGCGACATGACGGCGGACGGCTTTCGCAAGGTCGCCAGTGTGGATGTGCCTAACGCTGCGGAAACGAATAAGTCCACCACCCAAACCAAGCCTTACGACGCGGCCGGCGAGCATTTCGAAACCGTTCCGGTCGACCAGGTCAAGCTTGGCGACGTGATCCTCGTGCTGCCGGGCGAAACGGTGCCGGTCGACGGCGAACTGCTGTCGGGCGTCGCCACGTTGGATCTGAGCAATATCAACGGCGAGCCGGTGCCGCGCGAAGTGTATGCGGGCGCGCGCGTGCTGTCGGGGGCGGTCAACGGATCGACCGCGCTGACGATGCGTGCCACGCAATTGGCGCAGGATTCGCAGTATCAGAAGATCCTCGAACTGGTGTCGTCGGCGCAGGAATCGCGCCCGACCGTCGTCAAAACCGCCGATGTGCTGGCGGTGCCGTTCACCATTCTTTCGCTGGCGATCGCCGGCATCGCGTGGGCCGTCGCAGGCACGCCATTGCGATTCGCGCAGGTGCTGGTTTTGGCCACGCCCTGCCCGCTGCTGATCGCCGCTCCCGTCGCGTACGTGGCCGGCACCGGTCGCCTTGCCAAGGCGGGCATTCTTATCAAAGCGCAGGACGTGCTGGAAAACTTGGGCCGCGTATCGCATATCTTCTTCGACAAAACCGGCACGCTTACCGTCAAGCAGCCGCAGGTCGTGCGCGTCGAGAAGCCGTTCGAAAACAGCTCGCCGTACGACGAGAACCACATTCTGATGATGGCCGGCGTGGTGGAAGGCTACTCGGTGCACATTCTGTCGAAGGGCATCGCGGCGGCCGGGCAGAAGGCCATGCAGGAACTGTACGCGCGCTATGAGAACGGGCAGCGGCTGTGCGCCGAACGCGATTTGCCGGGGCATGGACGCGATTACCCCGTGGTGAAGAACATCGAGGAACAGTCGGGCAAGGGTGTGTCCGGCGAGGTGAACGGGCATGCCGTGCGCGTGGGTCGTTTCGCGTACGTGACGGCCGACGAGGCCGGCTTCACGCATGTGCTGGGCGCAGGGGTGGCGGCCGGTACTGCGGCTGGTGCTGTGGCCGATAGCGCGGTTGGCGATTCGGCGACCGGTACCGCTGCCGGCGCTTCCAAGAAGCCGGAGGTGAATTCGCTGTTCGCACCTCTCGAACCGGACGAAATGGCCGCATACGTGGCGATCGACGGCAAGCTCGCCGCACGTATTGTGCTGCGTGACGTGCCGCGCGAAAACGCCAAGGCGTCCCTCGAAAAACTGCACCGGCTCGGCGTGAAGAAACTGTCCATGCTCACCGGCGACAAGGAGGCTTCCGCACGCATCATCGCGGGCGAGGTCGGCATCGACGACGTGCAATCCGAACTCTTCCCCGAAGGCAAGGTCGCGGCCGTCAAGAACGCCACGGAAGACGCGCACCAAAACCAGCCGGCGTGGGACAAGGTCGTACAGCGCGTGGTCGGCGAATCCATGACCCGACAGGTGACGATGATGGTCGGCGACGGCGTGAACGATGCCCCTGTGCTGGCGGTTGCGGACATCGGTATGGCCATGACCGACGGCACGTCCACCGCCGCGTCCGAATCGGCGCAGGTGGTCATCATGAACGACGACATCGCCTCCGTGCCGCGCGCCATCGCCATCGCCCGCCGCACGAAGAAAGTGATGCTGCAGGCGGTGCTGGTCGGCCTTGGATTGGCGATTATCGGCATGGTCGCGGCCGCGTTCAACCTCATTCCGGTGGTCGTCGGCGCGTTCATGCAGGAAGCGATCGACGTGGTCAGCATCCTGTGGGCGCTCACCGCCCTGCTCGACCGCGAGTAGCGCCGGTTGCGGCGACGAGCCGTGCGGAACTAGGCTGAACCGCGTTGCGCCGTGCTACATCGAGCTGGGCGAGATTTCGCCAGCGATGTTCCGGCGCATCCACGTGCCGAAATCGGCCGCGTCCACGCCCTGCGACAGCAGGAACATGATCTTCGCGTATGCGGCTTCCAGCGTCATGTCGCCCGATCCGATCGCACCGGCGCGGGCGATCGCGTCGCCCGTCTCGTAATGGCCGAGCAGCACTTCCGCCTGCTGGCATTGCGATGCGATGACGACAGGCACGCCGTCATGCAGCACGTCGGCGATCACGTCGGTCAGTCCTGGCTCGTCGCTCGGCACATTGCCAACGCCGTACGCGCGCAACAGCACCGCTTCCGGACGAGGGTCGAGCATCGCGGCCAATCGCGCGGCGGAAATGCCGGGAGCCATGTCGATCACGGCCACATCGTGACGGGAGTAGGGCAGCGGCGACGCCCAACCGCAACCGGAGCCGGCCGAATCGCCCGCATACCAATGCCACGGCGTGCCGGTACGTGCCAGCGGGCCGGTGGACGGCGCCGAAAACCCTTCGAACGCCCAGCTTGACGATTTGCTCACACGGTTGCCGGCGAACAGATGATGGCCGAAGAACAGGCCGACGCCATGAAAACGTCCGCTCATCGCGGCGTTCAGCGCACCCGTGACGTTCGCGGTGGCGTCCGATTCGATTTTGCCGAGCGGATGCTGCGACCCCGTGAAAATCACAGGCTTGCCGAAACCGGTCAGCGCGTAAGACAGCGCGGCGCTCGAATAGCTCATCGTATCGGTGCCGTGCAACACCACAAATGCATCGGCGTCATCGCGGTGCGCGCGCAGGTCGTCCGCCATCGTCTGCCAATTGTCGGGCGTCGCGTTCGACGAATCGATCAGCGGGTCCAGCTCGGTGAACGAGAACAAGCTCGGGTCCAGATGCGCGTCCTCAATCAGCCGGCGCAGCCAGCCGCGCATATCGGCGCCCGGAACCAGACCGTTCGGTGACTCGACCATACCGATGGTGCCGCCGGTATACGTGATGTGAATGCGCATGGTTGCCTTTCTGCTGCGTGTTATCTGCCGGCGCGTATCTCTATGTGCGTGTCTCTGCATGCTTGTCCTTGTGCGCGGAAGCCGGATGTCATCGTACTCGCCGTGTGCCGTTGCCGCGATTGCGGTTTTGTCTGTCGTCGCCGCGGTTTTTCGAAAACCAGTTGCGATTGTACGTGCCGCGTGCGTCCGATTCTGAAAGCATCGGACGCCGAGAGCGTGACTGCGATGGGGCGGTGAGACAGGTGGGTTTCCGAAGGTTCATCATAGGTTTGCCGAAGGTTCCCCGTGGGATGTTTGAGAGGCGCATCACAGTGCCGTACCGTGGTCGCATGTGCGTTATTATGCTTATGGCTTACTGATGGGGATATTCAACGCGTGGGGCGCGGAGGATGGGGTTATCTATGAATACGGTTGCTGACTGCCTGCGACGGCATTACCGTGTGGTGGTGTTCGCTGTGTATCTTGCGGTGGTCATCGTCACGATGGCGTTCCACGAGCCGTGGTTCGACGAGGCGCAATCGTGGCTTATTGCAAGGGATTGCCCTTATCGAGACCTGCTGCTCGTCCGCCCGCATTACGAAGGCTATCTGCCGCTGTGGTGGCTGTTGCTGTCGATTCCGGCGAAGCTGGGCGTGCCATATGAATGGGGGTTGAAAGGGGTTGAGCTGGTCTGTTCGGCATTAATGTGCGGATTGTTGGTTTTCCGCGCGCCACTGCCCCGGCTGGCCGTTGCGCTGCTGCCGTTCACCTACTTCCTGTGCTACCAATACGGCGTCACCTCGCGGCCCTACGCGTTGATGTGCTGCGCGTTGTTCGTCATCGCGGCCTGCTGGAAATCGCGCGATGAACACCCATGGCGATTGACGGCCGCGTTCGTGCTGCTGTGCTGCACCAGCAGTTACGGCATTGCGCTGGCATGCGCGTTCGCATTGGTTTGGATGGTGCGTGCGATTCGGGGCGCAACAGGCCGTCCTGCCGTACGTGACGGGCTTTTCGGCAATCCCGCCCGGTTCGCGGCTTGGATGGTATTGCTGGCCGTCGGTCTTGTATTGACGGCGTGCGTCCTGCCGCGCTCCGACACGTTCGGCGCGGTGCAGGATCCCGGCGGTAATCCGCCGATCGCGCAATTTGCGCTGTTCTGGACGGTGCTGCCCGCCGAAAGCATGTTCACCGCTTTTGCGGGCGATGTTTCCCTGCATGGTCTGCACATGGGCGTTCTTGCGATTGCGTTGTGCGTGGCGCTGTCACTGGCGATTTGGAGCGTGCTGGCACGGGTCGCGTTGCGCCGCAAGAACCTCGATCTGCTGTTGGTCACGTATGTTCTGCTGAGCCTGTGCGCGACGAAATACCTCAGCATGCACCACATCGGCATCATCTTCGCGCTGTTCGTCGTGCAACTGTGGATCAACGTGCAAGACAAGGCCCTCGGAATCGCCGATATTCCACTGCCGACGCCTCTTTCGCGTTCGCTGCGCGCCGCCTGTGCCACGCACGCCGTCCGCGTCGCGCACATCGCCCGTATCGCAATCGTCGTGGCGCTGCTGCCAAGTCTGGTGTGGACCGCCGCCGCGATCGCATGCGACATTCGCTACGACTATTCAGCCGGTCGCGCGCTGGCCACGTTCGTGCGCAACAACAACCTCGAACACGACCGTTGGGTGTCGTTCTGGCGGTATCTTCCCGACACGACCTGGCCCGACGGCACGCACACGAATCGCATGGAAGACACGCACCGCTACAGCTGGCCGGCGATCGCGGCAAATCCGTACTTCGCGCGCAATCTGCTGGACTGCACGTACGAGGGCCGCACGTTCGTGTCGAACCAGGTGCCGTCGCGGGCGCAGATGAACCGCGAAATCGCAAGCTGTGCCGCCAAAGGCGCACCGGAATTCCTTATCGGCGACACCGATTTTCCGCAATATTTCTTCCATCGGCTCGGATTGAAGAGGGGCGATTACCGGCAAATCGTCGTCGCCAGCCAGCACGTGCCGTGGAAAACATGGGTCACGTCTTCCGACATCGCCGTGTACGTGCGGTCGGACGTGTACCGCACGCTGCCGCACGCGTGACCGCAATATGGAAGAGCCGCAATACGGCGGAATCGTAATGCCCCCTGTTGGAAATGCAGGGAATATATTAGGCTGGAACATATGAGCGAAACCAACGAACTTCGTATTGCTGTAATCGGCGCCGGCCCCGCAGGCGTCTACTCTTCCGATATTTTCCTGCGCCAGCTGGGCAAGCTCGGCGAAGAGCTGGGACTGGGCACCAAGGCCCGCATCGACCTGTTCGAAAAGCTGCCGGTGCCGTTCGGCCTGGTGCGCTACGGCGTGGCCCCCGACCACCCTTCCATCAAATTCATCGCATCCGCTCTCGAGAAGACGCTCGACAACCCGGACATCCACCTGTACTGCGACGTGGAATTCGGCAAGGACGTGACGCTTGACGAGCTGCTGGAACGTTACGACGCGGTGCTGTTCGCCACTGGTGCCGTTGAAGACAAGCCGCTCGGCCTGCCGGGCGCCGACTTGGACGGCGTGTACGGTGCCGCCAAGTTCGTGGAATGGTACGACGGTTACCCGACCGGCGCCCGCGAATGGCCGCTCGATGCCGAGGAAGTCGCTGTGATCGGCGGCGGCAACGTGGCCATGGACGTGGCGCGCGAGCTGATGCGCAACGCTGACGATCTGAAGGAACGCACCGACATTCCGGACAACGTGTACGAGGGGATCAAGTCCAATAAGGCGAAGACCCTGCACCTGTTCATCCGTCGCGGTGTGGCTCAGGCCAAGTTCTCCGTGCAGGAGCTGCGCGAAATGGAGAAGCTGCCGGGCGTGCAGCTGATCATCAACGAAGACGACTTCGATCTGGACGACGACACTATCGAGGAGGCCGGCAAGGACAAGCTGACCCGTCAGATGGTCGAGGAACTGTTCGCCATCCGCGAGATGGCCGAGGACATGGAAGACGACGGCGACACCGATTTCGAAGGCAACCCGGCGGATCGCAAGTACTACATCCACTTCAATTCCGCTCCGGTCGAAGTGCTGGGCGAGGACGGCAAGGTCAAGGCGATTCGCGTGGAGAAGACGACGACTTCCGCGGACGGCAAGATGACTCGCACCGGCGAATTCGAAGAGTACCCGGTGCAGGCCGTGTATCACGCAATCGGCTACAAGCCGGCCACCGCGCCGGGCATCGCGTACGACGAGCGTCGCGCGCACCTGGCCAACGCGAACGGCGACGGCCGCATCACCACGGAGGCCTCCGGCGAGGGCGCGCAGGTGCGTGAGCGTCTGTACGCCACCGGTTGGGCCAAGCGTGGTCCGGTCGGCCTGATCGGCTCCACCAAGTCCGACGCGCTGCTCATCGTCACCAACATGCTGGAGGACCTGTCCAAGGCCGCCGAAGGCGGTCGCGTGGCCGCTGACCGCGATCCGGAATCCATCGACCGTCTGCTGGCTTCCCGCGGTGTCAAGCCGATCGACTTCGCCGGCTGGAAGAAGGTCGATGCGTTCGAACGTGCCGAAGGCGCGAAGGAAGGCCGCGAGCACAAGAAGGTCATCGACCCGGAGCAGATGCGCGCGCTGGCGCATGCCTGAATCGGGCCGGCTGGAATTAGGGTGGGAGTGCTGACTTCCTGACACCCTAACTCCAAGCCTTTTAACGCAATCTAGTAACGCCCTGCACGTCCGATTCCTCTGAATCGGACGTGCAGGGCGTTAGTTTTTGCCGCTTTAGTGGTCGATTTTCGGCGGACTGGTCGCGTAGCGTGCGTTTTCGATCGCACAACCGCCCGTTTCTCCAGAATCGGACATACGCGGTCGTTTTGACCTATTACCCCCGAAGTTCGGGTCCATGCGCTAGGCTGACCCCAGTGAAACGCGGTGCGCAATATCATCGCAAACGGATGCGGGCATTGAAATCTAAGGTTGTGAAGTCGGCATGAACTTTGGAAAACACGTCAAGCGCAAGGCACTGTACTGCTGTTCCGTGTCCGTCGTGGGCCTGCTGATCGCCTGCCTGATCGGCTTCGCCATGGGCGTGGGTCTTGTCGATGTGCATCTCGAAGAGGAAGCCCACGCAGCGGCGTCCTCGGGAACGTCTTCGGAAACGTCCTCCACGTCGGGCGCGCTTAAGAAAAACAGCGCGCCGCAATCGCAGACACAAGCCGTCTCGTCGCCGACGCAGGTCGCGCTGGACGGCATTTCCGCAGTCGAGGGCAGCGCCACGATCACAACGCAGGGCTTCACGCTAAGCGCCGATTCGCAGGCCGCCGTGCAGTCTCAAATCGCCACTTTCGAAGCCGACGGATATACCGCATCATTCGTGCTCGCCGACATCACGACCGGCCGCACGATCGCATACAACGCCGATGCACAGATCTATTCGGCCTCGTCGGCGAAGGCGCCATACCTGATATCGCTGTTCTCAACGGGCACCGTCGACCTGAACAGCGTGGCCCAATCCGCTGACGCGCAGTCCGCCACCGTCCACCAGAAGGTCGACGCCGTCCTGCGCAATTCCGACAACGCGTCTTACGACTGGCTGTACAAAACGTATGGCCTCGACTGCTTCAACACGTGGGCCGAACAGGCGGGCGCGGCTTCCAGAATGGGTGATCGCGGCGGGTACCTGTTCACCTCCGCGCGCGACATGGCCAAACTGTGGACCGCCGGATACGGTTTCCTGTTCGCCGGGCAAACGGCGGGGGTGCAGAACATCACGCCCGAATCGCTGCAATGGCTGTCCGGAGACATGACGAATTCGCTGAACTCCTGCATCCACGCGGCCCTTGGCGATGCGGACACCGTGTACACGAAGGCCGGATGGATCAACGGCGAAGGCGATTTGTACGCGCTGAACGATGCCGGACTGGTGATGTCGCAGTCGGGCACGTACGTGCTGGCGGTGCTGACGAACGCGTGCGGCCGCAACGATTTGCTGACCAGCCTGATCGGCACGCTCGACGCAGTGCATTCGGGGGATATGCGAGGGTAATACGTTTCAAGTTGGGGTGACTCTCGCCGTGCCGCAGATAGGTCTATGGCCGATGCTGTAGCGTCGTTGCGTGGCATGTTTCTAGATGTTGCAAATCCACCCTTCAGCTTGTATACAGCAAAATCCCAGCCTGAATTCCTAGGCTGGTGGCCATGAACGGCAAATTGCAGGTGCACGGCCATTGCAATGGCTTGAAAACAACGCTTTTGTTCGCGTTGATGTGGGGCGTCATCATGCTCATCTGGTGGGCGACCGGCGCCAGTCAAAGCACGCTCGGCTACTACATTCTCATCGGCCTGGGCTCCACGTTCGTCTCCTACTGGTTTTCCGACAAACTGGCGATCGCCAGCATGCACGCTCGACAGGTGAGCGAGCAGGAAGCCCCCGTACTATACAAGATCGTCCGCGAGCTATCGGCGAAGGCAGGCAAGCCGATGCCGCGCATCTACATCGCCCCCACCATGAGCCCCAACGCGTTCGCGACGGGGCGCAACGAACGACACGCGGCGGTCTGCTGCACGCAAGGCATCCTACAGACGCTTAACGAACGTGAGATTCGCGGCGTGCTCGGACACGAACTCATGCACGTCTACAACCACGACATTCTGACGTCCGCAATCGCCTCCGCCATGGCCACCGTCATCTCGTACCTCGGCTACTCGCTCATGTATTTCGGCGGCGGCCGTTCGCGTGACGACCGCGACGATTCGGCGTCCGGCGGCTTGGGATTGCTGGGTGTGCTGCTGAGCACGATTCTGGCGCCGATCGCAGCGTCGCTGATACAGATGGCAATCTCCCGCACACGCGAATACGACGCCGACGAAGACGGTTCCAAGTTGACGGAGGATCCGGAAGCGCTCGCTTCCGCGTTGAGCAAGATTTCCGGCGGCGCAGCCGCGATGCCGATGGAGAAGACCGCCGGCACGCAGTCGGTGGCTGCGATGATGATCGCCAGTCCGTTCTCCGCGGAGGGCTTCTCGCGCCTGTTTTCCACGCATCCGCCGATTCAGGACCGCATTGCGCGGCTCATGCAGATGGGTCAGGAGATGCGGCAGCAGGGCGTGCAGTCCGGATATTTGGCCGGTGGCTATGCCACGAGCGGCGTTGCGGCGGCGGATATTCGGCAAGGCGGACGTTCTGCGATGGCTGGTGCCGGTGGGCCGCAATTTGGAACGCAGTATGGATTCGCGCATGATTCGGGCGGCTCGGCTGGCAGATATTCTCGCGACTATTCGCAGCGGCCGCGTGGTTGAGTCTCCGTGATATTGCGGAAAATTGGTATCGCATGTCGGTCTGTGTCCGCATACGCATCCGTTGCGTGCTAAACTGAAGTTTCGTGCCCAAAAGGCACAACCTTGCGGATGTAGTTCATCGGTAGAACGAAAGCTTCCCAAGCTTTAAAGGCGGGTTCGACTCCCGTCATCCGCTCCA
>ERZ506964.828-NODE-828-length-13915-cov-4.792208_pt1 | contig 13915 bp, 10 predicted proteins | sample MGYA00512893_ERZ506964 | MGnify/ENA metagenome assembly ERZ506964 | reverse complement strand
GGCCCATGAAGTCCCACTCGCCGATGATGTAGGCGATGGGTTCCCCTGCCAGACGCCGGTCCATGTACTTCTCGATGGTTTCAGCGATGGCGTCGGTGGTGTACAGGGAAAAATCCCGGTAGAGCTGCTCCGGGGTCTTGCCGGCGGCGGCGCAGATGAGGTCCTGAGCCTCCAGCTTGTTGGCTTCGTCGTCCACGCCGGCGGCCCGCAGGGCCGCCCGCGCAGCGTGCATCAAATCATGATAGGTGATGGTCACACCGTTCCCCCCAATCAGAAATCAAATGGTATTGCAGCCTGGGATCACCAGGCGTCGGCCCCCTTCTCCTGGGGCAGGACCAGCTTCAGGGCGTGGATCGCCACCTCCAGCATGGAGTCGTCCGGCTCGAAGGTCGTGAAGTTCTGCATCCAAAGGCCGGGTGCGGCCAGGATCTTCGTAAACCAATTGTCGTGGGCCCCTACGAAATGGTTGATCTCATAGGTCACGCCCACCACCACGGGCACCAGGGCCAGGTGCAGCAGGATGCGCACCAGGGGGTTCGTCGCGACGTCCCGGACGCCCGGCAGGGCGAAGACCACGCAGAAGGCCAAGATCGCCACGGCGATGACCACGAAGAGAAAGCTGGTGCCGCAGCGGGGATGGTGCCGGGGCTGGATGCGGACGTTCTCTACCGTCAGCGGCAGGCCCGCCTCGTAGCAGAAAATGGTCTTATGCTCCGCACCATGATACTCGAACACCCGGCCTACGCCCTCCACCTGAGAGCAGAGAATGACGTAGCCGATAAAAATGGCCAGGCGCATAACGCCCTCTATGAGAGAGCGCAGGACCTGATTCTCCTGCATAAACGGCACCGCGCCGCCGATCAAATTGTAAATCCAGGTGGGAAGGACGAAAAACAGCAGCACCGCCAGCGCCACACCCAGCACGGTTCCGGTAACGGTAACCGCCTTCATGGCTTTATCACCGAATTTCCGGTCGATCCAGGCGTCAAACCTACTCATCTCCTCCTCGCCTGTTTCCTCATCGGATTTTTCCGCCGACAGCATCAGCGCCCGATACCCAATGGAAAGGGAATCGATAAACCCGGCGATTCCCCGCAGCAGGGGCGCCCGGAACAGCGGATATTTGTCCCGCAGGGTCTTGATCTCTAAGTACTCGGTCTCAATGGTTTTATCCGGCAGCCTAACGGCGACTGCCGTTTTCTGAGGTCCTCTCATCATGATTCCCTCGATGAGGGCCTGGCCGCCGATAGAGGTCATGCATTTGGTTTTTTCTCTCGCCATAGATTACTCCTGTTTTTGATCGCCCTTGTCAGGCTGAATTTTTGGAATGGAAATAATTACTGTAGTCCCTACGCCCTCTTCGCTTTCAATTTGCAGAGAGCCGGAATGGAGGGTCATGATTTCATCCGCCACCGCCAATCCGATGCCGGAGCCTCTTTGGGTTTGGTTCGCCTTATAGAATTTATCCTTTACTCTGGGCAGGTGCTCCGCCGGAATCCCGCATCCGTTGTCCACGATATAAATGTGGATAAATTTCTCATCCTCCTGGACGCGGATGCTGACCATACCGTCCTCCGGCGTATATTTCAAGGCGTTGTCAATCACGTTGACAAACACCTGCCGCATTCTGTTTTTATCCGCCAGCACGGGAGAAATGCTTTCAGGCTCCTCAAAATCCAAATGCTTGTTTTCTGAGATCGCCCGCTCCCGGTACATATAAACCGCCTCATCCAGCTCCGCCAGCAGATCGATTTTATCCATCATCAGCACCATGGCCTTGTTCTGCATTCTGGAGAAATCCAAAAGCTCCTCCACAATGCCGGAAAGGCGCTCCGTCTCTCGGACAATAATACTCATGCCCTTTTCCATGGTCACCGCGTCGGCAGGCCCGGTCATTTTCATCGTTTCCGCCCATCCCTTAATCGCCGTTAAGGGAGTTCGCAACTCATGCGAAACAGAGGAAATAAAGTCATTCTTCATTTTTTCTGACGCGCCCAGCTCCTGGGCCATATCGTTGATGGTATCGCAGAGATCGCCGATCTCGTCATCGTGTGATTTTCTGATCCGAACCTTAAAGTCGCCCTGTGCGATTCTGCGGGCCACCGCGCTGATTTTTCCCAAGGGCTTCACAATTGATCGGATAAAGTAGGTATTGGAAAGCACCACAAAGAAAATCACCATGCAGCCCACCAGAAGCAGCAGGCTGACTGACATAAAGATCTTCCGGTCAGCCGATTCCAGGGAAACCACATACCGCACGGCGCCCATATAGTCTCCGGAGGAGCTGTACATCGCCTGCGTAACCGCCATCACCTTTTCGCCGGAATTCAGCGTCCCGGTCCAAATAGCGGCGCCCTCGTCGGAGCTTTTGGCCAGCTCATAATCGGGCATCGCCTGCTTCTGGTCCACCTCAAATCCGGTAGAGGTAATCAGGCTTCTGTCATGCCTGTCGAACGCCATCAGCTCCATCTGTTCCTTATCGGAAAACGTTTCCACATAATTGACCGCTGTAGCGTTAAACCTGGAATAATCGTCCAGGCTTCCGGAAAAATAACTGGAAATTCCTGAAACATGTCCCTGAATGGTAGACTGGATACCGTTATAATAATAATTACGCACAACAAAAGCAAAGCTTAAAATCAGGATCACCAAAATGATCACAATTAAGCCCAAGCTATTAATCAGCCAACGTTTTGTTATGCCTCTGATATGCATACGGAAAAAGTCCTTTCAAGATTTGAATTTCCATCGGATCATTGCGGGGGAGGAAGCCTTGATCTTCTTCCCTTTTGAAGCGTCCAAGCCCAGCGCCCAATCAAAAAAGCGCCGGGTCTATGCCTCCCACTTATACCCTAACCCCCATACGGTAACGATGTGCTTGGGGTTCGAAGGCTCGTCCTCGATTTTCATTCGCAGGCGGCGGATATTTACGTCTACAATTTTTTCTTCCCCGTAGTAGGCTTCTCCCCAAACATGGGTTAAAATATTGGTTCGATCCAGAGCCACGCCGGGATTGCTGAAGAAGTACTCCATGATTTGAAACTCCACCTGGGTCAGCTCAATCATCCGGCCCTTTTTCTTTAAAGCCCGGTTGCGCAGATTCAATACAAAATCGCCGGAAGCCAGCTCCTCCTGGAAATTATTTTCCTCCCGCATTTCCGCAATCGCCACCCGGCGGTATAACGAGTCCACCCTGGCGACCAGCTCAGAGGGGCTGAACGGCTTGGTAACGTAGTCGTCGGCTCCCAGCATTAAGCCGGTAACCTTATCCATTTCCTGTGTTTTCGCCGTAAGCATAATAATCCCCAGGTTTCCGCTTTTCTTACGCAGCTCTTTGCAAACGGTAAGTCCGTCGATACCGGGCATCATAATATCTAAAATCGCTACGTCGAACTCTCCGTGGTTTTCCTCATACTTTTGCAGCGCAGCTTCCCCGCTGTTGGCCTCTACCACATCATAACCGGCCCGCTGGAGATTGATCACCACAAACTCGCGGATGGCGTCCTCATCCTCCACAACTAAAATTCTTTTCATAGGAATCCCCCTTTTAATTGGTTAGATTATCTGACTCAATCAGACCAAACCGCTTTGCCGCATCCTGATAAGAGATGGCCTTATCCCCGCCGGATTCAGGAATACTGACGGCATATACTGTATCCTCTGTTTCCAGCACGCTGGTGAACTCGCGGGTGGCAGTAATATGGGCATCCCAATTAGCCTTAGTAAACACCCCGATCTTTAAAATTACCGCGCCTGAGGCGCCGACGCCCTCGTCGTTTACCACCCATTCAGAAAAGATGAATTGGCGCTTGCCCGCCTCCAAGGCGCCTGTCACGGTTTCCAGCCAGCTGCTGGGCATCAAGAAATAATAGCCCTCCTCCGTATTAACATACATATTTTGAATGGAAACCAGTTCCTTCTCCTGTGGAAAGTACTGCTGCCATTGCGTAATATAGGCCGGCGCCGCCGAAGACGCGGCACGCTCGTCCATTGCCGGCATCACCGTATTGGAAGCCGCGGCGTTTCCCTCGAACGGCCTCGCGGCTGGAATCTCTATCACACCGTCCTCATTGATATCCATACAGGTCACGCCGGCAGGCCTTGTGAGAGAAATTTTATTGCTGGAATCAGAGCTGTAAAAGGGCGCCTGCAGCTTCTGCTCTTCGGGATCCCAATATACCAGCTCCGTCGTCATTTGATTTCCGGATTTTACGCCGTCGATATATACGCCGCGATAGCCGTTTTCCAGTTCTCCAGCCTGAAACGAGGCGTACTGGGTTACCTCCTGATTCATCTCTACCTCGCTTACATTAACCAGAGAATCCGAGGCTTCACTGTATTTCAGCAGTCTGGCGGCAGCAGATTTATCCGCCGTATTAACAGAGCTCATAAACAGCTCGTCTGTCCCATCCCGGTCAAAATCCTCCAGCGCTAAATCCGTATAGCTGTATTCCAGGTCAGACGGCTTGACCTCTCCATTTTCATACCGGAAAACCGTCGCCTGGTTGGCGCTGGAATAATTGCTCCATCCGATCAGCACGGAATCCCAGCCGTCGCCGTTTAAGTCGGAAAAGCACACTCTTTCCACCTCTGCGGCGGAATTCTGAAACGCGGCGATTCTCTGCCATTCTCCAGATATCTGGTCGATAAAAATCACCGTAATATCCGAAACGCCATCCGGCGTGTTGGATTTATAAAAGGCAACGGCTTCATCCGTTCCATCCCCATTGATGTCATGCATAATAACAGCGGAGCGGTAGTCTCCCTTTTGAGGATATTTGAATGTGTAGCTGCCGGCGCTCTCCTCAATCACTCTTTGTATATCCGCTTTATCCCCTGTAGCCTTGGGCGGGGACATCAGGTTTTGAGTATCCAGGTCCATTACCGAACAGCCGGAACAAAACAAGCAAAGCGCCAGCAGCGCACAAATCAGTTTTGTTCTCATGACTTCCTCCTTTGGCCTGCCGGAATACCGGCTCTATCCTTTTCACTGCCGTACCAATTTAAAAATCGGCGTTCCGCAAAGAGAGTCCGCCTCTTTTCCGCAAAGCTTCCTTTTCAAAAACAGCGAACCAAGCCGCTGTTCCATTGTCCCCCCTTACTGTTGGGAACAGTAAAGAAAAACAACAAATAACGATTGGAGCTTCCGCTTCATCGATACTATTTTACACATGAAATTATTATAGCATGTCAAATCATAAAATAACAGTTAAAAAAACGTAATCAAATTCCCGCGCAGCCTCTCAGAGGCTTTCTCTAAAGGCACGGTCCCTTAAAAACCGCTTTGAGAAATTTGATCGGCACTCCCTGTCGTGAAAACATCAGCTCGTGCTCGGTTGTAAAATTGCACACATCCTCGGAAAGCCCTGCCAGATGCAGATTCTTTTCGTCAATTTCCAATTCGAAGTTCTCAGACAAAAAATAACCTCGGCTGGACAAGTACAGGCCGTCGTCATCCGTTTTAAAATAAACGCTCGCTCCCGGCTTTAAGAAAGCCTGGTAAAGCTTAAGCTGCCTGGGATGGGTCAGCCTGCGCTTATGATGCTTTGCCTTGGGCCAAGGATTGCAGAAATTAATGTAGATCCGATCCACCTGATCCCCCGGCGCCAGGATTTTGTCAATCCTTTCAATGTCGTAAATGGCCAGAAGAATATTTTCAGGCCGTCGTCCCGCCGCCTCCATCTCCTTGTCAATGTTCCGTTTCGCTACCCCCAGAACATCGGGGCTGATATCGATGGCGAGATAATTGATCTCCGGATGAGAAGCGGCTATCGCGGCGGTGAACACCCCTTTTCCGCATCCAAGCTCCAGGTGCAGCGGCTGGCTCCGCGCGAAGGCTTCCTTCCACTTGCCCCGCAGCGCTTCCGGTTCCTCTACGTAATATCCGGACCCCAGCAGCTCCGGCATAGACCATTTTTTATGTCTCATTCTCATAATGATTCCGCCTATTCCATTTTTTCTTTGATCTCCTCAGAAATTATAACAAAAAAAACACAAAATGGCTATATGGTTTTCCATGCCCATTTTTTAACCTACTTTTAAGCAGCCACTGTATTTGTGATCTTTTGGAAAATGAATCAAAAGCAATCCTGCGCTGTAAACTATTCTTTTCTTTATAGTTCAGTCCGGGCCTTTCGCTATTTCTCGCGGCTGGTCAAATCTCTGATTTTCGAGAACGCCTCCTATTTTTGAAGCCTATCCGAATGGTATAAAAGGCTTTTGTCCCTCAGTCAAGGCGTCTCGATTTATCCTAGACGGACTAATATCGGAACGTCCCGCTTTATTTCAGAAAACAGCCGGCAGCCGCAAAAAACGATCGGGTTATCTATTAGAATCATGAATAATCCTCCTGAATTTCGGTGAGCCTATAGGCAGGAATCATAATTTTGATCTTATTTTAGGAGGTTTCATTATGAAACGCATGGGAAAAATCCTATCCTTATTTTTAACCGCCGTGATGGCGGCTTCCTGTTTGGCGGGCTGCAATAACAGCGATGAAAACGCGGATACATCTTCCGCGGGCTCCAAGCCGTCTTCCAGTACAGACTATGATATTTATATCTACAATTCCAAAGGGGAAAACGCGGAACAGTTCAAGGCCATGTGCGAGGCCTATACCGAGGAAACCGGCGTGAAAATCAAGCAGTTTTCCATCGGCTCCGGCCAGGACCACATGGAGACCCTAAGAGCCGAAATGGCTTCAAAAAATCCACCGACGATTTTCTCCATTCAGGGTATTAAGGAGCTTCCCGAATGGCAGGAAAGCGGACGCGCCCTGGATTTGAGCCAGGCTACTGATCCTGATTTTAAAAAGCTTGCCGAGGCGATTCCGGAAAACCTATACCTTTCCACGGATGGTACAACAAACTATGGCGTTCCTTATAATCTGGAAGGCTATGGGTATCTCGTGGACAAGCAGATGATCACCGATATTTTCGGCGAGGAGAACACCGAGGCCTTTTTGAAGGATGCAAGAACCTCCACCTATGAGGAGTTCGCCGCCTTAGTGGCGGCCCTTACCAGCTATATCAAGGAGGAAAAGCCCTCCGAAGTAACCCTTTCCGGCAACACCTATACCATGAACCCTACCCGGCTGAATCTGGCCGCTAAGCTGGAGGGCGTTTTTTCCGTCGCCGGCTCTGAAAAATGGACCTACGGCGACCACACCATCAATGTATCCCTCGGCGCCGTATTTACCTCCGCCGCCGAGGCCTCCAATGCCGACGACGCCAAGCTGGATACCTTAATCAACCCCTTCCAGAAATACGCCCAGGCCTTGGATTTGGTCACCTCCAACGCTGTGGGGGAACGGGGCCCCTCCTTTATTAATTCCACTACCAACGGTTACGACCAGTCGATTCAAAATTTTGCGGACAGCAAGGCTGTATTTCTCCAGCAAGGCAACTGGGCCTACGGAAATATTGAAAAGGTCAATCCAGACCTCGCCAAGCGCTTGACCTTCCTGCCGGTAAAGATGCCTATAGACCAAACCGACATCACGGCAGAGGGCATGACAGTGGAAAAATTCAATTCATCAATTCCTGTCTACGTTCCCAATTTTTACGCAATCAACGCCAAGGCTACCGAGGAGCAGCAGCTTGCCGCTCAAAAATTCCTGGTATGGCTGAACACCTCGGAAACAGGTAAAAAATATATCACAGAGGAGTTCAACTTTATACCTTATGACGCCGGTGAAAACGATCAGCTGGACAATCCCCTAAGCCAATCCATTTTGGAATATAAAAACCAAGGCGATATTCTGCCCGCCGCTTACCATGGCGCGCCTGCCAGCTGGTCCAGCGACGTAGTGGGGCTTTACCTGATGGAAAACTATCTCACCAAGGAGGAATGGACGCAGGCTGACTACGGCAGCATCGCTCAGTATGCGGTAGAGCAATGGAAGGAAATGAAAAACGCCGCTTAGCCGTTTAATTTATTTGGACTGGAAAGCGCCCGGAAACGGAATCCGTATCCGTGCGCTTTTCCCGCCGCTTAAGATTCTATGAAACCAAGGAGACTGCTATGGACCGCTATTATAAAAAATGGTTCTTCCCGCTGGCCTTGCCCTCCATGATTTTATTTGTCGTGGTGATTTTGGTTCCCTTTCTGCTGGGCGCCTTATATTCCTTCACCTCCTGGCGCGGAACCTATTTTTCGGGCGGAGGGCTTTGGGAATCCTTTGTGGGCCTTCAAAATTACCAAGCCGCCTTTCAGAACCAAAAATTTCTGGATGCTTTTTGGTATACCATTAAATTTACCGTTATTGCGGTAATTACTATCAACGTGACGGCCTTGGCCCTGGCGCTGATGGTAACCAAAATTTCAAGACTCTCGGGTATTTTCCGCACCATTTTCTTTCTGCCCAACATGCTGGGCGGGCTGGCCTTAGGCTTTATTTGGCAATTCATTTTCCAGATCGTATTTTCCCAAATTCTGTTCGGGCCGGAATCCCTCTTGCCAATTCCATTTTTGCAGAATATGACTCAGGACAACACCAAGGCCCTGTTCGCCCTGGCGATCCTGGTTACCTGGCAAATGGCCGGATACATGATGATTATCTATATCACAGGCCTAAATAATATCCCCTATGATCTTTATGAGGCGGCGGAGATTGACGGCGCTTCCACATTCCAGCGCTTCAGAGTCATCACGCTGCCCATGCTCATGCCAGCCTTTACCGTAGTGTTCTTTCTGACGCTGGCTAACTGCTTTAAGCTGCTGGATCAAAACATCGCCCTCACAGACGGCGCCTTCGGCACCCGAATGCTGGCTACGCAAATTCTCAGAACCATCAAGGACACCACTCCGCCCAACTACGGACAAGCCCAGGCTCAGGCGGTTATCTTTTTTGTGCTGATCGCTGTGGTGACCTTGATCCAGGTTTCTGTTACGAAAAAGCGGGAGGTGGAGATGTAAATGAAAGCAAAACGGGCTTCCAGGGCAATTCTATACGTTGTATTGACCATCATAGCTCTTTACACCCTTTCTCCCCTGGCCTTCCTGCTGATCAACTCCTTTAAGACCCAGCCGGAGATCGTCAGCGCGCCTCTGGCGCTGCCTTCCTCCTGGGATTTCGGCCATCTGACCGGCGCGGCGGAACAAATCAATTTTTGGAGAGCCCTGGCGATCACTGCCCTTGTCACCCTGACTTCCGTGGCTCTTTTGGTGGTGGTTTCCTCCCTTTCCGCCTGGATGATGGTCAGAAACCATACCCGCTTTTCCAACGTTCTGCTTTTGATGTTTACCGCCGCCATGCTGGTTCCGTTCCAAGCGGTCATGTATCCATTAATCAGCCTGATGGAAAACCTACAGCTGAAAAACCTGCTGGGCTTAATCATCATGTACGGAGGCTTCGGTTTAAGCCTTTCGGTTTTTTTGTACCACGGCTTCATCAAGAGCGTGCCCCGCTCTGTGGAGGAAGCTGCGGTTATCGATGGCTGCAACATCCTCCAGCTATTCTTCCGCGTGGTCTTTCCTCTTCTGAAATCGACTACCGTCACGGTAATTATTTTAAATGCAATGTGGATTTGGAACGATTATCTGCTGCCTTTTTTAGTCATCGGCAATTCCGATTTCAAAACCCTGACCCTGGAAATTTATTATGCCAAAATGCTTTCCGGGCAATATGGAAATCCCTGGGAATTAATTTTTCCCGCAGTCTTAGTTTCCATCATTCCTATCATCATCGTCTTTTTATCTCTGCAAAAATACTTTGTCAAGGGCGTATCCGACGGCGCAGTGAAAATGTAGAAATTACAGTACCGTAAAATCCCGCAGTCCCCCAGCAGGACGTTCGCTTCCATTTTTGCCTCCAGTCCAGCCCCTGTCCAGGGGGGCTTCCCACGCTGAGCTTCGAAAAGGAAAGGGTAATCTTCCTGCTTTTCCAAGGATAAGCGGGCAAAGACATATCTCTCAGGCGGCCTTCACCCATGCTCTCCAGGCCCTCCAAATCATGCCATAAACAGCGCAGCACAGCACAAAACCGCCCTCCGAAAGTAAATTTCGGAGGGCGGTTGTTTTTAGTTTTTATCAGCAGTCTCCAAAGGAGACGCCGATCTGCCTGGCGGCCTGTACGATATCCGAATCCTTCGGCACCACCTTCAGCTTTCCGGCGACCTCCCCTAAGGGAACTGGAACGATATCAGTGCCCCGGAGCGCCACCATATTGCCGTAATTCTTATTGATAACCAGCTGCGCCGCGGCGGCGCCCAGCCGGGTTGCCAGGGTACGGTCAAAGGGGCACGGGCTTCCTCCCCTTTGGAAGTGGCCGGGCACGGTGACTCGGACCTCCTGCCCCAAAGCGGTTTGCAGCTCCTCAGCAAGCTGATAGGAAATGCTGGGATATTTCCGGTTGGCCAGCTTGGCCTTCAGTTCCTTTTTCGTTAAAAGGGAATCCTCCTTGGAGATTGCTCCCTCCGCCACGGCCAGAATAGAGAACCGCTTGCCCGCGGCGTTTCTTTTCTCAATGGCGCGGATAATATATTTGTTTTCATAGGGGATTTCCGGGATCAGAATAATATCGGCGCCGCCGGCGATCCCTGCTTCCAGGGTGAGCCAGCCAGCCTTGTGGCCCATCAGCTCCACAATAAACACCCTTCCGTGGGAGGTGGCGGTGGTATGGATGCAATCCAGGACATTGGTGGCGATATTAACCGCGCTCTGGAATCCAAAGGTCTTATCCGTGCCCCACAAATCATTATCGATGGTTTTCGGCATGGTAACCACGTTCAGCCCCTCCTCCCGGAGCAGGTTGGCCGTTTTGTGAGTGCCGTTGCCGCCCAAAATCACCAAGCAGTCCAGCTTCAGCTTTTTATAGGTGGCCTTCATGGCTTTCACCTTATCCACGCTGTTTTCATCCACCACCCGCATCAGCTTGAACGGCTGGCGGGAGGTCCCTAAAATTGTGCCTCCAAGGCATAGAATCCCGGAGAAGTCCTCCCGGTTCATGAGCCGGTAATCCCCCTCGATCAGGCCGCGGTAGCCATCCCGAAGGCCATAGAGCTCCACATCCTTGTCATAATACTCGTAAAGCGCTTTGGCCACTCCATGCAAGGCGGCGTTTAGCCCCTGGCAGTCGCCTCCGCTTGTTAACAGTCCGATTCTTTTCATTGTCATAACCATACCTTTCCACTGTGCCGCAGGCCATTAAAAATAAGAGGGGAAAATCTCTGGACGCGGCAAAATAAAACTTAGCTTTGAACGCGCTTAGAAAAACAGCTTGGAAAACAGACCCTCACCGTAAAATAGGAAGCACTGAAAGCTGGAAGCGGACGCCACTATCGCGGCTAAACCGCCGCAGCAGGACATGTCCCATTTTGACAGGCCATGGAGCCTCCCACTCCCGCCGCGATATCAGAACAAAGGCTGAACCAGGCCGCCGGGCCAGCCTTATTTTCCCTGCTTTTCTCCTAATCTTCCAGCTCCCTCTGGTCAAAGGTGGGAGCCTTCTTCGGCACATAGGGCTTTTTCTCGTCGACAACCTGCTTCGCCTCCAGCGCCTCTCTCGCCAGCCGGGCAAATTCTGTCTGGCTGTTGATCACCGCCTTGCCCCGCTTATCAATATGGGCATAGGTGGTATCAGGCTGCTGGATTCTGGCGTTGACAGTATCGCTGAGCATCAGCTCTAAAATGCCAAAGGCCCGTTCCTTCAAATCCTGGTCGTCAATCGGGAATACCAGCTCTACCCGGCGGTCCAGGTTCCTGGGCATCCAGTCGGCGGAGCCCATATAGATTTTAGGATTCCCCGCGTTTTCAAATTTAAAAATTCTGCTGTGCTCCAAAAGCTGGCCCACGATGCTGTACACCGTGATGTTTTCGCTGACGCCCGGCAAGCCCGGAATCAGGCAGCAGATGCCCCGGACAATCAGCTTGATTTCCACTCCGGCCTGGGAGGCTTCATACAGCAGCCGGATGATTTCCGGGTCTACCAAGGAATTAACCTTTACAGTAATTCCGCTGGGAAGGCCCTTCCTGGCGTTTTCCGTCTCGCTGCGGATCATCCGCTCAAAAAAGCTCCGCATCCCGCCGGGAGCCACGATCATCTTGTGGTATTGGGGCGGGATCGAGTAACCGGTCAGTACATTGAACAGGGAGGAAGCGTCTACGCCGAACAGGTCCTTGCAGGTGAACATGCCGATATCCGTATAGAACCTGGCGGTGGAATCGTTATAGTTTCCGGTACCCATATGGAGATACCGCCGGATGCCGCCCTCTTCCTTACGCACCACCAGCAGGATTTTGCAGTGGGTTTTCAGGCCCGTCAGGCCGTAAATCACGTGGCAGCCCGCATGCTCCAGCTTTTTCGCCCAATTGATATTGTTTTCCTCGTCAAACCTGGCTTTCAGCTCCACCAGCACGGTGACCTGCTTGCCGTTTTCCGCGGCTTTAATCAGGGCGGCGATAATGGGAGAATTTCCGCTGACCCGGTAAAGGGTCTGTTTTATTGCCAGCACATCCGGATCCGAGGCCGCCGCAGCGACGAAATCCACCACGGCGTTAAAGCTTTCATAGGGATGGTGTACCATACGGTCCTTTTCCCGGATCGCCTCGAAGATATCATCATAGCCCCAAAAATCCGCCGGGGGATTGACCGGCTGGATCCGTTTAAAATGCAGCTGATCGTAGCCGTCGACGCCGGAAAATTTGGAAAGATAAGTCAGATCAATCGGCCCCGGAAGCTCGTAAATTCCTTTTTTCGGCACCTCCAGCGTCTTTACCAGGAATTCCTTAGTCTCGGGATCGCATTTCTGCAAGATCTCCAGCCTCACCGGACGGCCCCGCTTCCGCTTCTTAATGGATTTCTCAATGGCCTGCATCAGGTCGGCGGACTCCTCGTCAATATCCAGATCGGAATTCCGGGTCACCCGGAAGGGACAGGAGGCCTTGATCTCATAAAGCTCAAACAGCTGCGGAAGCTTCTCCGTGATAATATCCTCCAGCAAAATAAAGGCCCGGCCCTCGGCGCAAGGCACCTCCAGGAAGCGCTTTAAGATAGAAGGCACCTGCACCACGGCGAACATGCTTTCATCCTTGTTTTGCAGCCGGACGGCAATATTCAGGCTCTTATTTGCCAGCAGAGGAAACGGGCGGCTGGTGTCTACCGCCAAGGGCGTCAGTACCGGAAACAGCACTTTGTCGAAGTAATCATCCACATGGCGGCGCTGTCTGGGCTCCAGCTCCTCCGGCCTTAAAAATAAAATCTGATGCTTTTTCAGCGCCGGCAGAATGGAGCGGTGCAGGCAGCTGTACTGCTTTTCCGCAAAGGAGTGGATTTTTTCCGAAAGCTGCGCCATCAATTCCTGGGGCGTCAAGCCGGAATCATCCGGCTTGGTGTATTTGGAATAAATCTGCTCCATGACGCCGGCTACCCGAACCATGAAAAATTCATCCAGGTTCGAGGCTGTGATGGAAAGAAAATTCAGGCGCTCCATAATGGGATTTTCCTTTTCAAAAGCTTCCTCCAGCACCCGAAAATTAAAATCCAGCCAGCTGAGCTCCCGGTTGTGATATGGATATTTGTTCTCCCGCTCTAATTTATTCATCGGTCTTCCCCCTAAAACATAAGCGTTTTCATGATAAACTGGGGCTTAATGCCAAATACCTCCTCAAAGAAGGGAGCGCATTCCTCAAAAGCCCACTGCTCCAAATGCATGTCCTCGTCGCTGACGCCGGTAAGGGTCAGAATCTCCTCCTTGAGCCGGACGGTCAGGCTTTGCAGCTTCTGCTTCTGAGACCGGTCCAGGGCATTGGCCAGCCTTAGGATCGCCACCAGCTTATCCACGAACAGCCGGTTTTTTTCCGTCAGCCTTTGATACTCGTGATCGTCGTAGTCCGGCACGGAAAACTCGCAATAGCTGGCGATGATTCCGATCAGGTTCACTTCCTCCTGTGTCATGCCGTAAATATCCGAGTTTTT
>ERZ506964.799-NODE-799-length-14366-cov-3.974775_pt1 | contig 14366 bp, 4 predicted proteins | sample MGYA00512893_ERZ506964 | MGnify/ENA metagenome assembly ERZ506964 | reverse complement strand
TCCTGTATGGTTTCCTGCGATACGGAAGTGACGAAAAGACGCCGGTTACCGTACAGGAATATCTTAAGAATCCGGGAGCACAGAATTTTGCCAATTATATTTATATAACCGGAGATCCGGAAGATAAAGAGGCAGAGCTTCTGAAACAAAAAGGAGAAGTTACTGTAATCGGCTGCGGAGTGAGCAGTGGGGACAATAAAGGAGAGCAGATCACATGGAAATACGGATCACAGAATCCAGAAGACAGTCAAAAACAAAATACAGAAAACAGCTGTCAGATATCCTGCTGGAAACTGCGCTGATCGGACTGACTGCCGGAGCAGGACTCTGGCTTGTGCTTGAGCTGTTGACGGAATCCGGACAGATGATGCCGCTTCTTGGCAGCGTACTTCTGACCGCACTGATCTGTTCTGTGACAGAACGAATGGAGAAATGCGGCATTTACATAAGAGGCGGCGTGGCAGCGGCGACTGCAGGAGGCCTGTTTCTTCTGTACAGACAGATTCTGGATGGATTTGCACTTTACTGGAATACCGTGGCAGATACATTTGGAAGCAGAGCCGGAATTTATTTTACCCGTTTTGATACTGCAGACATTATGGCGGAAGATACAGCCCGACTGGTTTTTCTTATTTACCTGGGAATGGCAGCAGCGGTCATCGGATTTCTCATCCTGAGATTTCGCATCTATGTACTGGTATTTTTAGAAATTTTTGTACTTCCATTTATGATGGTGCTGACAGGGAAGGAACCGGAAAGTGGAGTCGGCGTGGCTTTCTATATGGGAGTTTTTCTGGAGATCAATTATCTTCTGGCCCGTTCCGGTAGAAAGCGATACAGCGAACAGAGCAGCAGGGCCTTCTGGTTTGGAGGCATCCTTACGTGTCTGGTACTCATGGCAGCAGGAGTCTTTCTGGGACAGATCATGCCGGCGGCAGATTATGCAGCTTCGGAACTTGTTGCAGAAGCAAAGCAGGAAGCCCTGAATGTGGTGAATGATCTCCGGTACAGAAAAGGAAAAATCAATTCCCTGCCGGATGGACAGCTGAAAAAATGTGGAGCGTGGACAGCATCGGATGAGACGGCATTGAAAGTGACCATGGAAGATCCGGAGTCACTTTATCTTCGTGGATTTACGGGCAGTGTGTATGATGGTTCTTCCTGGAAGAGCATTGATACAGAAGATGCCTATAAACAGAAAAATCTGTTTTACTGGCTGCATCAGGATGGATTCTACGGAGAAACACAGCTGAATCAGGCAAGAAGTCTTGTGGAAGATGATACACTTTCCGATAAGATTTCGGGGATTTCGATTGAAAATGTAAAGGCAGACAGTGAATATCTCTATACTCCATATGAAATGGCAGAACTTCCGTCCGGTTATGAAGGGGAGACATCGCTTACCGACAGCATGCTGGAAGCAAAAGGTTTTTTTGGACAGAAAAATTACAGCTTTCAGACAAATAAAAACCTTGTAAAAGATTTTACGGTGCTTGGGGCAAGAATCTATCAGGCGCTGGCACAGGGCGATGACACTGCTTATCGTGAAGATGAAAGTTATTATAATACATTTGTGTACAGTCAGGACACAGAGCTTCCGGCTTCACTGGAGACATTATTCCGAAAAGAACTGGGAGACGGTGGAAACAGGGAGCAGGGACATACCGATTATTATACTGCAATCTCCCGAATCCGTGCATATCTGGAAAAAAATATGACCTACAGTACGGCAACAGATGTATATACAAAAAAAGGTGATTTTACAGAAAATTTTATTTCCAGATCAAAGATCGGCCACAGTGTTCACTATGCAACAGCGGCAGCACTGATGTTCCGGTATTATGGAATTCCATCCAGGTATGTAGAAGGATATCTGATCACACCGGAGGATATCAAAGATAAAAAAGCAGGAGACACTGTAGAGATTTCCGGAAAGAACGGACACGCATGGACTGAGATCTATATCGACGGTCTGGGCTGGGTGCCTGTAGAAATGACACCGGAATATTATTCAGTCATGAAGGAAGCGGATCTTACCGCAGGACTGGAGGCAAAAGGTGCGAAAGCCGCATCAATTCCGGAAGCAGAATCGGAACCTCCGGCAGAAGAAAATCTCCAGACACACTGGAGTCTGAAACTGGCTTTATTTGGAATAGAGAAACTTCTGATTTTATTGCTGGCACTGTTTGACACATTCTGTCTTGTATTTATCCTGACTGTCTGTGGCCTTCGGATCCGGGCAAATTATCGCCGTAAAAAGCTTTTTACGGGAGCAGATGAGCGACTGGCTGTACGTGCCATGGCAGGCTATGCAAGAGTTCTCTATGCGCACGGATCAGATCTGTATTCGGAAGAAGTACAGCGTCAGTACAGAGAAATCAGCAGGATCGGGCAGCGTGCAGCATTCAGTCCACATGCGGTATCAGAGGAAGAACGAAAAAATACGGCGATATGTATCGGCCGGATGAAAGCAGAACTGAAAAAAGCAAAAAACTGGTATGAAAACTGGATCATGAAATATATTGAGAGGTTGTATTAATTGAATAAAAAGAAAAACAACAGAAAAATCATATCTGTTCTGATCGTTCTGGCCTGTTTTGTGCTTTTTGCAGGAGTATTGTTTACAGGAATCCGGAACTATAAAACAGAAAAAAAAGAAAATCCCGTTCAGGGAGTCAGCAGTGAAAGTTCTTTGAAGGGATATCTTGGAAAAGGTTATGCCTATGCCGGTGCACAGGATAACATATCCGCAGGAGAGGAATCCTTTGGAGAACAGGCGCAGTTACTGGAAGATACGAAGGACGAAGAGGCTGAACCGCAAGAGCAGAAGCAGGCAGAAGTGACTGCCACGCCGGAAGCAACACCGACACCGGAGCCGGAAAGTCAGAATGAGGATGAACAGAAGGCAGACCAGGAGCAGAAATCGGCAGATGACTCGGATGGTGAATGGAATGATGATTCTAAAGTGAATACCATTCAATATGATAATGCAGGAGAACAGGACGATAGCAGTCAGGAGGCAGCTCCGGATCAGAATGATGACAGGAATCAGGAGGGAGCACAGCTCCCGTTAAGTCCAACGCCAATGCCATCCCCGGAACCAACACAGGAGCCGGAAGAAGACCATTATCCGGAGATCGCAACAGATCTGACGGATGGTGAGACAGTAAATGGTGACTATCGTACGTTTTATGTACAGGCCACAGACTGGTATGGAAACAGCCTGCCGTCCACTTCACTGGAGATATATGGAAACGGAGAACGGCTTTCTTCAAAGGGTGAACCGTCGACGGGAGTTTTTGCATACCGACTGGACCTGAATGAAGGAAGCAACACGGTCAATATTAAAGCGACCGATGAGGAAGGATGGAGTACGACACTTCCGACCTTTACTATTTATAAAGGGGAGGATGGACAGGACGAACCGGCCGGCAGCATTACGGTCAGTATTGAGGCGGGAACGATTGGACTTGGTACGATCCTTCCGGCAACATCGATTGACTATTATCAGGGAGAACAGCTTTCCTCGGTCGTTCTCAGACTGTTACAGAATACAGGATTTGACTGGAGAAATAATGGAAGTGCGACAGGTGGCTTTTACCTGAAAGCCATCGGGCGAGGCGGCATTGCATCAGGAGCAGCGATCCCGGATGATCTTATGGAACATCTGAAAAAAGTAAACTGTCAGTTGTCCAGCCATGATGCCAACTGGATCGGTGAATTTGATTTTACCATGAATTCCGGCTGGATGTATTTTGTAAATGGTGAATATATGAATGTAGGAATGTCTTCCTGTTTCCCGGGAGACGGTGATGAAGTAAGGCTTCGCTTTACGCTTTATTCAGGAGCGGACCTGGGAGTAGGATCAGACGGTGAAGTATGGGGGGACTGGTAATGAAAAAACACACAATAAAAAGACCAATCATTAAAAAGTTCATAATTGGATCCCTTTCTGCAGGACTTCTGGTTGGAGGAGGAGCTATGGAATTGAATGCTGCTCTTTCCATGGAGGTTTATGCCGCAGATACCACGCAGGAGACCGAGGGGGAAGAAGCAGCACCGACAGAGGCAGAGACACCGGAACCGGCAGCACCGACGGAAGCTCCGGAACCGGAACCAACAGATCCACCGGCAGAACCGGAACCGACCAAAACGCCGGAACCGACGGAAGCACCCTCACCGGAGCCATCTGTGACACCGGAGCCTTCAGAAACACCGGAGCCATCAATTACACCGGAGCCATCAGAAACACCGGAACCATCGGTAACACCGGAACCTTCCGTGACACCGGAGGTCAAAAGTAATAACACAGATCTGAAAGAATTATATATCTCTAGTTCGGACACCTGGGGAAAGGGAATCCTGAAACTGGATCCTGCATTAAATAAAGACTGGGACAGATACAAAGCTGTTTATGACGGCGAACGCCAGAGCCTGAATATCTGGCCCGTAGCAGAAGAGGAACATGCCCAGATCAAGGTCTATGCATTAAGTGGTGTGAAATATTCTACTGTCGAACAGGATGAGACAATCAGGGAAACGCAGGATGAAGAAGGGCATACTTACTGGAAAATCTATTTTGGTGATCAGGAAAAAGAATCCAGAGTAAGATTGGAGGTAACTGCTGAGGACGGAACCAGAAAAGACTATTATCTCACACTTGAAATCACAGATAAAACAGCTCCTGTACTCAAAAAAGTCAGTGCAAGCAGGGTATCTTCAAGTGAGGCATCTGTGGTATATAAGACAAGTGAACGAGGACAGTGCTATTACCGTGTCGTAGATGCCGGGAAGAATCATCAGAATCCGGATACCTCAAAAGAAGGACGGGAGGTCCAGGCAGGAACAGATACACTGACGATTAATGGACTGTCAGAAGGTGCAAAAGATATCATAATCGTAGTAAAGGACGATGTCGGAAATGTCAGCGATCCTCTGGTGATCCGAATTCCGGATATAAAAAAGAAAAATCCGACAGGCAGTGGAAACTCCGGCTCGGTTGTACAGAGACCGGGGTATGGCGGAAATAAAAGTGAAGCGACACTTCCGGGTAAAGGAAATAACGGAGAAGGTTCTCTGGCAAATCTGAAAACGGTTGGTGGAAAAGGTACTTCTTCCGGAAAAAGCGGAAAAAATGAATCGGAAGAAGAGAATAAAGAAAAAAAACTCACCGCCTATGCCGGAACAAATAAAAAAGATTCCGGAAAAAACGGAAAGTCTGATAAAAACGAAAAGGATTCCACAAAAAAGAAGAACGACAACAAAACAGATAAAAAGACAGAAGAAGCATCAACGGATGATCTGACAGAAAGTAAAGATAAGGATAAAACATCCGGAGTTATTTCGGGTTCCTCGGAAAAGAAAGAGAAGAGCATTCCGGAACTGGTGGGAAGTAAAGTTACGAATACGTGGACACATATGAGATCCCTTACAAAGGTATTATCCGTGTTTGCACTGGCAGGCCTCATTTATCTGATCTTCTGGACAGGAGCAAGACGAAGTTTCAGAAAAATGAAAAACAGGAATCCATTACTGCAGCGCTGAGAAAGAGAAAGAGAGGTAATCATCAGATGAGAAGAACGGGAAAATGGCTTGCAGTCCTTCTGTCAGTGACTATGCTGGCGGAAACAGCACCGGTTTATGGCGCGGACATATCCGTAGAAAGTGATTTTTCATCAGAGATATCCGGCGAAGACAGCCTGTCGGATGATTTGGGAGAAAGCGAAATAACAGAAGAACCGGCAGATGAGAATACAGAGATCACAGAAGAAGCAGATACAGATGAGGATGAAACTGAGATTTCTGTGGAAGACTTCGCAGATGATCAGGAAGAATGGAGTACGGAAGATACAGATGAAAATACGGCAGAGGTATTTTTTGAAGATCAGCAGGAAGTCGGAGCAGGAGAAACAAAGGAATATCTCAAAGATCTGAGTGTGTATTCCGGTTACGGAGTAAAAGATCCTCTTGAAATGACCCGCAGGGAAGATCTGGATGAAACATATGGTGGAAAGACTTATACGGTTGAGATTGGCTCCAGTTACAATTCCAATGGCTTTTATGTGACTGCCGATCTTGGAACGGATGCGCCGCAGGGTTCAACGATTCAGTTGTCTGCATGTGATCTTGATGGAAAAACTGTAGAAAATGAGATTATTACAACCGGATATACAGATGGAAAACGCTACAATTTCTCAAATATCTTTACCAAAGACAATGGAAAAAGAGCTGTTTATACAGTAACAGCCGGTACAGCGGCAGACAGCCAGACTTATAAGATCGTAGTTCTCAGAAGACTGGATCTTTCCATGATCGGATGTTATCTTCCTTCGGATAAGGATATGGCAAAAAATCTGATCTCAGAATTTGACAGTGCCGGTATTACAAGGGATTATGAGGTAGCAGTGGGACAGGATACAAAATCCGTAAAAGTTACTGCAAGTGCTTTTAATGATAAATGGTATGGACTTACGGTAAACGGACAGGCCGTATCTGACAGTAAGGCACTGGAAATTCCGCTTACAGGTTCAGATACAGAGATTCTCTTTCAGATGAAAGAAGATGGGACTTATCAGGATCCGGCATATCAGACATTGTCCTATACTTCCACGGGTACTTATAAAGTTACGGTCCATAAGAAATCGAAAGTGACAGTTACATTTAAAACAGAACCGTCGGATGCAGTGGTCAGTGTATATGACTCCAAAGGGGAGCGTGTGGAGCCGTCTAAGGATGCAGACACCTATGATTCTCTTTATTATGGAGATAAGTATACCTGGAATGTATCAAAATATGGATATATTTCCAAAAGACAGGAATTTACGGTAGGTGAGGAATCTGAGATCAAGGTAACGCTTGAACAGCAGACAGCCAGACAGGAAGAAATTACAGACAATGACTGGAGCAGCTATCAGAACAGTGAGACCAATAATGGAATCACAGACAGAGCTATGCCGACCAGCAAGAATACGATTACACAGAAATGGGCAACGAGATTGGATGCAAAAGGCTGGGATGCAGCACTTACACCACCGTTGATCCTTGGTGGCTATGTTTATGTAGCATCCGGACAGTTTATTTACAAAATGGACAAGAATACAGGAGACATTGTCCAGACAAGTGAACGGATGTCCGGAAATATGCAGTATGCCATGATCCCGCTTGCCTATGCAGAGGGAATGCTTTTTGCACAGATCGGTGGTGGTCAGATACAGGCACTCAGTGCTACGACACTGAAATCTCTCTGGATCAGTGAGAAATTAGGTGGACAGACGCTTTCACCGATTACCTATAAAAACGGATATATTTATACGGGAACATGGAATTCCGATACAACTCCTGGCTCTTATTTCTGCCTTTCTGTTACAGATGAAGATCCATCCAAAGGGAATGAGATAAAATACTGTACATGGAAATATGATCACAAAGGTGGCTTCTATTGGGCCGGCGCCTATGCATCAGAAAATTATCTGGTATTTGGATCGGATGATGGAGCGGGCGATGCATACACATCTATTTTGTATTCTGTCAATACACATACGGGACAATTGATAGACAAGCGCACAGATCTGATTGGTGATATCCGTTCAACGATTACTTATAACAACGGATATGTCTATTTTACGACCAAGGGCGGTTATCTGTATCGGGTTGCGATGAATGCAGACGGAACATTTGGTGCAGTGGCAGGTTATAATCTGGGAGGTGCGGCAACATCAACACCGGTTGTCTATAAGAACAGAATCTATGTTGGTGTCTGTGGAACCGGAGGCCAGTATAACGCAGATGGAGGACATCATTTTGATGTGCTCAAGGAATCTGCTTCCGGACTTTCTCTTGCCTATAAAGTATCGATTCCGGGATACCCGCAGGCGGCTCCGATTCTCTCAACAGCTTATGAAAATCAGGACTTTGACGGTGATGGCAAAGCAGATGGACGGGTTTATCTGTATTTTACATACAATGCATATCCAGGCGGAATCTACATGCTGACGGATACACCAGGACAGACATCAGGAAAAGCCGAAGAACTGTTTCGTCCGGTAAGTAAGCAGCAGGAGTACTGCATCAGCCCTCTTTGTGTGGACAAAGACGGAACAATTTATTATAAGAATGATTCCTGCTATCTGATGGCACTGGAAACAAATGGCGCTTATCTGGACAGTGTGACAGCAAGGCCGGATACAGGCAGTGTAAACTGGGACAAGAGATTTCAGGCTTCCGAGACGGAATATACACTCAGAGTTGCAGAGAATGCAAAGAATGTAACACTTAGCTTTAAGGCTCCTGCAGGATGCACGATGAAAATAGGAAATGATACAATTGATGGAACATATGTGGCTGATGTAAGTTCCGGAAAAGCTGAAATTAAAATTGCGGTAGTTCAGGGTACCAAGAGCAGAGAATATACATTCCACCTGACGAAAGATCATGGAAATTCATCCCTGACCAGTATGATCGTCAGCACCAGCAATACTTATGGAGAGGTATCTCATTATCTGTCAATGACTCCGGCGTTTAACAGTGCAAAGACCGGCTATACTGTGGAATATCTGGACAGTAAGGCAGAGAATACACAGAGATTTCTTCGCGTTTATGTAGAAAAAGCTGAGTCAGATGCAACAGTGAAGGCGGAAATAGTAAAGGGAGTCAGGAAAGTAACTACTACTACCAGTGGAAATGCAACACGTTTTAATGTTTACTGGGAAGATAATGTGGATGAGGCTCAGGTAAAAATTACAGTGACTGCTAAAGCGGGAAGTAAGACGGAATATCTGCTGACTATACAGAGAAAAGAAAAGGTTTCCACACCGACACCGACGCCTACAGAAGTTCCGGAAGTGTTCGGACCGTGGCAGACGATATCAACAGCGACTGTTTTTGCACCCGAGCAGCAGAGAAGGACCAGTAATAAAGGGCGTCAGGAAACCCGTACAGTTGGAAGTAAGCTAACACCGACTATTAAACTGAATGCCAGAAGCATCAGGTTAAAGAAAAAACAGTCTACGACTAAAGTACAGGTAAGTGGTCTGGCAGCAGGAGACAGGGTACAGTCCTGGACGACATCCAATAAAAAGGTTGCAACCGTAACATCCCGTGGAAAAATCACAGCGAAGAAAACTGGCAAAGCAAGGATCATAATTACCCTTGTCAGTGGAAAGAAGGCAGTTGTAAATGTAACAGTACAGAAGACAGCTGTTAAAACCACAAAAATCAGCGGTCTCAAGAAGAGCGTAGTACTTAAGAGAAGACAGAAACTGAAACTGAAGCCAGTGATCAGCCCGCTTACTTCCGTGGAGAAAGTGACTTACAAAACTTCCAATAAGAAGGTGGCGACAGTAAGCAGCCGGGGTGTGATCACGGCAAAGAAAAAAGGAACCGCAAAGATCACTGTGAAGTCAGGAAAGAAAACCTACACAGTTACTGTGAAAGTAAAATAAAAAAATGGAGAATCGCTAAATATCCACAGAATATTTGGCGATTCTGTTTGACGCGAGAATGCATAAATGCTATAATATAAGGACAACAAAATAACCAGGCGTGGTCTGGTCGGGAGATGACCAGTTTAAGGAAATCCGGTGTGATTCCGGAACTGCTTTTTTGCTGTATGAAATGTTATATGCGGATGATATTTTAAGTCAGCTAACTAACGCGTTGTATAGGACAGAGACTCATCTATATTATGAGGCTCTGTTTTTTGTTGTTAAAAACAACTAGCAAAAAAGGAGGAGCAAAGTGAAGAAAAAAGAAGTACTGAAACGTTTATCAGCAGTTTCCATGGCTGCCATGATGACCGTAACGATGATTCCTTCCAATGCATATGCGGCAGATGAACTTTTCTCAGATGTTGAAGTTGAAACTTCCACAGATGCAGAGGATGAAGATTCTACAGAGGTAGCGGCCAGTGATGCAGATGATACTTCAGATGCGGATGTTGAAGTGGAAGCAGAAGATGACAATGCGGATGTCAATGTAGAAGAGGATGAGGAAGACAATTCAGAAGGTGTGGATGCATTTTCTGATGGTGGAGACAGTGCAGAAGAGACAGATGCATTTGATGCAGGAGAGGGTACTCCGGCAGCAGATGCAGTTGTACATATGACTGTCAGCGTGGCTGGAGAATTTGCAAAAGACAAAAACGGCGCATTAATGGTAGACAGAGATGTCACAGTCAAGGATATTGATAAGAATGGTATCCTGACATGTGACGAAGCACTCATTGCAGCACATGATGAGTACTATAATGACGGTGCAATTGCAGGTTATGCAACCGCAGATGGAAAGTATGGCAAATACATTTCCAAATTCTGGGGAGATGAAAGTGGTGCATTTGGTTACTGGCTGAATGACAATTCCTGTATGGGACTTTCTGATGAAGTAAAGGCTGATGATTATTTCTCTGCATTTGTCTATAAAGACAAAAAAGATTTCTCAGACGCATATGTAAAATTTGATCAGAAATCTTTTGCAGTAGAAGCAACTCTTCCATTTACCGCAGGACTGCAGAAAGCGGAATGGAATAACGATGCCAATAAGTATGTATATAAGGATTTCGATGGAGCGAAACTGACAGTTTATGATTCATCTTTTAAAGTTCTGCCGGAGGACGCATATACAGTAGATGGGGATTCCTTTACATTTGCTGAAGGCGGAACTTATTATCTGGTTGCATCCGGAACAGACAGCGTTAATGTTGTTCCGACAGCAGCTAAGGTAGAAGTTGCGGGCGAGGTGATCATCCCGGCGACCAGCATTAAGGTGAATAAGGAGACTCTTACAGTGCAGGCAGGTGGCAGTGCGGTGTTGTCCGCAACTGTAGAACCGAAGGATACAACACAGGAGACTGTATGGACATCTTCTGATGAATCCGTTGCGACGGTATTAAGAGGACGTGTAACAGGTGTAAAAGCAGGAAAGGCTACGATCACGGCTACTGCAGGAGACCAGAGCGCAAGCTGTGAAGTTACAGTAACAGCTCCTCCCAAATTGTCTTCTATCAAGCTTTACAGAAGTCAGCAGGATTACAAAGATGGTAAAGATCCGTTGGAGATGACTCCGGAATTCAGCAGAGATCAGCATACATATGATCTGAAAGAGCCGATTGCAGATTATGATGACTTGTATGCTGTGACAGCTCTGGCACCGGAATTTAGGGATGCTGAAAAGATAATTAAATACACTGCGAGTGCATGGGCGAATACCTGGAGATATGTGTCTACTGTAGATGGTGTAGCTGAAAGTGTAGTTACCTATCCGACAGGATATGCTGCTTTTTATGTTGGAACCAGAACAGATGATACGGAATACAGGGTTAATGTTAAGTCATATGCAACACTGAGCAGTCTGAGTGTCGATGGCCGTATGGATCAGGCATTTGATAAAGATGTTACCAGCTATCATGCATATGTTGACAAAAACGCAGAAGGCGTGACTGTCAAAGCACAGGGTAAAGATACCAAGTATACACTGAAAGTAAATGGTGAAGTAGTTTCTGCCAACACAAATTATACGGTTCCATACAACTGGGATAAGAACGGTAAGATGAAGATCGAAGTTGTGGTTGGCGGAAATGGTAAAGAAGATCATACCTATACGATTGAAGCAGAACCGTATCCGGAGAAGGATGTGCCGGAATTTGTCAGCCAGCCAAAGAGTGCAGATTATGTTGTTGGCGATAAGCCAAATAAATTATCATTTGTCGCAACATGTACGGGTAAACTGGCTTACCAGTGGTACAGCAATACTGAAGACAACAATACAACCGGTACTGCAATCGAGGGTGCAACTGAGGCTACTTATCAGCCATCTGCTGAAAAAGAAGGAACCACGTATTATTACTGTGTGCTCACAAATACAGAGCAGACAGAAAATAATACAGCTACAACTGACACCGCTTGCATCACTGTTGATCCGAATCCTATGCCGGAAGCAGTATTTGCAAACCCTGGTGAAGAATTAGGTGAAGAATATCCATGGAACTTTGGATATACTTATTGGAAAGACTGGACTGCTGACGAACTGAGTGTAAATGTAACGACACCGGTAGAGGGCGGAACACTTTCCTATCAGTGGGTTCGCAATGATGCAATAGATGATATGTATGGCATTGTTCCATCCTCAGAAGCTACCTGTACTCCGACTACAGATAAACCAAATGAGACAGGATATTTCTATCACTGCAAGGTTACTTATACTTATAAAGGAAAGAAATATTCCACATACGCAAAAACCGGAAAGAAATATACAGATGCAAGCGGTGAAGAGAAAGATGCTGCCGGCGTTTTTGTATATGTAAAACTTGATTCAATGGCCACACCGAATATCTCCACCCAGCCAAAAGATGCTGTTTATACACAGGGTGATATTCCGAACAGCATATATATTTCTGCAAGAATTTCAGAAACTTATGCACAAGAGACTTGCCAGTGGTATGTGAATGATAAAGAAAGCTATGAAGGTGCAACTGCTGTCAAAGATAATGAATCAGCCCACTCCGAGTGGTTTAATACGGATACGAATGAGCCTGGCACAAGATATTATTTCTGCGTTGTAACAGCTTCGCTTCAGGGTAAATCTGCATCTGCAATTTCCAGAATCTGTAAGTTTGTTGTTAATCCTGTAGATGACTATATCGGAACTTTACTGAAAGGTAAAGGAACACAGGAAGATCCTTATCTGATCTCAACAGCAGAGGATTATCAGGCAGTATCAGATCTGGTTGCAAAAGGAATTTCCTTTAATGAAAGATATCTGAAACAGACGAACAACATTACCCTTCCGAGAGGATGGAAACCGATCGGTACTTCAAAGAAGAAGTTATTTGCCGGATATCTGGATGGTAACGGAAAGACTGTATCCATTCCAAGTGGCGAGCTTCCGCTTCTGGGATATATAAAGGGTGCAGAAGTACATAACCTTAAGATTTATGGTAAGAAGATCGCAGGCTATGGTCTGGTAAACAATTTCGAAGGCGTTGGATTTAATGGCAGTGCGATCATTATTGACAATGTAACATTAAAGAGCGGTTCCAGTACCCTGAAATCAGGTCTGATCGGAGCCAATATTACAGAAAACAGTTTTGCAGGAACCTCCGCAGGTTTCGTTGCAACAATCAGAAACTGTACCATCGAGAGTGGTGTAGTAGTAGGTTATGACAAAGACCAGACAATCATCGGAGGAATTGCAGGACGTATGCAGGGTGTGATTGAAAACTGCGTAAGCCATGCAACCGTATATGGTAAATCTTATGTCGGCGGTATCGTAGGCAGCCGTGATAACGCTATGGGTGACAGTAATGTTTACAGCTGTACTTTTGATGGAACAGTTGTAGCAAGCGGTGACCATGCAGGCGGTATCGTAGGTGGCGGATACAACGACAGCTCTGCACCGAACGGTGGAAAATTCTGCATCAATGGCTGTAAATCTTCCGGTACGATCACAGGATCTGACAAAGTCGGCGGTATCCTTGGTGCTGATACTTATGTATTACAGACATGGGAAAACGTTAAGAATACAGTAAAAGGTAACTCCTTTACTGGTAAAGTTCAGGCAACAGCTGATGGCGCTAAATATATCGGCGGTATCATCGGATATTATGGAAGCCTTGACAAATGGGATGATGTTGCAAATAACTACTATGCAAAAGACTGTGGCGCAGAAAAAGGTATCGGATTTGTAGCAAATGTAGATACCAGCTGCACAACACATGAGACAGAGAGCGGTGCTGCTTATGTTACTACAGGAACATACAGCCGTACAGATGACCCGCTTGGAGCAGATGCTGCAAAACTTGCAAACACAGAAGGTGTACAGGTTTATATTGAAGACCTTAAGCTTTCCGGTGAATGCAGAGATACGTTCTATCTTGGCGAAGAACTGAACCTTGACGGTCTCAGTATTAAAGCAGTATACAGCGATGGAACAAGCAAAGATCTTAACTGGAAAGATCTGGAGATCGAAGGTTTTGACAATACAGTCAAAGGCGAGCAGACTCTGACACTGAATTATGATGGAGCAACAGCTTCCAAGACTATTAAAGTTCTGGCAGCTCCGGACAGTGACCCGATTCATGTATCTTTCACACTCCTTGGTGATACCAAACATGGAGCTGATACAGAGGAATGCCATACACTGGATGGCGAGAACCTGACTACATGGGTAGAGACAGGCATGATCGAAGTAGGTGCTAATGAAACCGTATACGAAGTTATCAAGAGTCTTGAAGAAAAATATGGATTCAAGATTTATGACAGAGAAACACAGTATGGAACTTATATTTATGCGGTTGAGTACAAAGATGTAACTCTTTCTGAATTTGATAACGGACAGAATTCCGGATGGATGGATACTATAAATGATGTGCATCC
>ERZ506964.797-NODE-797-length-14394-cov-3.466002_pt1 | contig 14394 bp, 11 predicted proteins | sample MGYA00512893_ERZ506964 | MGnify/ENA metagenome assembly ERZ506964 | reverse complement strand
CGACTGCCTGGGTCAGATAACCACCTGGAACATCACGAAGGTCAAGGACAAACGCCTGAGCACCCTGGGAGGACGAATCGGTTATCGCCGAAGAAACCGTAGCTGCCGTATCCGAAGTAATCTGCTTTATATCAATGGTACAGACTCCGTCATGAACGCTCCAGGTAACATTTTCTTGCGAACTGGAAGAAAACGTAAGGGTGGTTGAAAACGTGGTTCCGCTTTCACCTTGCTTTTGAGAAGGGCGACTCCAGGTTACATACACGCTTTCGCCCTCTGAGCGTGAAAGAGCGTCAAGCACTTCGGGAATGCTCCAAGAAGGCTTGGACACACCATCGATAGATTGGACATAATCACCGGTTTCGATACCTGCAGCAGCTGCAGAAGAATCTTCGAAAACATCAGAAGCAAAGCACTTTCCATCGTTTTCACCGAAGAGCACGCCAATGCCCGCTTCGGGGTTTTTAGTGCTTGCAAGATAGGCGCGATAGCTCGTTTCGTCATAATACTTGAGGAAGCTATCGCCAGTACCCTCAGCATACGAGGACAACACCTTAGCCGTAACTTGGCCAAGATCGTAATCGTCCATGCTGCTCTTCTTTAAGATACCCTCCATTTCAGCTACACGAGCTGAAAGAGAATCGTAGGTATCCCCCGAAACCGTAAGCCCCGGATTCACCTCGGTATCGACATCGAGAGACGAAAGCCCCATTGCATTGAGCAAATCGGTATTACCACGAGCAAAAAAGCCCGCGCAAAACACCAAACATATGAAAATGCAAGCACCGAGAAGCTTCACGATGCTTGCATTTCGTTTGTTCGAAGATTCCACCTTGGTGGTTTTCTTGAAATCGTTCACTAACGTGCCTTCGATTCCTTGAACATTTCAGCCTTTCTTTAGACCTTCAGATAGCGGCTCATCGCAAACAGCGAACCCAAAAGACCGATAACCAAACCTGCTACCAGCATAGCCAAATAGATGAGCAGGAACATGCCCAAATCTACGCCGATAGGCAACCACGGAAGAGCAACGGCCATCTGAGGAAGCACCAAGTTGCGCGCAATCTCAAGGACGAGGATTGCCAGCAAAGCACCAATCAATGCATGAAGCGCACCTTCCGCCAAGAAGGGTCCTCGAATGAAGCCATTCGAGGCGCCAACCAGACGCATGATGGCGATTTCCTTACGACGAGCAAGAATAGCCAAGCGAATGGTGTTGTTGATGAAGATAAATGCAATGAAAATCAACAGCGCAATAAGGGCAATACCTGCCGTACGGATAGCATTGGTAAGCGAGAAGAGCTTATCAACCGTCTTCTGACCATACTGCAATGAATCGGAAGGATCATCTGCGTTATCGCAGATATCAACAAAATCCTGGTTTGCCAAAATATTAGAAGCAATACTCTGAACACTCTGGGCGTCATCAAGCTGAACATCGATAGATGCCGGCAGAGGATTTTCACCGTCTAGCTGATCGACGATTTCAGGATTAGATGTGGACTTGCGGAAGTTTTCAAGAGCCTGATCTTTCGTGGTGAAAGAAACGCTCTCCACGCCGTCATACCCTTCAATGCTCTTCATCACTTTTTCGATATCGGCATCACTTGCGTCGTCCTTTACGTATGCCGTAATGGAAACCTGGTTTTCTACCGAAGCAACAACATTGTTAACCACAGCACCTGCAATGCAGAAAAGACCAATGATCAACAACGAAAGGAAAATCGTGATGATTGATCCAAGCGTAGTGGAAAGGTTGCGCGTAAAGCCCGTAAGCGATTCGCGGAAGAAATAAAAAATACTAGACATCGAAACCGTACACTCCCCTGTCCTGGTCGCGGGTCAGAACGCCCTTATCAAGCGCAATTACGCGACGACGCATGTTATCGACCATTTCGCGGTCATGCGTAGCAACAAGAACCGTGGTGCCCGTACGGTTGATTCGCTCGAGCAGGTCCATAATGCCGCGCGAGTTCTGCGGGTCAAGATTGCCCGTAGGCTCGTCGCAAATGAGCAGCGGAGGGCGGTTGACAATAGCACGCGCAATGGAAACACGCTGCTGTTCACCACCAGAAAGCTGATCAGGACGCTTGTTCATTTTGTCCTGCAGGCCAACCAGACGCAGAACCTCAGGAACCTGGGTGCGGATGACATGACGCGACTTACCAATTACCTCAAGCGCAAATGCAACGTTTTCGAAAACGGTCTTATTCGGCAGAAGCTTAAAGTCCTGGAATACGCAACCGATATTGCGGCGGAGGTACGGAACGCGCCAGTTACGCATCTGAGTAAGGTCTTCATCTGCAATATAGATCTTACCCTTGGTAGGTTTGATCTGACGGATAAGCAAATTGATGAAGGTCGACTTACCGGAACCGGAATGACCCACCAAGAACACGAATTCGCCAGGGAAAATATGCAGCGAAATATCGTTGAGCGCGGGGTTATTTGGCTGCGCTTCATAGATCTTGGTAACGTGATCAAGCGTGATAACCGGATTACCCGTGTACTGAGGAGCGGTCTCCTCGATATTCACTACAGGAAGCGACTGGGAAAGTTGGGACGCTACCTGATTTACTGGAGGCTGTTTCTGGGCATGCCTGCCCATTGGAGCCCCACTCTGTTCATTCGTCACAGTATGCTCCATTCATAGGGTGTAATTCTGAGACTGCAAATGAGTATATCAGGCATGCTTTCGGGCACGAACCTTTTCCACAGCTTGAACAAGGGCATCAGCGTCAAGTCCAAAGTAGGCAAGCAGTTCGTTAAACTCACCAGACTTGCCAAAACGATCACGAACACCAACCAATTCGATGGGGCACGGGAACTGCTCAGCAGCAAGTTCGCTTACAGCAGAGCCCAAGCCACCGTAAATGGAATGTTCCTCTGCTACTACTGCGCAGCCGGTTTTCTTCAACGAAGCAAGGATAGTTTCGGCATCGAGGGGCTTTACACAGAAAGCATCGATGACCTCAGCGGAAATGCCCTGTTCGGCAAGAGCGTCAGCGGCTTTCATTGCCTCGGCTATTTCCACACCGCAAGCGATAAGAGTAACGTCGGTGCCTTCACGAAGCACGTAAGCGCGGCCGACCTCAAGCTCAACATCGGGAGCGTATACAGCAGGAACAGCAGCACGTCCCATGCGAATATAAACAGGACCAGGAGTTTCTGCAGCCAAACGAATTGCAGCACAGCATGCAGCATAGTCGGCAGGAACGAATACGCGCATATTGGGCAAACCACGCATGAGGGAAATGTCTTCAAGCATCTGGTGAGAACCGCCATCAGGACCAACAGAAATGCCAGCATGGGTGGGAGCAACTTTAACATTGAGGTTGGAATAGCACACGGTATTGCGGATCTGGTCATAGGCGCGACCGGTTCCAAACACAGCAAATGAACCCGTATAAGCGATGTTTCCCGTAAGGGAAAGGCCTGCGGCAACATCGATCATGTTCTGTTCAGCAATGCCAACGTTGAACAGGCGCTTTGCATTTTCAGGGCAAGCTTCAGCAAACTTCTTTGTGGTGGTGGAGCCGGTAAGGTCGGCATCTACCGCAACGACCTTCTTGCCGCTTGCGGCAAGCTCAGCAAGCGTTACGCCAAATGCAGCGCGCGTTGCCTTCTTTTCCTGTGCCTGTTCAGGGGTAGCGAGTTTTACCACGTTACTTCACTCCATTCAGCTCAGCGCGAGCTTCAGCAAGCTCAGCAAGCGCGCGTTCGGTTTCTTCATCGTTGGGGGCTTTACCGTGCCAACCAGCCTGATCTTCCATGAAGGAAACGCCCTTGCCCTTAATGGTATGAGCGATAACGACCTTAGGCTGCTTGGTTTCAGATGCCTTAAGCGCAGAGAAAAGTTCGATGAGTGCGTCCACATCGTGACCATTCACCTCGTGGACTTCCCAGCCAAAAGCGGCAAATTTACCGGCAAGAGTGCCGCTAGCACACACATGGTCAACCTTGCCGTCAATCTGAAGCCCATTAAGGTCAACAACAGCAATAAGATTGCCCAGCCCCTGATGAGCAGCGAATGTTGCTGCTTCCCAAACCTGGCCTTCTTCGGTTTCGCCATCGCCCATTACGGTGAAAACACGGTTGGAAACGCCGTCAAGCTTAAAACCAGCAGCTACACCCGCTGCGATGGAAAGGCCCTGACCAAGAGAACCGGTAGAAACCTCGATGCCAGGAAGAAGATTAGAATCGGGATGACCCTGCAAACGAGTACCGAGCTTACGAAGCGTTTTCAGCTCCTCAACAGGAAAGTAGCCAGCTTCGGCAAGCGTTGCATAGATTGCCGGTGCCGCATGGCCCTTGGCGAGGATGAAGCGATCACGTGCCTCATCTTCGGGGTTTTCGGGGTTGTGATTCATCACGCCGCCAAAATACAGCGCTGCAAGAATATCGGTGCAGGAAAGAGATCCGCCTGGATGGCCGCTGCCCGCTTCATGCAGCATCTCAATGATGTCCGTGCGAATGGCACAGGCCTTTTCCTTAGCTGCCAGAGAATTCATGGCTTCCTTTCGGTCGATTACTTGGCTTTGCATTACAACGAAGCTTTCCAACGATGGTATCCGACTACAAATTCATCGATATCGCCATCGAGTGCCGCTTCGACATTGCCGCTTTCGATATTACTACGGGTATCCTTGATCAGTCGATACGGATACAAAACATAGTTACGTATCTGGCTGCCGAACGAATTGTCCATTTTTTCGCCCTTCAGCTCTGCGAGTTCGGCTTCTCGCTTCTTTTCTTCGAGCTCGTACAGACGACCACGCAAGACTCTGAAAGCTGCTTCCTTATTCTGGAGCTGGGACTTTTCGTTCTGACAGGTAACCACAATACCTGTAGGAATATGAGTGAGACGAACAGCGGAGTCGGTAGTGTTGACGCACTGACCGCCGGGGCCACTTGCTCGGTACACATCAACGCGAACGTCGTTCGGATCGATTTCCACGGAAATATCGTTATCGGGAAGAACTGGGATTACCTCAACCGCAGCAAACGTGGTGTGACGACGCTTCTTGTCGTCAGTAGGCGAAATGCGAACCAAACGATGAACGCCCGATTCGCTGCGCAGCATACCGTACGCATTGCGACCCTCAATTTGAATACTTGCACGATCGAGACCGATACCTTCGCCAGGAACCAAATCGAGAACCTTTACCCTCCAACCCTTAGAATCGGCGTAGCGCGAATACATGCGATACAGCATCTCGGTCCAATCCTGAGCTTCCAAGCCACCGCTACCAGGATGAATGGAAAGGATCGCATCGGAGGAGTCAAAGCGACCATTGAACCAAGACTCGATCTCGAAATCATCGAGGATCTTCCCCAGACGCTCAAGATCGTTTTCGATTTCCTCACCGAACTCGGGATCTTCCTCAGCAAGCTCGGTTGCAGTTTTGATGTCATCAAGCAATCCACAGGCAGATTCATAACGCTCAATTACGTCACGAATATCGGAAGCCTGCTTGCTAACAAGCTGAGCATTGTCGGTATCGTTCCAAAAATCAGGGCTGGCAATCTGACTGTCCAAGTTGGCCAGCTCGGCTGTTTTTTCATCTATGTGCAGATAAGCACGAGCTTCTTCGGTGCGCTTTCCTGCCTCTTCAAGGGTCATCATCTACGATTCCTCTCGGTTTCAGAAACTGACTGAACATCACGATGCCCCCGCCAGCAAGGCAGGGGCATCGATTGCAGCACAACGCTGCAAAAGGGGAAGCTTTCGCTATCCCCTGTTAGTTCAGCGATTGGCGCCGTGGCACTTCTTGTATTTCTTGCCAGAACCGCATGGACAAGGATCGTTGCGACCGACATTTGCGTAAGGGTCGTTCTTGTCCTTTTCATAGGTTTGAGGCTTATGGGCTTCAGGCTTCGGCGCAGCAGGAGCAGGATTTGGGCCTCCCTGAGGAGCGCCTCTACGTACCCCCGAGCCTTCATTGAGGGTCTGTTCGGGATTGGAATAAGAAACCTTACCATCAAGAGGACTGGACTCTTCCTGCGGGGCAACCTGCACCACAATGGGAGCACGAAGCAGGAATCGCAGGTAATCCTCGTATATCGAGGAAGTAAGAGCTGCAAAAGCACGATGTGCCTCATCGCGATATTCGGTGAGGGGATCACGCTGACCATACGCACGCAAGCCAATAGAAGCCTTAAGGTAATCCATTTCCTGAAGGTGGGCCATCCAACGCGTGTCAATAAAACGCAGCATAACCTGCGATTCGATATCAGAGAAGGGAGCGCCGATTTCCTTTGCCTTCGCATCGAAGAGGCCCTGAAAATATTCAACCAGGCCGTCGATAAGCGCATTCACATCATCATCGTGGTCGATAGAATCTGCGGTGAAATCCTCAATGCCCGTCATCTGGATAACCCATTTGTTAAGAGAGTCCAGATCCCAGTCATCACTCGCCTGCTTGGCGGGACACCATTCCAAAACATGCGATTCTACGATGTCTTCGATAATCTCGGGCATACGATCAGTAAGATCTTTGCCATCAAGAATGGCATTACGCTCTGCATAAACTGCTTTACGCTGCAAGTTCATAACGTCGTCGTACTCAAGAACATGCTTACGTGCAGCAAAGTTGGAGGCTTCAACCTGACGCTGCGCGGTTTCGATTGCCTTAGAAACCATAGATGCCTTGATGGGCATATCGTCGGGCATGTCGGTTTTTTCCATCATGCGACCGATAGAGTCCATGCGCGAGCCACCGAACAAACGCATAAGGTCGTCTTCAAGAGAAAGATAGAACTGCGTTGCGCCCGGATCGCCCTGACGACCGGCACGACCACGCAACTGATTGTCGATACGACGAGACTCATGACGTTCGGTACCAATTACGCACAGACCGCCCGCAGCGAGAACCTCTTTTGATTCACGCTTGGTGATAGCCTCGGCCTCAGCTTCTGCCTGCTTTACCTGAGCAGGCGTAGGCTCCTCATCTTCGCCAAAACGTTCGAGAAGCATGGCTTGAGCCATGGCTTCGGGGTTGCCACCCAACAAGATGTCGGTACCACGACCAGCCATGTTCGTTGCAATGGTAACCGCACCCGTACGACCTGCCTGAGCAACAATGGCAGCTTCGCGTTCGTGGTTCTTTGCATTCAACACTTCATGCTTAATACCACGCTTGGAAAGCAAACGGCTTAGACGCTCAGAGCTTTCGATGGAAACCGTACCAACCAGGCACGGCTGCCCAGCGGCATGGCGCTCAGCAATATCGTCAGCAACAGCATTGAATTTAGCATCTACCGTGCGATAGATAAGATCGTCCTCATCAATACGCTGAACTTCCCTGTTGGGGGGAATGGACATAACAGGCAGGTTGTAGATCTGACGGAACTCTGAATCTTCCGTCATAGCCGTACCAGTCATGCCAGAGAGCTTGTCATACAAACGGAAGTAATTCTGCAGCGTGATGGTTGCCAGAGTTTGGTTTTCCTGGCGAACCAATACATGCTCTTTTGCTTCCAATGCCTGATGAAGGCCTTCGGAGTAGCGACGACCTTCCATGATGCGGCCGGTGAATTCATCAACGATCTTGACCTCGCCGTTTACCACCACGTAATCGACATCGCGATGGAACAGGAACTGGGCCTTCAACGCCTGCTGCAAATGATTAGGCAGCTGGCCTGTTGGATCGCTGAAAATGTCTTCAATGCCAAGCTGGAACTCAACCTTTTCCAAACCAGCTTCAGTGGTGTAGATGGTCCTTTTCGCTTCATCCATCTCAAAGTCGACATCACGCTTTAAGGAGGGCATAACGGCCGCAAAACGCTTATACGTATCGGCAGCCTGAGAGCCTGCGCCAGAAATGATAAGCGGAGTACGCGCTTCGTCGATAAGGATGGAGTCGACCTCGTCGACAATGGCAAAGGAATGGCCGCGCTGAACACGCCTTGACGCACGAGCAACCATATTGTCGCGAAGGTAATCGAAGCCGAATTCCGAGTTAGTGCCGTAAGTGACATCGGCCTGGTACGCAGGAATCTTCTGCTCGGGGCCCATGCCGTTCTGGATTAAACCAACATTCATGCCCAGGAATCGATAGATCCGACCCATCCATTGAGAGTCGCGCGCAGCAAGGTAATCGTTGACGGTAACGATGTGAACATTATTACCAGGCAAAGCATTCAAATAGCCAGCCAAGGTAGAAACGAGTGTTTTACCTTCGCCCGTACGCATTTCAGCGATTTTGCCATCGTTCAACGCCATAGCGCCAATGAGCTGAACATCGAAATGGCGAAGGCCTATGGTACGTACACTGGCTTCACGAACAGCAGCGAATGCCTCGGGAAGCAAATCATCTAGATCTTCGCCATTCGACAAGCGTTCACGGAATTCGACGGTAAGGTGAGCCAGCTCTTCATCAGAACGTGCTTGCATAGCAGGCTCGAGGGCATTTACCTCGGCAACCCTGCGCTGATAGTTCTTGAGTGGCTTGCTTTCACCCACACTAAGAAGCTTAGAAAAGAAACCCATGATCTCTCTTTCTTTCGTTTAACTGCTTCACTCTATCACAGGCACACTCGCATGCGCCGCGCGGCACCTTCTACATATCCTGAATACATGCCATTTCCGCTTATTGGTGAGGCATTTGTTACCGAACCAACGCACCCTTGCCTTACTGTCGATGTGACGAGCCATCATTCTTAAAAGTTTCAGTGGATGTCCCCGAAGCAGAAACTTCCTCAAGGATTTCTTCGTATAGATCTTCGAGTCTGCTCGAGCCATCGATGCCAAAGCGGTCTACCAGGGCACGTCGACAACTGACGAAGGTCGAAATGGCACCAGCAAATTGCCCGAGCAATTGCTGAACCTTCATATATTGGTACACAACATCTTCCCGGGTCTGGTCGATGCCGAAAGCAAACTCAGCATAATGCTGCGCCAAACGAAGCTCGTTAACACGTATAAGCGCTCGAACCCCATCAACCAAAGCATCAAGAACGCGATTCTGATACGTGATGCGATAGGCATCTATTTGGTCGTTTTGAACACCAGGTAGAAGCGGACCACAATACAGACGCTCAATTTCACCTAACGCCCTTTTGCAAATATCAGGATCGGTGCATCCATTTAGAAGCAGACACTGCGCGTGAACTTCACTGACATCGCTTACATAATTTAATCCAGCAAACGAAACCGTGTCGCGCGAACGACGCGACCCAAACGGTTCTTCACCAGACGGAGTAAGAATACGTCTGATATAGCTCCACAAGTTATAGAAGCTCGAACGCACACAAGCAGGGTCCGATTCCGGCCAAACTATACGTTCAATCCAAGTACGTGGCAATTCTTTGCCATCGTTGACTACCAGCAAGGCAATAACGAGCTTCGCTTTACGACGCAGTTCCCCTTTCGACAAAACACTTTCGCCATCACGCGTTACCTCACAACGACCAAACAAATCAATTCGAACAGGCGAAGCGATTTCGTGCTTCATCGAGCCTACAGTTGCCTTATCGTCGGCCGGAATAGCATTATCTCCAAGAGCTTGCAGCGGATAATTGGAGGTTTCTGCACCGTGCTTTTCTGCATACCATTGTTGAACTTTCCTGCTTTCAAGCGCCATCGCAGCGAGCTCACGGTTGCCAGTAGCTAAACACAAGTCGACGCATGCTAAGACAAATCCTGCTTCATCTTCATAACGAGTGAAAGCAGCCACAGAAGAGTAATGCGTGGCCATGAGCTCATGCTTCGCTTCGTCAGAAAGATCAAATGAAGAAAAAGTAGACGACAGAAGCCTCACTCCAGCATATGGATAAAGCCTTTCAACCAACGAAATATCAGGTTGGGTGTATTCGTCAAAAAAATCAGTGATCTGCGATAAACTGCCGCTTCCCAAGAATAGGGCCAGATGCGCCAGCGATTCTTCTGGAGAGGATGGGGTTTGACGAAGGAGCGCTTTAAGGAATCGATCGGCGCCCCTTTCGTTATCGAGAGCTACAGGCGGTACGCATCGCTTTGTCGGCATATGGTCCTTTTCAAAAGGAGATTCATGATTGCCAAAGTGATCCTGGCGCTTCGGTAGTTCATCGGAAGAGAGTGCCATTTCACGGGCATCCAGCACTACGACCGGCAGTTCAACATCAGCTGCCAGAGTGGAATCTTCAGTAGTTACCATCACCTCACATTGCTTGGTGTGAAGTTTGCCCATAAGCGTTACCAAGCTTGTACGCCTTTTGCCCTTAAGCTTTGAAATGCCATCGAAAACCACCAGCTTTCCAGGTGAAGAGTTATCGGAATCCAATACCTCTTCAATATTTCCCGAATCAAGGTTTACGAGGAATTCTGGATCGGACGCCTGTATCCAAGTGACGTTTCCCGGAGGAAAAGCCATTCTTGCGTATTGGTTGGCAAGCACCGTTTTCCCATACAAAGGAGGGGCGCATATTACGCGGACCGCTTCCCTATCGGAAAGCAAACTTACCAATAGTCGCTTACGGTTAATAAGCGCTTCTCCTATTCCCAAGGCGGCTGAAGGAGACGACTGAAGCGCATCTTTGTCGTTGCCATTCATTTGACACCCCTTTCACGAGAGTCGAATAATTGGCTGGATTATACGGTTTACCTGGCGTTTAACAAGATAGGCACAATCCATATTTGCGTAATCGAACCAAAATTGAACGCGAGTGAGCACTCTTTGGGCAAAACACCAATAGCAGCATTTTCTAATGCGAAAAATGGGATACAAACCAAAGGACCGCAGAAAACCAAACCACCCTTATCCCCTGACCAAACGGCACAAATGAGGATCAGGCGCAAAAGCTAAATACGGGCATAGATGCTAGTTTTTCCGAAACATCACATTTCCTCTTTTCTGTTTTGGTAGAATTTCAAAGTTAAAAATCATACTGTCAAGCAGGAGGAACACATGCCAGCAACCTCTCCGGATCAGAAGGTTATCGTTCTGGACTTTGGCGCCCAATACGGCCAGCTCATCGCCCGCCGCGTACGCGATTTGGGCGTCTACTCTGAGATCGTACCCTGCGACGAAGAAGCAGCATCAATTGCAGCTTTGAAGCCTAGCGCCATTATTCTTTCAGGCGGTCCCGCCAGCGTCTATGCAGAAGATGCTCCCAAGATCGACCCAGGCGTACTTGAACTGGGCGTACCGATTCTAGGCTTCTGCTACGGTCACCAAACCATTGCCGTTGAGCTGGGCGGCACCGTGGGCCACACCGAAAAGGGAGAATATGGTGCAGCTGGCCTTCATGTGGCTGGCGGTGCCCTGTTCGAAGACACCCCTACCGAACAAACGGTATGGATGAGCCACCGCGATGCCGTAACCGAGGTTCCCGCAGGCTTTACTGTTACCGCTTCCACCGACATCTGCCCCGTTGCAGCTATGGAATGCGCTGAGCGCAACATCTACACCACACAGTTCCATCCTGAAGTTAAGCACTCCGAATTCGGCAATAAGATGCTTTCCAACTTCCTGTTCAATATCGCAGGACTGAAAGCCGACTGGACTATGGATTCCATCATCGAGGATTCCGTTGCCGCTATCCGTGAAAAGGTTGGCGACAAACGCGTTATCCTGGGCCTTTCCGGCGGCGTTGATTCTTCCGTTGTTGCGGCTCTGTGCGCTAAGGCAATTGGCAAGCAGCTGGTATGCGTATTCGTAAACCATGGCCTGCTTCGCAAGAACGAGCCTGAAGAAGTTGAAGAGGTATTCACCAAGCAGTTCGATGTGGACTTCATTCATGTTCATGCTGAAGACCGCTACGCTAAACTGCTTGACGGCGTTACCGACCCTGAAGCAAAGCGCAAAATTATCGGTACCCAGTTCTGGGAAGAGTTCTTCACCGTTGCGCAAGATATTGCAGAAGACGGCAAGCCCGTGCAGTTCATGGCTCAGGGCACTATCTATCCGGACATCATTGAGTCTGGCGCCCGCAAAACTGGCGGCAAGGCTTCTACCATCAAGAGTCATCATAACCTGATCCCCTTCCCCGAAGGTGTTCACTTCGACCTTATCGAGCCGCTTGATCACTTTTTCAAGGATGAGGTTCGTGCGCTGGGCACCGCCCTTGGCTTGCCTGCCCACATTGTTCATCGTCAGCCCTTCCCCGGCCCTGGTTTGGCTATCCGCATCATTGGCGCAGTAAGCCCCGAAAAGCTTGAGATTCTGAAGAATGCAGATGCCATTGTTCGCGAAGAGCTGGACGCATACAACGAGCGTTTGTTCCAGGAAACGGGCGAACGCAACAGCGAGCATAGCTGTTGGCAGTATTTCGCGGTTCTGCCCGACATCAAGAGCGTTGGCGTTATGGGCGACGAGCGCACGTATCAACGCCCTATTATCCTGCGCGCTGTGGAGTCGAGCGACGCAATGACCGCCGACTGGGCAAAGCTCCCCTACGATGTGCTGGCTAAGATTTCGAGCCGCATCGTAGCTGAAGTTCCTGGCGCCAACCGCGTATGCTACGACATTACTTCTAAACCGCCTGCCACGATCGAGTGGGAATAGGCCTGAGGCGTGAGATTTGCAATCCACCTGAAATTATTCCAGTGAACAATGGTGAACAACGGTATTCATAAATCATCATAGCCACCGGCAACTTTCAAGAATAATGAGACTGCACAACCCCCGAGAAAAGACCTTTTCCGGGGGTTGTTTTTTGCTCTTTCACCTGCGGAAATGATTCAGATTATCCCAAAAAGGTGGACGCCGTTTGGCACTGGTCGGCAACCATGTTCAACAATGAGTACCCATGGGCACGGTTGCAAGCCACCTGAAATTATTCCTGGAGCTGAAATCTGTCAGAAAAGGCGATTTGTAATCACTTTGTAATCACCCCGCCTTTCCGAGGGGTCGAAAATCGAATACCCCAGGTCAGAATAGGGGGATAAAAAATCGCGGAAAACGGGCGATTCGAGGACTTTCTGAGCCGATTCGAGCGCTGCGAAACGCCGAAAACAACCTGAAATTATTCCTGGAGTGGCTTGCAAAAAGCCGCTTTCGAGGGGTGATTACAAGCCGTTTCGGAAAAGGGCGAAAAACGCGGAGGTGATTACAAATCGGACGCTCCAGCGCTTGCCTTCCAAGCGTCGTAATCTCCTTGAGAAATCTCCCCAGCATCCAAACGCTCGCGCTGTCGCAGCCATGCCTCCAACGCAACGGACAGCTTAGGCGCTTTCGGGGAGCCATGGTCGATCGTTAGAACGATATCGCTCTTGGCATCCCTGGAGGGCTTCAATCCGAGCTCCTCGTCGATTCTGAGGAGGTATTCGAGAGCCTTTCGGCCAGAGCTCACATCTACCTCCAAGAGTGCCTCCTGGGCAATCTCCAGAGCCTTGGCTATGGCTTCCAAATGCGCAGCGCTTGGCTTTCTGTTCCCGAGCTCGTAGTTCCTGATGGCGGAATCCGAGAGCCCGCATGCATCGGCGAGATCCGCCTGGGTCATCTTGCGCATCTTGCGGTATCTGCGAATCAGTTCGCCTGTCTTCATGGGTGCCTCTCCTACGACATCGGTTTAATTGTCTTTACTGAAAAGAATAGCACGTATTCGAACGGTACGTATTGACCGTTCGTTATTGAACGTATAATATTTCCTTATACCGTTCGTTATTGAACTGTCTAGGAGGACGAAATGGAAACAGCGAGGAGGATGCTCACCGCCAAAGAAGTGGCAGCGCGCCTGGGCGTCTCCAGGACGACCGCCTACGCCGTCATCCGCGAGCTCAACGAGGACATGGCGCGCCGCGGTTGCAAGGTGATCCCCGGCCGCGTGAGCAACGAGTACTTCGAGATCGCCTTCTTCGGCGAAAGGAGCGGAGGAGGCGATTACGAGGATGTCCGTTAAGGAGATGCCAAACGGGACGTTCACCGTGCAGTTCCGCTGCAAGGACAAGGAGGGAAACGACGTCCACAAGTTCAAGCGAGGTTTCGCCAGCAGAGCCGAGGCGGAAGCGTGGGAGAGCGACTACAAGGCGACGCGCGGACAGTCGATGGCGATGAAGTTCTCGGATTTCCTGAAGATATACGAAGACGACATGCGCCCGCGCATCCGCGAGACCACATGGGCGACGAAGAGGCACATCATCCGGACGAAGATAGAGCCGTTCTTCGGGCGCATGAGGATGGAGGATATCCGCAGCATCGATATCGTGCGCTGGCAGAACAAGCTCATGGAGGCGAAGCGCCCGAACGGCGAGGCATACTCGCCCACCTACCTGCGCACCATCAACAACCAGGTCACTGCCATATTCAACCATGCGACGCGATACTACGGCCTCTACCCCAACCCGGCGGTGAAGACCATGAAGATGGGGGCAAAGGAAGCCGGCGAGATGTCGTTCTGGACGAAAGACGAGTACCTCAGGTTCTCCGAGGCGATGCTCGAGAAGCCTATGTCGTACCTCATGTAGATCGGAAG
>ERZ506964.795-NODE-795-length-14472-cov-5.896997_pt1 | contig 14472 bp, 9 predicted proteins | sample MGYA00512893_ERZ506964 | MGnify/ENA metagenome assembly ERZ506964 | reverse complement strand
GGACGCCGCCCTCTCAAGGCGGAGATCACCAGTTCGAATCTGGTACGGGCTACCATGTTTTAGATACCCGGCCTTTCTTGAGAAGGTCGGGTTTTTTATTACCAGTGGTCTGGTCTGTTAATCCCATTTGCCTCGCAGCTTTACGTTTTGCTCATCTCCCATACGGGTACAATAGGCCAGATACTTTGACGGTCAGAAGGAGCCTCATGACGGAGTCCTCTCAGCATGCGCCTAAGCCTCAGGTTGAGGTTTCTGGCGGCGATGACAACAAGAGCGCGCGTCGCGGCGCTATCTTTATCGGCGTTGTGCTGATTGGCTATATCATCTATTTGGTCGTGACCGGTCAGATGGGGCAGTTTTGGGCCGCTATGTCCAGCGTTCAGATGCCCTGGCTCTTCGCTGCATGCTTTTGCATGTTCCTGTATCTCGTTTTTGGCATCGTGGCGTACGCGATCGCCGTTTGGCTCGACCCCGAATCGCCCGTCGGTATCCGCGACCTCATTTCGGTCGAGGCGAGCGGTATCTTCTTTGGCAATCTGACGCCCATGATGATGGGCTCTACGCCTGCCCAGATTTACCGCCTGACCAAAGCCGGCCAAAACGTGGGCGAAGCGGGCGCCACGCAGTTCACCCGCTTTATCGTATATCAGTTTGGTCTGGTGGCATGGGGCGCCATTCTGCTGCTTGCCCGCATGCCGTTTTTCGCCGAGCGCTATGGCGACATGACGCTGCTGTGCGTCTTTAGTTTTGGCGGCCATTGCTGCATCCTGCTCGGCATCTTTGCCGTGGCGTTGATGCCCAAGACCGTCACGCGCGTCGCCCATTGCATCATCAATTGGCTCGAGCGCGTGGGTGTTTCCGCCACAAAGATCGAGAGCTGGCGCACCTTTGTCGATGGCGAGATCTATTCGTTCTCCGAGAAATTCAAACTCTCTGCCGGTCATTTTTCGTCCATGCTGCTCACGGTCGTCATCACTATGCTGCAGCTGGCGTTTTTCTATCTGGTTCCGTACTTTTTGATGCTCTCCTTTGGCCACCACGAAGTCGACTTTTTCTCGGTCATGGCCGCGAGTGCCTTTGTCCAGCTGCTGAGCTCCGCCGTCCCGCTGCCCGGCGGCACCGGCGGCGCCGAGGGCGGCTTCGCACTGTTTTTGGGTCACTTTTTTGGCACGGCCTCGACTGCTGGCTATCTGCTGTGGCGTCTGATCACCTTTATCGCGCCGACCATTTTGGCCGCCCCGCTGCTGGGCCTTAAGAGTGCTCACAACGAGAGCATTCATGCGCGCTGGGACCGTGTGATGCGAAAGCTCGGACGTGCGCCTCAGACGCCTTCTGCGCCCGTTAAGGCACATCCTGCGTGCCAGGTTACCGTCGACCCCAATCAGCGTGCTCAAAAGGCTACTGTGGCCCCTAAGCCGGCACGCAAGACCTACGTTCGTCAGACTGGCGACGGCATCCGCGTTTCTCCTGCGGCGCTCAATAAAAAGAAGAGGCTCTAGCGCTCAGTGGGCGAGTCGTGCGTTCTTGATGACGCTCGTCATTGCGATGTCAGATGTAGGATAATCCTCTTACGTTGATTATCTCCCACATGTAGAGGACTTACAGGTGGGCAGTTGACATGAAGGGGACACGTCTATGGCTACCACCAAACCTCGCCTTGACCGTCGTATCGTCCGCAGCCGCAATGCGATTCTTTCGGCGTTCGAGCGACTGCTCATGGAAAAGCCCCTGGCCGATATTACGGTGAGCGCCATTGCACGCGAGGCAAACGTCGACCGTAAGACCTTCTACGTGCACTTTGGCACGGTCGACGGCTTGCTCGACGCCATTGCCGTCGATGTGGTCGAGATGATCGTCGACTCGGTCGAGAAGACGCTTTCCTCCATGGGTGGCGACACCAACGAGCGCGCACTCGGCGCTGCGGCGTCCTTTTTTAAGACCGTTAACGAGGCACTGTGCAACAACCTGGTGCTTAATCGCCAGTTGATTGAAAACATTCCTCTCGACGACTTTATGGCTCGTCTGCGCGTGCCGCTTGAGCACGAGATTGCCGAGCGCGATCTGCTACCCGAGGGCCTAAAGGATGAGATGTTCGATTACTACCTGGCGTTTTTGCTGTCCGGAATTATCGGCATCTATCGCACGTGGGCGTTGTCGGACGGCTCGGTTCCCATCGAGCGCGTCTCGGCGGTCGCCAACGACCTGACTCTCAACGGCCTATCCAGCCTGGAGTCTAAGCTCGGGTAGCTTAGCCTGCATCATTGGCAACAAATTGGGCCCGTGGCCTTGCGAAGTAACGCAGGCCAGGGCTCAAATTGTTGTGCGCGTAAGGTCTCGGCTTACTGATAGCGCAGACACTCGACCGGATCGAGCTTTGCGGCGCGGCGGGCGGGGTAGAAGCCAAAGATCACGCCGATGCCGACCGATACGGCAAACGCGATCAGTACGGTCGTAATGGAGAAGCTCGGCGTAATCGACCCGGTGGCCCCAAACTCGCTCATGATGCCTGAGCTTGCGGCAAAGAAGGTGAGCCCCCAAGCAAGCAGGTAGCCAATCACGACTCCTAAAATGCCGCCGGTGATGCACAGCGCCGAGGATTCGGCCAAAAACTGTGCGGTGATATCGCGTCGGCTTGCGCCCAAGGCTCGACGAATCCCGATCTCGCGGATGCGCTCGGTCACGTTGGTGAGCATCATATTCATGATGCCGATACCGCCCACGAGCAGCGAAATGCTGGCAACGGCGCCCATGATGAGCGAAAACGCGCCCATAAAGGAATTGAGGGCGTCGATGGCGCTTTTCATTGAGGTCACTGATACGCTGTCGTACCCGTCGTCCTCCGAGATACCCTTCATGCTGCGCACCTTGGATTCGATCTTCTTGCAGAGCTCGTCCATGTTCGTGCCTTCGGTGGCGAGCGCCCTCACGCTGGGAAAAGAGGGGTTCTCGTCGCCAAAGAGACCCGAGATGGTCTCGCGCGGCATGTATAGCGTGAGCGAGCCCATGGAGTCGTTGCCACCGTCGATAACGCCGACGATCTGCACGTCTCCGCTCGAGACCTTGATGGTCTTGCCGAGTGCGTCCTGTTCGTTGCCGTAAAGTTGCTCGGCGCCGCCGCGGCCGATGAGCGCCACGTGCGCGCCGGATTTTGACTCTATGTCGCTATAGGTGCGACCGGCGACGATCTTGCTGGCGCCCACGGCGTCGAGCATGTCGCTATCGACGCCCTGCGCCATGACGGTATAGCTTTTATCCCCGACCATGTACTCGGAATAGGCGCTGTCGACGATGCCGATCTGCTCAATTTGCGCCACCATCTTACGCAGCTTCTCGACGTCCGAATCGGTGAGCTCTTGGGAAGAGTAGATCTGCACCATGCGAGCGGCGTTAAGTCCCAGGCTGTTGACCAGGCTGTTTTGGATGCCGCCGATGAGCGAGGTCATAGCTATGACCGAGGCGATGCCGATAACAATGCCCAGGATGGTGAGTAGGCTGCGCCCCTTATTGGCCTCGAGCGAATGCAGGGCTTCTTGGACAAGATCGCGCGTGCTCATGCCTTTGCTCCCTTCGGCCATGTGGAGGATGTACGAGTTGTGGGCAGGTTGCTGATGGCGCCGCGTAGCGTATGCGGCGCATGTGCGACATACGCGCCATCATGGATACGCCCGTCGCGGATGGTCACGGCACGGTCGGCCTCAGCGGCAATGCCTGGGTCGTGCGTGATGAGCACAATGGTCTTACCGCGTTTTTGGAGCTTGTGGAACGTTTCCATGACGAGTGCCCCGGTTGTCGAGTCCAGGTTTCCCGTCGGCTCGTCGGCCAAAATGATGGGCGGATCGTTGACGAGGGCGCGCGCGATGGCGACGCGCTGCATCTGTCCACCCGAGAGTTCTGATATGCGGTGGTCCCAATGGTCGACCGGTAGCGTGACGGCTTGCAGCGCGTGCACGGCGCGCATCTCGCGCTGACTGCGCGGCACATTGGTGTAGGACAGCGGCAGCATGACGTTTTCGATAACCGACAGGCGCGGCAGCAGGTTGAAGCTCTGAAAGACAAAGCCGATGCTCAGCGCGCGCACCTCGGTGAGCTCATCGTCGTCGAGTTCGGCCACGTTGAGCCCCTGCAGGTAATAGTCGCCTGCTGTCGGTTTGTCCAAGCAACCCAGGATGTTCATGAGCGTCGACTTGCCCGAGCCCGAGGGTCCGGTGATGGCGACGAACTCACCGGGGTCTACCGCCAGGCTCACGTTGTGCAGGATATGGGCGCAACCGGCCTCGCTCTCAAAGATGCGGTGCACGTTGCGGATGTCGATGACGGGGCGCATTACATGCCCTCGTCGGCAGACATACTGTCGCCGCCTTCTGCTGTCATGCCCGTGCCGGTATCCATCACGATGGTGTCGCCATCGCGCAGTTTGGTAACCGGCACGTTGGGGTTGATCTCGTTGCCCTGGTCGTCGCGTTTGACCTGCGTCTTTCCGACTACGGCGTCGTTGTCGTTTTGAGTCACAACGGTCACCTTCACGCGGCGCGTCTCTTTGCCTTCGTCATCGGTGGCCAGATTGACGTAATAGTGCTCGCCGTCCTCGGTCATCAGCGCCATGGTCGGCACCATGACCACGTCGTCAAGCTGCTCGGTCACCACCGAGACCTCGGCAGTCATGCCAGGCCTAAGGCGGCTGTCGGGTGCTTCGATGAGGATATCGACGTTAAAGGTCACGCTGCCGCCGCCACCGTTTGCGGCGTCGGAGTTTGCCACCGACGCGATGGCCGTGACGGTGCCCTGGCTCACGATATCGGGAAACGCGGGATAGGTAACGTTGGCGCTCTGGCCCACAGCGATCTTGGCGATGTCCTTTTCGCCCACCTGAACCGTCACCTTCATCTTGGAGAGGTCGGCGATCTGCATGCACTGCTTGCCGCCGCTTGCGTCTCCTTCGCCCATGACCATGCCTCCGGTCACCGTGGCACCCACTTTGGCGTTGAGCTCGACAATACTACCCGAACTGGGGGCCTTTACGGTGCGTTCGGCCGCCTTGGCGTTTGCCTGGTCCAGGGTTGCCTGGGCCGAGGCGAGATTGCGCTGGGCGCTCGAGACGGCGCTGGCGTCGGCGGTTGCATCCGTCGGGGCGGTCGCTCCGATGGCATCCAATGTCGGTGCTGCCTGTGCGGCGGCGAGCGCCGCCTGGGCGTTTTTCAGGTCTTCCTGGGCGGCCGTGACCGCGCGTTGCGCCTCTGCAACGGCGTTGTCGAGCTCGTCGTTTTTAATGGTCATGAGCTCGTCGCCCTCGTTGACGGACTGGCCGGCTTGCACGTTGATCGATGCTACCGTGCCGTCGACAGAAGGGGAGACGACCGAGGCCGAAATAGGCTTGAGCTGTCCTTTTGCCTCGACGGTTGTGGTAAAGGTGCCTTCCATGACCATGTCGGTAACAGGTCCGCCTGCAGATTGCGGCTGCGAATTGAGGACAATGCTCACAATAATGGCTATTAGGATCATGCCGCCCACGATGCCGGCCGCAATGCCGCGTCGGATGAGCTTTTTGCGCCGACGCTCGGCACGCTTCGCCTTGAGCTTTGCGTAGGCCTCATCGTCGGATATCCCGGCGCTGCCTTGTTTGTTGTCGTTTTGCTGTGCCGTGGGGGCGTTTGTGATATGCGGCAGGGTTTCGGTCGCGCCTTCCGGCGAGTGCCCGGTACCGTCGGGGTCCGGAGTGATGGTGGGGACATTTGACATGGCGTCTCCTTTATAGAACATACCTCGATAAGTATATGCGCCCGCCGGTTGGGGCGGGCGCGTAGGCACGTTTCTTTCAGCATCGAAAGGTAGGCGGCGCTGGACTTTATTGTGACGCGCGAGATGCGCTAGGAGTGCACGACCACGCACAGACCGACTTTGATGCAATCGTGCAGTGCCTTGGCATCGGCCAAGCGCAGATTGATGCAGCCGTGGCTACCGCACCACTTGTACGATTCGGCACTATCGAAACTCGAATCGTTTTGCCAGGTGGCGTCGTGGAAGCCAACCATGTTGCCCTCAAATGGCATCCAATAGCTCACCGGGCTCTCGTATTTGGGCTTACCGGTCTTGGGGTCCTTGGCGCCGATAAGCTTGGTGGCGCCGTCGTTGCTGTTGATCTGCCACACGCCCTCGGGGGTGGCGTCTTCACCCGGTTTGCCGGAAATAAAGTTGGCCTCCCAAACGATATTGCCGCTCTCGTCATAGTAGCGCGCGTGCTGCTCGGACAGGTCGACGTCGATATACGCCTTCCAATCGGGCTCGCCCTTGGCGGTAAAGGTGTCGGCCTTCTGGGAGTAATTGATCTCAATCTCGCCGGTCTGCTTGTTGTTAATAGCATCCTCGACCTGCTTTGCAAGCGTATTGCTATCGATAGACCAACCAAAGTCACCGCCTTCGACGGCACATTGCTTGCCATCGGCGCGCGTCCACCAACGAGTGGAGCCCACGGTGTTAAAGCCATTGGCGAGGTTTGCTGCCCAGTTGCTGATCTGGGAGGTGTCGAGTGTGGGGTTTGCAGGGTCGGCAAAGCTGATCCACTGCAGCACCGAGCTGCCGTCGACCTTGCCGGCATCGTTGCCGTTGAGCTTAAGGGTCACGTTAACGCCCAGGAAGTTGTTGGCGGCATCGCATGCGGCCTGGATCTGGTCGTTGGTGAGCGTGCCGTTGAGCGGCTCGTAGGCATCGTTGCCGATCTTGGTGATATCGACGGACTCGGCCAGCGATGCGAGCTCGAGCTCGGCATACTTGATCACGTGTTCGCGGTTGAGCTTCTCGTTGGAGCGGGCCTTCTCCACGGTAAACTTGCCAGCCTGCTCGTCGTAGGAGCTCGATGCCTCAAAAGTACCCGAGCGGCCCTCGTTGAATGCGTCGATGGCGGCACCCAGATCCTCCTCGAACTGCTTTTGGTCGAAGGCGTCCGAGAGCATGGACAGGTCGACGTCCTGTTCCAGGTCGATGGTAGCGTTTTTGGTCGCGCTAACGTTCTTGCCGCCGAACGAGGCAATCAGGCGCGAAGGCCACAGCAGCGGCTCGTTGCTGCCGATAATCTCGTGGGCAGCTGCCTCGCCGTCGACGATGGGCTCGTCGGATTCGGGCTGATAGGTCCAGCTAAAGTCGTCACCCGACACGGTGAGCTTGTAGTGCTTCCAGGCCGAGTTGACCTTGGTGGCGGCGGAAGAGGCGTTGGAAAACGAGATATCGACGCCAGCGATGGTGGTGTTGGGGTAGGCAATCTGCGAAAACGCTACGACGCCCACGATATAGACGATAGCGACAAGGCCGAGGACGACGAAAAGCGCCGTCTTGCCGCCCTTCTTATTGCCCTTTGCGGAGCGGTTGTCGGCGGGGCCGCGGTTGTTGGAAACTCGAGTGTGCGAAGGGCCCTGGTTGTGACCGGCGCCATGTGCGGAACGCTGCTGGTGCTGCTGATATTGCTGACGCTGCTGGTGCTGGCCCTGTTTGGGACGCGGGGAGGTATTTGCCGCGCCGTGCTGTTGGCCATGGGCTGGCGCGATGGGACGGGGCGATTGGATGCCTCCGGGCTGCCTGCTGGGCTGTTGCGGATCGGGAATCAGTTGGCTGCGGTCGATTTGCGACATCGTGTATATTTCCTTCGAGTTTCGCCTTGCGGCTCATCGTGTTTTAACTGGGCTTGAATTATAGCGATTACGCAGTTGCTTGTGTTACGAAAACAGTGGCGATAAACGATAGGTGGGACATATGTCCCACCTATCGTTCGCTTTTGCTCGCTATCCGCATATTCCGCATTTTGCGCACGCCGAAAGCGCCGCTGGAGCCTGCGCGATGCCGCCCCTGGCCGTCTCGCGCAACGTGGCAGGCAGGGCGTGGCCCACCGAGAGCATGACGTGCGCCATCTGGTCAAACGGTACCAGGCTCTTGATGCCGGCGAGGGCGAGTTGCGCTGAGCTAAAGGCCGCGGCCACGCCGATGGCGTTGCGGTTTTGGCAGGGCACCTCGACAAGGCCACCGACGGGGTCGCAAACGAGGCCCAACAGGTTGCTCAGTGCGATGGAGCTGGCGTCGAGCGCTTGCTCGGGCGTGCCGCCCATCATTTGGACCAGCGCGGCGGCGGCCATGGCGGCAGCGCTTCCCACCTCGGCCTGGCATCCGCCCTCGGCGCCGGCGACGCAGGCGCTCGTGGTGAGGTTGAGGCCGATGGCGGCGGCGCAGTAGAGGGCATCCATGACCTGTTCGTCGTCGAGCTGGAGGTGATCGGCGAGCGCCAGCACACAGCCGGGGACGACACCCGCGGAGCCTGCCGTGGGGGCGGCGACAATCACGCCCATGGTGGCGGAGCGCTCAAGCACGGCCATCGCGCGGGCCACGGCATCGGTCTGAACGGGACCCATCAGGCTTGCGCCCAAATCGTTGCGGTAGGTGGCATCGACGAGCTTGGCCTCGCCGCCGATAAGCCCGCCGAGCGATCGCTGCGGATTGGCGATGGGGGCCGTGGTCTCCTCGCGCATGACGTCGAGCACGCGGCGCATGGCTGCGATAGCATGGGCCTCGCCGGTTAGACGCGCCTCGCGCACGGCCATAACGGCGCCGATATTTAAACCGAGCTCGGCGCACGCATCGAGCAGCTGCTCGCCGTCGTCGAAGATCTCCTTGGCCGAGACACCGGGGGAGAGCGACGAGGCCGAGCCCGGAAGCTCGATAAACGTGGCGTAATCGACATTGTCGAGCTTGCGCAGCATGGGGACGACGGTGTCGTCGGGAGCGCCGTCGGTTTCAAAGACGGAATAGGCCTGACCGCCCACCTCGGTGCGGTAGGTGCGGCAGAAGGCGATGTTGACGTGTGCGTAGGCGAGCAGGTTCGTGAGCGCTGCGAGCACGCCGGGGACGTCCTGGTGAGCCACAAACAGCGTGGAATACATGCCCGAGATGTCGACGCCGACGCCGTTGATGCGGCTGATGCGCATCTTGCCGCCGCCGAGACTTTCGCCGCGGACCTGCGCCGTGGCGCCCGTGTTATCGACCATGTCGATGTCGACGGTGTTGGGGTGGATGGAGGCGTCGTCGCCCTTGATGTCAAAGTGAAAGTCGAGGCCCTGTTCGCGCGCGAGATCAAAGGCCTGTTTAATATTCTCGTCGTCGGTATCGAGGCCCAAGATACCCGCGACGAGCGCGCGGTCGGTGCCGTGGCCGCGGTAGGTGTGCGCGAAGGAGTTCCACAGGCCAAAGGTGACCTTGGTGATGCGGCCTTCCAGCAGGCTGGCGGCAACCTGGGCGCAGCGCAGGGCGCCGGCGGTGTGCGACGAACTGGGGCCGACCATGACGGGGCCCAAGATCTCGAATGCCGAGGTCGTAGCTAGTGTTTGCGGCTTGCCTGCCATGGCTGCTCCTTTACGTGGCTCGTCGTCCCGAGGGGCGGGGCATACGCTGTCCCGCCGTTCCGAGGGCTTTAGTATTTGGTCGCCTGCTCGGACAGTCCTGCTCGCACGGAGAGCACATTAAGTGCTCTCCGGCTCGTGCGGAACTCGCGATCGACCAAATACTAAAGCCCTCGGAACTTAGGATACATGGTTGGAGTCGCTCTCTTGCAAATTTCATCGGCTAGCGACCTATTTCGCTTCCCATGTCGATACATCTTCAACACCGGTTTAATAAAAAAAGAAGTACCGGTCGGGGGACCGGTACTTCTTTGTGCGTAACGCTGTGTTGTCCAGGTCTGGCGAATCGTCTTACAGGCCGCAGGCTGCTTTGAGTTCTTCGACTCGGTCGGTTTTCTCCCAGGTGAAGTCGGGGTCTTCGCGACCAAAGTGACCGTAGGCTGCCGTCTTCTCGTAGATGGGGCGGCGCAGGTCCAGGTCGCGGATGATGGCGCCCGGGCGCAGGTCGAAGGTTTTCTCCACGGCCTCGACGATCTTGTCCTCGGCAACATGTGCGGTGCCAAAGGTGTCGACCATGATCGACAGCGGCTTGGACACACCGATGGCGTAGGCCAGCTCGACTTCGCAGCGGTCGGCCAGGCCGGCGGCGACCACATTCTTGGCGACCCAGCGCGCGGCATATGCGGCGGAGCGGTCGACCTTGGTGCAGTCCTTGCCGCTAAAGGCACCGCCGCCGTGACGGCCGTAGCCGCCATAGGTGTCGACGATAATCTTGCGGCCGGTCAGACCCGTGTCGCCCATGGGGCCGCCCACGACAAAGCGTCCGGTGGGGTTCACGTAGATGTCGGCGTTGTTCCACGGCATGTTCTCGGCAGCCATAACCGGCGTAATGACGTGCTCGATCAAATCGGCCTTGATCTTGCCCATGTCCTCGATTTCGGCAGCATGCTGTGTGGAGATGACGATGGTCGTGACTTCGACGGGCTTGCCATCTTCGTAGCGCACGGTGACCTGGGTCTTGCCGTCGGGGCGCAAATAGGGCAGGGTACCGTCGTGGCGCACGGCGGACAGGCGCTCGGCCAGGCGGCTTGCCAGGTAGTGCGGCATGGGCATGAGGGTCTTGGTCTCGTTGGAGGCGTAGCCGAACATCATGCCCTGGTCGCCGGCACCGATCAGGTCGATCGGGTCGGTGGTGGCGCCGGTCTGGGTCTCAAACGACTCATCGACGCCCTGGGCGATATCGGGCGACTGCTCGTGGATGAGGCTCATGACGCCGCAGGTATCGCAGTCAAAACCAAACTTGGCGCGGTTGTAGCCGATGCGGCGGATGACGCCGCGGGCAATTTCCTGCACGTCAACGTATGCCTGGGTGCGGATCTCGCCGGCGACGATGACGGTGCCGGTGGTCACGAGGGTCTCGCAGGCGCAGCGGACGTTCTCAACGTTGGCGGGCACGCCGTTGGGCGCAATGTAGCCTTGCTCCTGCAGCTCTATTTCTTTGGCGAGGATTGCGTCGAGGACGGCATCGCTGATCTGGTCGGCGATCTTATCGGGATGGCCTTCGGTCACCGACTCCGACGTAAACACAAAGGACCCGTGTTGGGGCGGGATGGAACGAAGTTCTTCTGACATGATTGTCCTTTCAAAAACGCGTCCCGGCGACCGTTACCATTCCGCCGGGCTCTCTATGCAAGGGCACATCATAGCGCGTTAAATGAATATTCACACCCTTTCCGCACCTACTCATTGGGGACAGACTTAAATGACCAGTCGGGTGCTCATTGGGTAGTCATTTAAGTCTGTCCCCAATGAGTAGGTCGGTGCCCTTTGTGCGGAGGTTGCTTTGATGCTTTATACTGATGCGGTTAGACATCCATCCTGCAATCGAGGAGATTTCCATGGCATCAGACGTTCGCGTCCGCTTTGCACCCTCACCGACGGGCAAGCTGCACATCGGCGGCGCCCGCACCGCTATCTATAACTGGGCTTTTGCCCGCGCAAACGGCGGCACGTTCATCCTGCGCATCGACGACACCGACCCCACCCGTTCCACCGACGAGAACACGCAGATCATCCTGCGTGCCATGCGTTGGCTGGGCCTGGACTGGGACGAGGGTCCCGAGGTGGGCGGCGACTATGGCCCCTACGCCCAGACCGAGCGCCTGGACCTGTACAAGCAGGCCGCCCAGAAGCTCTGGGACGAGGGTAAGGCCTATCCCTGCTTCTGCACCAAGGAGCAGCTCGAGGCCGATCGCAAGGCCGCGCAGGAGCGCAAGGACCCCTTCCAGGGCTATCAGCGCCGCTGCCGCGATCTTGATCCCGAGGAGGCACGCCGCCGCATCGAGGCCGGCGAGCCCTACGTCCTGCGCATCAAAGTGCCCGAGGACCGTGGCGACGTCGTCATTCATGACGCCGTCCATGGTGAGGTGACCTTCGACGCCAAGGAGCTCGACGACTTTGTCATCTTCCGCTCCGACGGCACGCCCACGTACAACTTCGCGACCGTCGTCGACGACGCCATGATGAAGATCACCCACGTCATCCGTGGCGACGACCACCTTTCCAACACCCCGCGCCAGGTCATGGTCTACGAGGCCCTCGGTGCGCCCGTGCCCACGTTCGCCCACATCTCCATGATTCTGGGCGCCGACGGCAAGAAACTCTCCAAGCGCCATGGCGCCACCTCGGTGGAGGAGTACCGCGACGCCGGCTACCTGCCCGACGCGTTCGTCAACTACCTGGCGCTGCTCGGCTGGTCGCTCGACGGCGAGACCACGATCATCCCGCGCGATGTCCTGGCCAGCAAGTTCTCGCTCGACCGCATTTCCAAGAACCCGGCGACCTTCGATCCCAAAAAGCTCGATTGGGTCAACGCCGAGTACATCAACGGCATGTCCGATGCTCAGTTTGCCGACGAGATCATGGTTCCCGAGCTGCACGAGGCGGGTCTCATCGAGGGTAATGTCGAGTACGGCGAGGACTGGATCGACGCACTCGCTGCCATCGTCAAGCCGCGCACCAAGATGCCTGCCGACGCCGTGACCGTCGCCGCCCCCATCTTTGCCACGGCCGAGACGCTCGAGTATGACGAGAAGTCCGTCAACAAGGGTCTGGCCAAGGAAGGCATGGGCGCCATCCTGGACGCCGCCAAGGCCGTGCTTGAGGGCGTGGGCGAGTGGACCGCCGAGGCCATCGACGCCGCGCTTGAGCCGCTGCCCGAGCAGATGGACCTCAAGAAGCGCGTTGTCTTCCAGGCCGTGCGCGTCGCCATCTGCGGCAACATGGTGAGCCCTCCGCTGGGCGAGACCATGGCGCTCGTCGGCCGCGACGACTGCCTGGCGCGCATCGACCGCGCCCGCACAATGGCGCTGTAGCAGCTGCGTAAACGCATGTATCCGAGCCCCGCTCCCCACGAGTGGGGCTCTTGTTTCTAAAGGCGTATGGGATGGGAGGTACAGAGACCATGGCCGAGCAACTTTCGCTGTTTGGTTTGCCTGAGCCTAAGCAGGCTCCCGTAAAGCCTGTCCGCACGGCCGAGCAAGCCAAGTCCGCGCCTGCGCCCGAGCCCACGGCCGCCTACGCGAGCGTGGTCCTCGACATTCCCACCCGTGCGCTGTCCGAGCCGTTTGCCTACGGCATTCCGCAGTCCCTCGCCAATGAGGCGCAGATCGGTTCCACCGTCCTAGTTCATTTTGGCAACCGTGCGGCCGCGGGCTATATCGTCGACATTGCGTCTGAGCTGGGCGACCTGCAAGGCAACACCGTCCTTGATCCCGCGCGCATCAAGCCCATCGAGGCCATCCTCAGTAAACCGCTCTTTGGCGCCGAGGCCGCCCGCATTGCACGTTGGATGAGCCGCGAATATGTTGCGACGCTTTCCGAATGCCTGCGTCTGTTCTTGCCTCCGGGTGGCAGCCCGCGGGTCGTGAAGGGTGATGACGGGGCGTGGACGGTTGAACGCCCCGCCGTCAAGCCTATTCAAAACCGCTGGGTGATGCTTACGCCCGAGGGCTTCGGCTACACGCCGCCTAAGACCGCCGTTCGTCAGCGTCAGCTCATCGAGGCGCTCCAATGCGGGCCGGTTACGACGCGTGATCTCAACCTGCTCTACAACAGCATGTCGGCGACCATCAAGGCGCTCGAAAAACGTGGCGTCGTGGTGGTGGAGGAGCGCCGTGCCTGGCGCGGCTGCAGTGAGCAGACTACGCTGTCCTCCGCGAGCGGCAAGGCGCCGGTCGCGCTCACGAACGGCCAGCAGCAGGCGCTCGCGCAGATTGAGCGTGCTCGCCTGGACACACACGGCGACGTGGTCCTTGTCGACGGCGTCACTGGATCCGGTAAAACCGAGGTCTACCTCTCCGCTATCGAGCGCGTGCTCGCGGTCGGTCGCTCGGCCTGCGTGCTTGTGCCCGAGATTTCGCTGACGGCCCAGACCGTCGGTCGTTTCCGCTCGCGCTTTGGCGAGACGGTCGCGGTCTTCCACTCGCGTCTTTCGGCCGGCGAGCGCCTGGACCAGTGGGACATGGTTGCCAGCGGTGCCGCCCGCGTTGTCGTCGGCGCGCGTTCGGCGCTCTTTTGTCCGCTCAGCGACTTGGGTCTCATCATTATCGACGAGGAGCATGAGACCAGCTATAAGCAGGGCTCCGGTCCGCGCTACCATGCGCGCGAGGTGGCGGCCGAGATGGCGCGCCGCTATCGTTGTCCACTCGTGTTGGGCTCCGCCACGCCCTCGGCCGAGGCCCTCGACCGCTGCCGTCGCGGTACGTTCAACGGTGTCACCTGGACGCGTGTCGAGATGCCCGAGCGCCCGGGACACGCCGTGTTGCCCACAGTCCGCATTGCCGACCTACGCCGCGAGTTCTCGCACGGCAGCCGCTCCATGTTCTCAAAACCGCTGATGGAAGGTTTGGAACGCGTGGTCGAGCGCCGCGAGAAGGCCGTGCTGCTGCACAACCGCCGCGGTTTTGCGCCGTTTTTGATGTGCCGCGAGTGCGGCTGCGTCCCCACCTGCAACCATTGCTCAACCGCGCTCACGTATCACGAGCGCACGCATACGTTGCAGTGCCACACCTGCGGTTCGTCCTGGCGTGTGCAGCCG
>ERZ506964.792-NODE-792-length-14480-cov-4.493588_pt1 | contig 14480 bp, 10 predicted proteins | sample MGYA00512893_ERZ506964 | MGnify/ENA metagenome assembly ERZ506964 | reverse complement strand
CTGTTCCAATTTCTGCAAATGTTAAAGGTAACATATACCGCCTCCATCTATGGTTAGCTTTATCTAACACATAGTTAGTTTAATAGAACTAACACTGTACGTCAATAGTTTTTTCTATTTTTTTCATGTAAACGTTTTCGTATAGACATAAAAAATAACCAGATGTCTTCCATCTGGTTACTCTTCTTCAAATTCAATTTTGCCATCTTGCATAGATTTGATCTTTGCCAATGATTCAACACGAATTCCTTTGCTGCGTGTCAGTTTACCACCGTCCTGGTAGCTCTTTTCAATACAGATACCAACACCTGCAACTTCAGCATTTGCCTGTTTTACAACATCAATCAGTCCCTGCATTGCTAATCCATTTGCCATAAAGTCATCAATAATCAAGAAACGGTCATTTTCCTGCATATATTTCTTAGATACTGTAATTGTATATTCACGATTATGTGTATAAGAATACACTTTGGATGTATATACATCAGATCCAAGATTTGTAGACTGTGACTTTTTCGCAAATAAGAGCGGAACATCAAATGCATCTGCAACAAAGGATGCAATTGCGATGCCACTTGCTTCAATTGTTAATATCTTCGTGATATTTTCATCTTTATATAAGCGATAGAATTCCTGCCCAATCTGCTTCATTAAATGAATATCAATCTGATGATTTAAAAAACCATCTACTTTCAGGATATTTCCATCTAATATCTGCCCATCCGCTTTAATTCTTTCAACTAGTTCCTTCATAAATCGTACAACTCCGTATATTTCCTTGTTAAATATTCAATATATACATTCACATCAAAAGATGTACCTGTTGCCTTCTGCATGATTTCATCCGCATCATACATACAGCCATATTGATGAATATTCTTCTTCAACCATTCTATGACTGTATCATAGTGATTATTACTTAACAAGTCATCTACGGCAATTTCTTCCTGCATTTTCTTAACAAACTGTGCAGCAAATGCAGAACCTAGTGCATAGGTTGGAAAATATCCAAATTCTCCACAGGACCAGTGTACATCCTGTAAAATACCTTCACTTGCATTCACAGGTCGCACACCCAATGCAAGTAAGTTAAGAAATTTGACAAATTAACTGAAATTTGAAGTTCTACAATAAACTGTGGGGCTTCTTTTTTTCTTCTTTTTTTGCTGAAAAGGCTTGACAGTTTTAGAAAATCCGGGCCGCTCCGCGGCCGTTGTTTAAGTATGAGACATCGGAGGTACTCATACTTATGAAATATTTTTTCTTTTTACCTGACTTCGAATATAGAAATCTGAATCTGTGTTCTGGTTGTTTAGTTGTTTTGCGTCTTCATTTTCAGATATTCATTTCCTTTATTTTCTTTCCTGTACGGTCGCTTTTTCTGAGAGGAATTTCTTATGCTGGATAATATTGAACTTATCGTGGATAATTATGCAAAGGAAGGAATTCTGTTTTACCATGATCTGATCTTCTGCTTTAACGGCAGGTCCTTCTCCAGGATCCGCAAATTATCAACTCTGGATATTCTTTTCCAGATGATCAACAGACATGGCAGAACTCAATGGGCAGAGGTTCAGGAACTCTGCGAGCACAAAGATATGACTATTACTGATAAAGGTTTTTTCATGGCAAGAAGTAAATTCAATCCCGAAGCCGTTCATGTCATGGCGGATGAATTTATTGCCAATATGTACGACAATTACAACGACAGTATGCAGAAATGGAAAGATCTGCTTGTTCTTTCTGTTGACGGTTCCAAGATTACCGTTCCAGATACTGCTGAAAACAAAGAAGTTTTTGGTACACATGTTTCCTCTGCTACAGAGAACCAGCCTGCCATGGCTCTGACATCCACTCTTCATGATTCCATCAACCATTTGAAACTTGACCTGCAGGTGGACCGCATCACGCAGAGTGAAAGGACACTGGCTTTAAAGCACATTGATCATTACTGTGAAAACTATTCAGACAAGGCTGTGTTTGTCTTTGACAGAGGATATGTATCCATGTACCTCATTGACTCTCTGGCTGAAAAAGAACAGTATTTTCTGTTCCGGACAAAATCAGGTGTCTATACAAAATATTTCAGTCAGGTTGAGACCGGAATGTCAAAGACATTTGATGTGTCGATGGACAGAAGCGAGACAAACCACTACCGGCAGGATCGTCATTTTCGAAATCATCTTCTGAATACGACATACAGACTTCGATTTGCTAAAGTGGTAATCGGAAAGAATGAAGATGGAAGCGACAGTGTTGAATTTCTAATTACTAATCTTCCAGAGGAAGTGGCAACAGAAAAAGAGCTGAAAGATCTATACTGGCTGCGATGGAACGTCGAGACATCCTACAATCAGCTGAAAAATCGAATGAAGATGGAAGAATTCAGTGGCTACAAGCCTGAATTTATCCTTCAGGATCTGTATGCAGACATGTGGATGTATAATATCGTTTCCCTGAAAATCATGGAAGCAAACGAAAAGAAGCATCTCATACAGAATGAAGATGGTGAATATGTAATCAAACGCAACTTCAATAAAACACTTGGAACAATGAAAAGATACTTTCTGAAAATGCTGATGTGTGAAGATGAAGCAGAACGGCAGAAACTGCAGGAAAAGATATGGATGAATATCAACGGGGCAATATGCTGGGTAAAAAAAGGAGAACGTCAGTTTTCAAGAAAGCAGTCGGTAAACAAATCATCCATATCCTACAGGAAGAGTTATTAAATCTGCAAATATTGAAAACATGAAAAATGATGTTTTTAATGCGCCTGTTTTTCTGGAAACAATATAATGAAAAAACGAGAATGACCAAAACTTGTACGTTGCATGTCCATTCTCGATTTTTTTATTTTGTCAAATTTCTTAACTTACCAGCATTGGTCGCACACCTAAATACTTCTCATACATATCTGCCCATGTTTGATCCAGTCCTTCTACACTGATTGAACCATTAAACAGACCCTTTTCAATTTCATAGCGCACAAGAATATGCATTGGATATGTCAATTCATCAGCTTCTGTACGTACAAGAGATGGTCTAGAGACATTCACTGCTTTCATAAATGTGTCTAAAGAAATATCTTTCAGCTGCTGTGGAAACTGTTTTTGAAGATATGGATAATTATATTCCCAGAAAGACTTTCTTCTTCCTAAATAATTTTCACAAAGTCTGCTTTGAGATTCATGCATCCCGCTAGAAATACCATCTGAAAGAATCATGCCATCAAATCTAGGATCACAATCATGTTCATAGTAAGCATGTCCTACTTCATGTACAGTAGAAAAGATTGCAGACATCACATTATCTACAAGATATTTCGTTGTTGTACGACAGTCATTTTCACAAGTCCATGATGTAAATGGATGTTCTGTTTCATTCTGGTATCCCCATTGTGGATCAAAGTGAAGATATTGTAAAAGATGATCCATGAACTTCTTCTGTTCTTCTACAGTATATTCTTCAAATAAGAAATGATCATCAATCTGCTTTGCTTCTGTTACCTTTTGAATCAAAGGAACAAGTTTTTCTTTCAGTGCATTAAAGAATACATCATACTTTTCCTGGTTCATACCTGGTTCAAAATCATCCAGCATTTGATCATACAGATCTTTTGTATCATTTCTATAAGCATAAACTTTCTTTTTTGCTTCAATGATTTTCTTCAAATATGGTTCAAAGATTGTATAATCATTATTCCTTTTTGCTTCCAGCCATTTTGTATAAGATACACTCTTCAATTCTTCTAAAGCAACAAATTCATCTTTGGGAATACAAAGTGTTTTACGCATTTCCTTTTGATAAAGATAGGCAGCTCTTCTTAAATATGGCTCTTCCTCTTCATCATTCTTCATTTCTTCTAAAACAGGAAGCATACTTTCATCCGTTTCAATAGAAAACAATTCCCCAGCTAAAAAAGCAGCTCTTTCATCACGATATGCATTTCCACCACTTGGAGCAACGGTCTGCTTATCAATATCAATGATTGCTAATGCCATACTATAGGCAGATCTTTTAAAGATCCATTCTTTCAAAAGATGATTTCTTTCTGTACGATTCATTTCAACAATCCTTCCATACTTTCTCAGCAATTTCCTTGATCAATGCAAGTTTTGCCCACTGCTCTTGTTCTGTTAATTTATTTCCTTCTTCTGTAGAAGCAAATCCACACTGTGGAGATAAACACAGATTTTCTAATGGATGATAAAGTGCAGCCTGATGAATACGACGAATCACTGCATCAGCATCTTCTAATTCCCCTGTTTTACTAGTAATCAAGCCTAAAACAACTTTCTTATTGTCAGGAACAAACTTCAATGGTTCAAAACCACCTGCTCTATCACTGTCATATTCCAGATAGAACGCATCCACATTTTCTTTTGCGAATAAGTATGGAGCAACTGGATCATATGGTCCAACATTTGCATATGTAGAATGGAAATTTCCACGACATACATGTGTATTGATAACCATATCCTCTTTCTTGTATGCAAGAACAGCATTATTTAAAGCAACACCTTCTTCACAGATCGCTTTCAGCTTTTCTTCTGTTAAACCAAATGTTTTCCACATATTAGGATCAGCATATAATGTCCATGTACAGTCATCTAACTGTAGATTTCTACATCCAGCTTCATATAATTCATCAATGACTTCACCATACGCTTTGACAATATCATTTTTCAGATCATCCTGGTCTGGATATACCGCATCATTTTCAGCTTTGAATTCAGGAAGTCTTAGCTGTGCAAGTAATTGTGTAGGTGCAGGGATTGTCTGCTTTACTTCAATACCTTCTTCTTCAAACTGTTTTACAAATTTGAAGTCTTCAACAAAAGGATGATTTGTCCCGGAAATCTTAGAAACGATCTTTGCACTTTGATTCTTTGTTGTTTCTCCATGGAAATGTAAACCATCTTTTGTATCAACTTTTTCAATTCCATTAAGTCCCCAGAAAAAATCCATATGCCACCATGTTCTTCTGAATTCTCCATCTGTAATAAAATGATAGCCTGCCTGTTTCTGCTTCTTCACAAGATCTGTAATACATGCATCTTCAACTTTTTTTAAAGCAGCAGCATCAATGATTCCATTTTCAAATTTGCTTCTAGCTTCTTTCAAAGCTTCTGGTCTTAAAAAACTACCTACATAGTCATAACGGTAAGGTGCCCTCATAGCGTATTCCTCTTCTTTCTAATGCATCTATGATAGCAGTCTTCAATATATATTTCTTTAGTTATTTCAGAAATACAATGTACTTTGAATGTCAAATTTCAGAAACATTTCCGTTGATAAAAGAAAGTATTTTCATTAAAATAGGTACGTTTTTTAACAGGAGGAATGTCATGAGAGTTGGATTAGATATCGGTTCTACGACTATCAAATGTGTAGTTCTAGATGAAAATGATCAAATATTATATTCTTCTTACGATCGACACTATAGCCACATCATTGAAAAAACAAAAGCACTTTTAACAAAGATCAATGATGAATTCCTGCATAATGAAAAGACAATTCTTGCAATTTCAGGAAGTGCAGGAATGGGATTGGCAGATTCTTGCGCAGTCCCTTTTGTACAAGAAGTCTATGCGGAAAGAGTTGCCGCAAAACGATGTGAACCTGACACAGATGTCATTATTGAACTTGGCGGAGAAGATGCAAAGATTCTCTTTTTAACAAATGGTGTCGAAGTTCGTATGAATGGATCCTGTGCAGGCGGTACAGGTGCATTTATTGATCAGATGGCAACACTGTTAAAACTTACGCCAAATGAAATGGATCAGGAAGCTTTAAAAGCAGAAAGAACGTATACAATTGCTTCTCGATGTGGTGTATTTGCGAAAAGTGATGTGCAGCCACTCATTAACCAAGGTGCTAAAGCAAGTGATATTGCCGCGTCCATTTACCAGGCAGTTGTCAATCAAACCATTGCTGGTTTAGCACAAGGTAGACCAATCAGAGGAAATATCCTGTATCTTGGTGGTCCATTAACATTTTCAAAATGTTTAAGAGACAGCTTTGATCGCACATTACATGTACAAGGCACATGTCCTGACAATTCATTGTTATTCGTTGCGCTTGGTGCAGCCTATTACGCAGATCAGGCATTTGATGTATCGCAAGTCATTGCTTCTTTAGATCAATATGCAAATACACAAGAATTTGCATCCCTGCCGCCATTATTTAAAGATCGTGATGCATACTGGAAATTTAGAAACCGTCATGCAAAAGCATCTGTCGGAAGAATTCCTTTTACGGATCAGACAGGTCCTGTACACATTGGAATTGATTCCGGTTCTACAACGATCAAGATTGCGGTGATTGATGATGATGCAAATCTATTATTTACTGATTATCGTTCTAATGATGGTCAGCCATTGCCACTCGTTATTCAAACATTACAAAAACTATATGCACAACATCCAAATATGAAAGTTGCTTCTTTAACTGCAACTGGCTATGGAGAAGAGCTCATGAAGCATGCTTTACATTGTGATTTTGGACTTGTAGAAACCGTTGCGCACTTTACTGCTGCCAAACATTTCCGTCCAGACGTAGATTTTATTATCGATATTGGCGGACAGGATATGAAATGTTTCAAGATTGAAGATGGTGCGATTTCAGATATTTTCTTAAATGAAGCTTGTTCAAGTGGATGTGGTTCTTTTCTGCAGACATTCGCACAGGCTTTGGGCTATAAAGTAGAAGATTTTGCAAAGATGGCACTCTTCGCAAAAAATCCAGTAGATCTAGGATCCCGCTGTACGGTATTTATGAATTCTTCTGTCAAACAGGCACAGAAAGATGGCGCTACTGTTGACTGTATTTCTGCTGGTCTAGCAATTTCTGTTGTAAAAAATGCCTTATATAAAGTCATTCGCTGTTCTTCACCAGAACAGTTAGGAAAAAATATTGTTGTACAAGGTGGAACATTCTATAACGAAGCAGTATTACGCGCATTTGAATTAGAAATGGGTGTTGATGTCATTCGTCCGGATATCGCAGGACTCATGGGTGCATATGGTGCTGCTCTGTATGGCAAGGCTCATACAAAGCAAGGTACCCTTTCCAGTATGTTATCCAAAGAAGAATTAGAAGCCTTTACAATCAAGACACAGTCTATACAATGTCAAGGCTGTGGAAATCATTGTCAATTGACAATCAACACATTTCATGATGGAAAGAGATTTATTTCTGGCAATAAATGTGAAAAACCAGTCACAGGAAAAGCAAGTGATGATCATTTCAACCTGTATGCGTATAAGTTAAAAGCATTAGATGCATATAGAAACAAAAAGACAAATGGCACAAGAGGAACGATTGGTATCCCAATGGTACTGAACATGTATGAATTACTGCCATTCTGGCATACATTATTTTCATCATTGGGCTATTCAGTAGTTGTCTCCCCTTTCAGTACACGTGCAATGTACCAAAGTGGACAAGGTACAATTCCAAGTGACACCGCATGCTATCCAGCTAAACTGACACATGGACATATGGAATGGCTCATACAGCAGAATGTGGATTATATCTTCTATCCATGTTTGTCATATAACGTAGATGAACATAAAGGAGAAAATCACTATAACTGTCCAATCGTTGCATACTATCCAGAAACACTCAAAGATAATATGCTTGTACTCAAACATACAACATTCTTAGATCCATTCATTGATATTTCCAATCGAAAAACATTTGAAAAGAAATTTATTTCTTACGTGAAAGAAACATTCCATATCAATGATAAAAAACTGATTTCTAATGCAATCAAACTGGCATATGCAGAATATGAAGCACATATGATGGATACAAGAAACAAAGCAAAAGAAATGATCCAGGAAGCAAGAAAACAAGGAAAGAGAATAATTGTCTTAGCAGGCAGACCATATCACATTGATCCTGAAGTCAATCATGGTATTGATAAGCTGATCATCAAACAGAATGCCTGCGTCATTACAGAAGATTCTATTTCTGATTTGATCGAGCCATTTCATACAAATGTATTAAATCAATGGACATATCACGCTAGACTGTACGCTGCAGCAAAATACTGCACGACACAGAATGATATGAATCTTGTACAGCTTGTATCCTTTGGGTGTGGCTTAGATGCAATTACAACCGATGAAACGCGTGAAATCCTGCACGAAGGAAACAAACTCTATACACAGTTAAAAATCGATGAGATTACAAATCTAGGTGCAGTCAACATTCGTATCCGTTCCTTATTTGCGGCATTAAAGGAAAGAGAAGAGGAGGTATAAATCCATGGAATATTTAACTCCAGATTTCACAAAAGATATGTTAAAGGATTATACGATCCTTTTCCCAAATATGGCACCATTACAGTTTCAATGCATTCAAAAAGCAATGGACTCTGAAGGTATTCATTGTGAAGTACTCAATAACAGCGGCAGTGAAGTTGCACAGCTAGGTTTGAAATATGTACATAATGATACATGCTACCCTGCACTTCTCATCATTGGTCAATTCATTGATGCATTAAACAGTGGCAAATATGATCTCCATCATACCGCATTACTGATTTCTCAGTCTGGTGGTGGATGCAGAGCATCCAATTACATCAAACTGTTAAGAAAAGCTTTGGTAAAAGCTGGATATGGCTATATTCCTGTTGCTTCTATCAATCCAACAGGTTTAGAATCATCTTCTTCTTTACCACTAACATTAACTTTAGTCAGAAAACTAATTGCGTGTGCATTCTATGGAGATGAAATTGCCGCATTAAGAAACCAGATCATTCCCTATGAAGTACATTCAGGACAAACTGAAGCATGGTGTAATCAATGGATCCATGAAATTGATGTATGGATGCATGAAAATAAAAACTACTCTATCCATGCAATGAAAAAGAATTTTGTGAAAATTGCTAACGATGCAAAAAAAATTGAACGAAAATCAGAAAAGAAAGTTAAAGTTGGCGTTGTTGGAGAAATTTTTGTGAAGTTCTCTCCACTTGGCAATAATGGCTTGCAGGAATTTCTAGAAAAAGAAGGTTGTGAAGTCAATATGCCTGGTATCATGGGATATATTAATTATTGTTGTGCAAACTTTGCATTAGATGCCAAACTCTATAATATGAATCAGACATTTGGATTTATGGCAGGAAAGCTGTTAAATGTATTAGATTCTGTTGGGCAGGCATGTGCAAAAGCAATGAAAGATGCTGGCTTCTATGGTGCTGGTCCGTTTAAACAGCTCATGAAAAAACCAGAAGGCATTTTATCTCTTGGCGTAAAAATGGGTGAAGGATGGCTGCTATGTGCGGAAATGGTGGAACTCATTGAAGATGGATATTCTAATATTATCTGTACGCAGCCATTTGGATGTCTGCCAAACCATATTGCCGGTAAAGGCGTAACAAATAAGATTCGTGAAAAATATCCAGAAGCAAATATCACTGCAGTCGATTACGACCCTTCCTCAACAAAGGTCAACCAGGAAAATCGAATCAAGCTGATGCTTGCCGTTGCTAGAGAAAAACTACAAACTGCTTGTGTTTAATCATACATTACAGTTAAAATATAAAATATGATTTAGGAGGGTACCATGGAAGATTTTATTATTGCTACAGCTTCTACATGTGATGCAGATAGAGAATGGCTTGAAGAAAACAACATTCCTATGCTTTCATACACATTTGAAGTCAATGAAAAAGTATATATTGATGATTGCAGAGCTGAAACAAAACATGCACTCTTCCATGAAATGCGTGAAGGTCATCAGCCAAAAACATCTCAGATTACTGCGTATGCTTATTATGAATTCTTTAAAGAACTATTAGAAAAGAATAAAAATATTCTATTCTTAGATATGGATAAGGCATTATCCTCTTCTTACTTCAATTCACAGCGTGCATATGAAGATATCCAGGAAGAATTTCCAGATAACAATTTAGTCATTGTTGATACTAGATGTGTTACGATGGGACTGACATTTCTTCTAAAAAAAGCAGTTGCATTAAAAAATGAAGGAAAATCCATGGATGAAGTTTATACCTGGATTGAAAATAACAAGTTTAGAATTTCTCATCGTTTCTTAGTCGATGATCTAGAATGGTTGAGACGTGGTGGAAGACTTTCCAATGCTTCCGCAATGATTGGCTCCCTTCTATCGATCAAACCGCTCATTCATATTGATGATGAAGGAAAACTTGTTGCACACGCTAAAATTCGTGGAAAGAAAAAAGCAATCAAAGAAATGATTGCCGAAATCGATCATGATTTAGCTCCAGCCAATGCAAAAGAGTTCATTGTTGGTCATTCAGATGATTTAGAAGAAGCTGAAAAGCTCGCTGGCTTACTTAAAGAAAAATACCCAGATGCTTCCATTTCCATTCAGGAATTAGGTCCTGTGATTGGATGCCATGTTGGTCCAGGCTTCTTGGCATTTGTATACTTATCAGATAAAGAAAGTAGAGTTGCATGAAACAACTCTACTTTTTTCTTATTGATTCTCTTGAATGGATTCAATTGCCAGCGCAATTAATCTAGCGAATGGTTTTCTAACGATTTCTGCAGTTTCTAATACTTCTTCATGTGTCAGTTTCTGATCCAGCATTCCTGCAGCCATATTTGTAATAACAGAAATACCCATAACATTCATTCCTGCGTGTCTGGCTGCTATGGCTTCTGGTACAGTAGACATACCAACCGCATCCGCACCTAAGATACGGAATGCACGAATTTCTGCAGGTGTTTCAAAAGAAGGACCAGAATACATCATATATATGCCATGTTTCGTTTCAATTCCTTCGTTATGTGCCTTTTCCTGCAGTGTCTGCCATAGTTTTTTAGAATACACTTCTGACATATCTGGGAATCTTTCCCCAAAGGAATCCAGGTTTTTACCAATGAGTGGATTGGATCCAGACATATTGATATGATCATCAATCAACATGAAATCTCCTGGCTTAAAGTCATAGTTTACTCCACCACATGCATTGGAAAGAATTAATGTATGTACACCAATTCTCTTTAATACACGTACCGGAATCACTGTTTCCTGCTGAGAATATCCTTCATAGTAATGAACTCTGCCATCCAGTACAACAACTTCTACACCATTGTATGTACCAAAAATCAGTTTTCCTTCATGTCCTTTTACTGTCGGGGTTGGAAAGCCTTCAATACTGGAAAAGGGAATTTCTTCCTTGTCTGTTAACTGCTCCACAAAATCTCCCAGACCAGATCCTAAAGTAATTCCAATTTCAGGTTTACGGCCAGTTAAATTTCGAATGCATTCAACGCAATGATTAATTCTATTCTCCATCGTCATCTCCTTTTTCAAATATTACAAAATCATCTTCTACTGCTGGTTTGATAGTCCAGATCTTAAGATTGATATCTTTTCCAGACATGCGGATCTTATGCTCTTCCTTTGTTGGAAAAATTCTGCTGGACATAACTATTTCACCATCATTGATGAATATTTCAATTGCACTGTGATCTACAAAGATATCTAATGTTTTCAATGCATCTAATGTAATCTTTCTTTCTGTACCAAATTCCGTATTCATCTGATTCACAAGTGCTTCTCTAGAAATCAGGAATGTTTTTTTCCGTGCATCATAAGAAATCTCAAATCCCTTTTTCAAATCTGTCGCAAATAAATTCAAACCAACATTGTTATTGCCAGGATTTTCTAAATGAATCACACATGCATCAAGCATTCTACGACGCATATCATCCTTTGTTACAACACCATTTTCTGCATCAAATACAAGTTCATCTTTGATTGTTTCTAATGCTTTAACTGGTCGCTGGATGAGTTTTCCATCTTCAATTGTTAATTCACGTGCAAGTGTCTGCAAGCCAGCCCATCCTTCACTTTCCGTTACAGGGTAGGAATAGTCAGAACATCCAAACCATCCTTCCAAGATTGCCTTATCATTCTGCTCTGCTTGAAATGCTGTCTGTGCTGCGTAGAAATCAAATCCTTTGTCTAATTCTTTCATTGGTCCATCTGGTGTAAATGTCATTGTCTCTAAATCCAGATCTCCGACAAAATAAACATTCGAATACGCATTCAAGAATGCCTCTTCTTCTTTTTCAAGACCTTGTGGTGAAAACAAAAGCAGCCATTTATTACCAATCTTTTGAATACATGGACATTCCACCATAAAGCCAAAAGAATCATATCCTTTGACCTTCAATTCAGATACAAAAGTCCATCCCGTTGCAATCTGTGAAGATTTATAAATCAGCATCTTACCTTGCTTTTCTTCATTCTGTGCGCCCATCAGAATGTAATATGTACCATTTTCAAAGAAAATCTTTGGATCTCTTTGATGTTCGGTATATCCCTGCTGAGGCTGAATAATTGGGCGTTTTAATTTTGTCAGATGATTTTCTTCATCAATTGCCGCAATCATCTGATATTGGATGATTGAACCATCCTCTTCTTTATGATTTCCTGTATAGACTAGATATAAAAATTCATCCTTTACAAATCCACTGCCAGAAAAACAGCCGTAATTGTCATAATTCAATGTTGGTTTCATTCCAAGGCCAATGTTTTTCCAGTGTACCAGATCATCACTCACAACATGATACCAATGCTTCATTCCATGGTATCCCGCAAATGGATACCATTGATAAAACAAATGCCATTTTCCATTAAAGTACGAAAAGCCATTTGGATCATTCATCAGGCCAGTAACTGTCTGAATATGATATTCACAACGATACTTGCTTTCTTTGATCTCTTCATGAAGTTCATACAATTCTTCTTCATCTCTTTCATTTACGATTCTAGCTAATTCTTGTTCTGTATATTGCATCATTTCACCTTCAATCTATATTGAATCTCATGTTTCTGTATATCACCAGCACGTAAAACAGGTTTTTGTTCTACATCAGGATAATTGATCGCATTTGGCATATATTCTGCTTCAAAGCAGACTGCACTTCTTTCAGGATACAAATGTCCTTTCTTACCCGTTTTATTTTCCAGCCAGTTTGCGGAATATAAATGCATTCCTGGATAATCACTATACGCATGTAACTCTAGCTTTTCACTTCTCGCAATGGCCATTTCTCTAAGACCTTCTCCAAGAATTACATAGTGATGATCATATCCTTTTCCAAACTTTAACTGTTCATTTTCATCATTGATATCTTTAGATAGTTTTTTGAAATTTCTAAAATCAAATGGCGTATTTTCAACTGGTACAAGTTTGTTCAGTGTTAATCCATTTGCATCAGATAATCCATATTGATCTGCATGAATCTTCACTTCATGATTCATCGCATCTTCACTTTCATCCAGGTTGAAATAAGAATGATTTGTATATGCAAATAAAGTATCTGCATCACTTCTTGCTTCCGTCTTTATAGAAATACCATCTTCCAGTAATGCATATGTCACTTTCACAAATAGATTTCCTGGATATCCTTCTTCTCCATCTGCACTTGTATAACGGAAAGTAACACGATCCTCTTCTTCAACACCATTCCATATCTTCTTATCAAATCCTTCTAAGCCGCCATGGTTGCAATTCCCATTATTGTTGAGCGGAAGCGTGTATTCTTTTCCATTGAGTGTAAACTTGCCCTTTTCAATACGGTTGGCAGTTCTACCAATCGATGCACCAATATAACTTGTCTGATTTAAATATCCTGTAACACTTTCAAACCCTTCCACAACATCAATACCTGTATCTTTATTGATAAAGGATACAAGTGTTGCACCATAATTCATAACTTTCATCATGATATGATCATTTTCAATTGTATAGAGTGTTACTTCTCTACCATCATTTAATTTTCCAAATATTGTCTGCATATGATTTCCTCTTTTACTACATCATTTCTATTACTACTATTATCTGACAAATTCTTAAATTTGTGAATGGAAAGGGCTATCATACTTGAACATTCAGTAAGAAATGATAACCTATTATCGATGAAAATATTTGTAAAAGACGATAGAGAACAAGACACAGAAGAAGAAACAAGTGGCACACGCTACATTATTATTCCTATCCTGATACAACTGCTGATGGCACTTCTGCTATTTCTTAGAAGTCGTACTGCAGCTTTAAATTATTTATATGCTTTGATTCCGCTTCTATTCGCAACAAGTTTTATTGGATCCTATGTCTATAACAGAAATGGAGATATGAAGCTGTTTTCCAGTGCTGCTATTCTAACAACGGTTGGAACTGCACTGCAGCTATTGATTGATCAGATCTACGATCCTATTACATCGTTCAGTACGATCAAATTGATTGTTTCTTTTGTTGTGGCAATCGTATTTGTCATGTTCTATACCTTGTTTCGAAAACTGCTGAACAAATCAATGATGGTATATGTCATGATGGTCATTACTGCTGCAATTTATACTATCCTGCTTATATCTGGAAGTGATCCAAATGGATATGGAACAAGTGCATGGATACGTATTGGTGGAATTACGATACAGCTGACTGACTTTACCAAAGTTGCATC
>ERZ506964.766-NODE-766-length-14897-cov-3.683803_pt1 | contig 14897 bp, 10 predicted proteins | sample MGYA00512893_ERZ506964 | MGnify/ENA metagenome assembly ERZ506964 | reverse complement strand
TAAGACTGAATCGTAGCACCTGCTGCTGTAGCCTGCTTGATGAGTTCGCCGGTGCCGAGACCGACCATATCAAGGTCGCCTGCGAGGAAGGAGGAGAGAGCTGCGTTGGCATCGGCGATGATCTTCCAATCGATCTCTTCAACTTCTACGTCTGCTGCGCCGTGCCATGCATCGTTTTTCTGCATAACGATCTTATCGTTGTGGCTCCACTCGGTAAGAGCGAACGGGCCGTTCGTGCAGAAGTACTGCGCTTCGGTGGAGTAGAGGTCTGCGCCTACAGCCTCATAGAATCTCTGGTTGATCGGAGCAAGGGTGCCGAAGGAGAACAGGAACAGTGCGTACGGAGTCGGCTGCTCCAGGGTAACCTCGAGGGTATAATCATCGACAACCTTTACACCAACTTCGTCCCAAGTAACTTCACCGTTGAAGTACTTTTCAGCGTTCTTGATGAAGTAGAGGAAGTAAGCGTAATCAGAAGCAACATCCGGGTTCAAAGCCTGACTCCAAGCAAACTCGAAGTCCTTCGCCGTAACCGGGTCGCCGTTTGTCCAAACGCCGTCCTTACGGAGGTGGAAGGTGTAGGTGAGGGTATCCTCATCGTAGTCCCAGCTCTCAGCTGCGCCCGGGACTGTGTTGTCGTCATCGTCGAGAGTGACGAGGTTCTCATACATGTGCTTGAACAAGGCGAACTCGATGGAGTATGTGGAGGTCAGGGTGTTCAGGCCTGTCGGCTCCATACCTGCGTTCAGACTAATCGTCTTTGCAGCGTCTACGGTCTTCGGGGTGAAGGTTGCCGTAGCGTCACCGGATGCAGCCGGGGTGGAATCTCCGGAGGCGGTGGACTCGGTGGATTCTGCGCTGCTTTCAGAAGCTGCGATGCTCTCGGTAGATGTCGTGGAGCTGGAGCTCTTGCCGCCGCACCCTGCGAATGCGGACACAACCAACGCCGCGGACAGAACCAGAGCTAAAACCTTTTTCAGTTTCATTTCTTGTTCCTCCTAATGTGATAGGTGATAGAATTATGAAATTTTCGTTCAAAGAAAATTCATATTGCATACATAATACAGCATAAAGCGCTAAATCGCAAGTGGCAAAACTATGGAAATCCTGTCCCAATTTTCGTATATTTTTGTGAATTATGACCTTGAGGCATATACACACCGTGCAGTTTTTCATGATAGTATTGCAATTTTGTAATTAAATCCGCCCAAAATCCGCCAAAAAAAGCCGCGCCAGGGGTGTGTCCTCGACAAAAACACAAGTTTCCGTGTATTGTGCACGAACGACGGATAAAAACCGAATTCCTGCATTTTACGGCGAAATCCGACAAGTTTTCTCCTGTTTTTGAAAGAGAACGCGCAAAAATGCAGTTTACCCGGAAAATATGTTGGACATTTTCGAAGTTTTGTCCACCTGCCTCTCCCCTATGTGCGCTGTTTTCTATGCGTTTTTTGCTGCAAAGCCATCCTATATATAATAGTATATGATATTCTAATATCGATATAGAATACGGATTTTTGCTTTAGTTTGCATCAGATGTCCTTCACTATGCATGCTTACCGGTTTTTGTGCAACTGCTGAAAACAAAACAGAACCCCTTCGCCGTGCAGACGAAGAGGTTCCGTAATGCAAATTTAAAATCAGCCGTGGATGGAGTAGTTCGGGGCTTCCTTCGTAATCTGAATGTCATGCGGATGGCTTTCCTTCAAACCCGCACCCGTAATGCGCACGAACTGTGCCTTCTCGTGCATTTCCGGGATATTTGCGCAGCCCACATAACCCATGCCGGAGCGCAGACCGCCGACCATCTGATAAATGGTATCTGCGAGCGGTCCCTTATAAGGCACACGGCCCTCGACGCCTTCCGGAACGTACTTCTTGTTGTTTGCCTGGAAGTAGCGGTCGCTGGAGCCCTTACCCATAGCGCCCAGAGAGCCCATGCCGCGGTAGACCTTGAACTGTCTGCCCTGATAGAGCTCGTACTCGCCGGGGGTCTCCTTGCAGCCTGCAACAAGGGAGCCGAGCATAACAACGCTTGCACCTGCTGCGAGTGCCTTGACGATATCACCGCTGTACTTGATGCCGCCGTCTGCGATAACCGGAACGCCATATTCTGCCGCCGCGCATGCTGCGTCATACACAGCCGTGACCTGCGGCACACCGATACCGGCAACCACACGGGTGGTGCAGATGGAGCCCGGGCCGATGCCGATCTTTACGCAGTCTGCGCCGGCTTCGATAAGCGCACGGGTGCCCTCTGCCGTTGCAACGTTACCCGCAATGAGTTGAAGGTCCGGGTATGCTTTCTTGACCTTTTTCACTGCTTCGATGATGCCGCTGTTGTGACCGTGTGCAGAATCGAGCACGACAACGTCGACCTGTGCTTCCACAAGGGCAGCAACGCGGTCCAGAACGTCAGCCGTAGCGCCGATAGCCGCGCCGCAGAGCAGACGGCCGCCTTCGTCTCTTGCAGAGTTCGGGTACTGCACAGCTTTTTCAATATCTTTAATCGTGATGAGGCCCTTCAGATAGCCCTTTTCATCAACAATCGGAAGCTTTTCGATTCTGTGGTGGCGCAGGATCTCCTGTGCATCCTTGAGGGTGGTACCGACCGGCGCGGTGACGAGGTGATCCTTCGTCATGACGTTTTCGATCTTCTGGTCGAAATCGGAGCCGGACATGAAGCGCAGGTCGCGGTTCGTGATGATGCCGACAAGCTTGCCGTTTTCGCAGATCGGCACGCCGGAGATCTTGTAGCGGCCCATGAGGTTATCCGCCTCACGCACGGTGTTCTCCGGCGCAAGGAAGAACGGATCAACGATAACGCCGTTCTCGGAGCGCTTGACCATATCGACCTGATCGGCCTGACGCTCAATGGACATGTTCTTGTGAATGATGCCGATGCCGCCCTCACGCGCAATGGCAATGGCCATATCCGCTTCCGTGACGGTATCCATAGCCGCCGTCATAATGGGGGTGTTCAGCTTAATCTTCTTTGTGAGATGAGTGGAAATGTCTACCTGACTGGGCAGTACGTGTGATTCTGCCGGGATCAGAAGAACGTCGTCAAAGGTGAGCCCCTCTTTGACAAACTTAGAGGTGAATTCTGTGTTCAGCATACCGTCAACCATCCTTTCGCCTTGTGCACCGTGTTTTGTTGTCTTTATGCGGTAATTTCCGCATACCGCATAGGAAAAATTTCCCGGCAAGCCGGAGAAAATATATTATTTGATATTAAATTGTACCACTTTCGCGGTACATTTTCAACTGTTTTGTCCTCGAAAAAACAGAGATACCCGCTGAGCGTTCTATGCGCTTTTTAGGGAAAAACCACAAAAAGCGGTTTTATGCGGCTAACTTTCGGGTTTCGGGGCGATTTTTGCAGGATTTTGACGGACTGAACTTCTAAAAAGCACTCCATTTGTAAAAAACTTCATACAGAAATCACAAAATATCTTGACACTCCGCTCTGTTTGATATACCCTAAAACTACTATATCAAAAGCATATTTCCCGTACCCGACATATTCGGTGCACGGCACATTTTCCGCGCTTCCCCTATTACACTCGGCCCTATTGGGCTAAAAGGATGGTTTTTCATGAACAAGCTTCGCAGACTGCGCTCCCTCTCCCCGGAGATGGCGGAAACGCTGCGCCTTGCCGGCGTGCAGGGCATTTTTTGGGCGGCCATGGCGGTAGGCAATTATCAAACAGTCTACCTGCAAAGCATCGGCTTTCCCGCTACGGATTTCGGCTTATTAAACGCCATTGCCTGTGCCGTCGCTATTTTTGCCATGACGTTTTGGGGCACGGTGAGCGACCGTATCGGCAGCGTGCGCAAAATTGTCATTTTAACGCTGACGCTCGGCTGCGGCCTTTTCATTTTTGTGCCACTCATTCCGACGGGGCAATCCTACTCGACGCTATTATTTCTAATCTTGATTCCGATCATCAACTTTTTCCGCGTACCGATGTCGCCGTTTGTCGATAACCTTACGGTGCGCAACTGTGCGGAGCATCGACTGAATTACGGCATGGTACGCAGCAGCGGCTCGCTTTTGTTTGCCATTGCCGGTGTTATCACGGTAAACGCGCTCATTCCGGCGGCGGGTGTGCCTTCGACGTTCTGGGTGATGGGCATTGTGATGATTCCCGCCATTGTACTGACGTATTTCTGCTTTGAGCCGCAGAGCGGCAAGCGTGTGAAAAAGAGCGCAGCGGGTGCCGGCGTACTGTTGAAAAACTACGCATACATGGCGTTCCTCATTTTTGCATTCTTCTTCCAGATGGCCGCGGCGTTTGAAGGGAACTTTCTGACGTATTACATGGCGGATATTCAGATTGATACTGTCAATCTTGGTCTTATCCTCTCCGTGCGCGCCATGATGGAGATCCCCTTTCTGTTCTTCATCGGCCGCCTGCGCCGCTATATCAAGATGAAATACCTCATCATGCTTTCTGCAATTTTGATGGCGACGGAGTGTCTGTGCTTCTGCTTCCTTGTGAATTCACTGCCGACTATGTTGGTATTTGCCGCGTTTTACGGCCTTGGCAACGGTGCATTTCTCGGCACGGGCACGAACTATATCTATGAGCTTGCACCCGTGGAGCTGCGTGCCACGGCGCACAGCCTGTTCATTTCCGTGGCGCAAATCTCCGGCATTCTCGGCAACCTGCTCGGCGGCGTTCTGTTTGACACCATCGGCGGCAAAGCGTTCTACGGCGTAACAGCCTGCGTATTCCTCGTTTCCGTTGCAATCTTCGCCGCAAGCTTTCTCTTCCACCGCAATAAAAAAGAAACGGCTGCGGCATGACCTTCAAATACTCTGTGCTCTTAAAGGCTCGCTTCGGCGGGCCTTTTGTTTTGTCTGAAAACACACGCCTTTTTTGTATATGCCGAAATGACGTTTCCAATCCATTTTACGCTGCTTTTTAGCGTACCCGCACGCAACATGTCGTAAAAATGAATGCGTAAAGTATATTGCCTTTCCATATATAGCCGATACCTTGTGAAAAGCTTTGCTTTCTCCACTATACCGTGTGCTTTTCCACACTTTCCACCGAGTTTTCCACACCATAATTTTGCAAAATTATGTATATTTATACACAACTTCGTTCTGCGATTGTGCGGTTATTTGTTCTCGTATCGTGGACACAACTGCGTATATCCGTCGAAATATGTCCGCAATCGGAGATACATACGTTCGAAACTGTTGAATATTCTTTCACTCATTTAAGTTGAAAATCGGTTTTCCACATATCCTCAGAAAAAGTTTTGCACAAGACGATGACGAAAACTGCCGCCTTTTAAAAGTTCGTGTTCCTTCGTTCCGCTTTGCATCATTTCTCCTATTTTTTAATACGGTCATCAGAGCAAGTCTTTCTATAAGCAGACGACAAAAGAGGCACACGCATTTTACTTTGCATGTGCCTCTTTTATCACCTATTTAATTTGCAAAAATCACTTTTTCGGGACGATAACTTCCTTGCCGCCCATGTACGGACGCAGAGCTTCCGGGATGCGAACGCTGCCGTCTGCCTGGAGGTTGTTCTCAAGGAATGCGATGAGCATACGCGGCGGTGCAACAACGGTGTTGTTCAGCGTGTGGGCAAGGTACTTGCCGTTTTCGCCGTTTACGCGGATGCGCAGACGGCGCGCCTGTGCGTCACCGAGGTTGGAGCAGCTGCCGACCTCAAAGTACTTCTTCTGGCGCGGGGACCACGCTTCAACGTCCACAGACTTAACCTTCAGGTCTGCGAGGTCGCCGGAGCAGCACTCGAGCGTGCGGACCGGGATATCCATGCTGCGGAACAGGTCTACGGTGTTCTTCCAGAGCTTATCATACCACTTCATGGAGTCTTCCGGCTTGCAGACGACAATCATTTCCTGCTTTTCAAACTGGTGAATGCGGTAAACGCCGCGCTCCTCGATGCCGTGTGCACCTTTTTCCTTACGGAAGCACGGAGAATAGCTGGTCAGCGTGAGCGGCAGTTCGGCTTCCGGCAGGATCTGGTCGATGAATTTACCGATCATGGAGTGCTCGCTGGTACCGACGAGATACAGGTCTTCACCCTCGATCTTGTACATCATGGAATCCATTTCCGCAAAGCTCATAACGCCGGTAACGACGTCGCTGCGAATCATATACGGCGGGATAACATACGTGAAGCCGCGGTCAATCATAAAATCGCGCGCATACGCGATAACGGCAGAGTGCAGACGCGCGATGTCGCCCATCAGATAATAGAAGCCGTTACCCGCAACGCGGCGTGCAGCGTCCAGATCGATACCGTTGAAGCTTTCCATGATCTCTGTGTGGTACGGAACCGGGAAATCCGGAACGACCGGCTCGCCGAAACGCTCAACCTCGACGTTTTCGCTGTCGTCCTTACCGACCGGCACGCTGGCGTCGATGATATTCGGGATCGTCATCATGATCTTGAGGATCTTCTCGTCGAGCTCCTTTTCCTTCGCTTCTGCGGCGATGAGCTCATCGGACTGTGCTTTGACCTGTGCCTTGACCTCCTCAGCCTCGGCCTTCTTACCCTGACCCATCAGCGCACCGATCTGCTTGGAGAGCTTATTTCTGGAAGCGCGCAGGCTGTCGGCCTTCTGCTGCGTAGCACGTTTTTCGGCGTCCAGCTCGATAACTTCATCGACAAGCGGAAGCTTCGCGTCTTGGAACTTTTTCTTGATATTCTCGCGGACAATGTCCGGATTTTCTCTCAAAAACTTAATATCGATCATTTTTGAACATTCCTTTCGGTTATTTGTGGCTTTTTAAGCGTTTTTCTTGGTTCTTGGGCTGGTTTCGCATCGCGAAACTCCAATAGGCAAAAAAGTGTTTTGAGCTCCGCGCAGCTCGACCAAGGGGTTTACCCTTGGAACCCACAGCCTTTTGAAAAAAGCTGGCGAAAACTTTATTCGCCCCGTTCACTTTAGCTTTGTGCTTTACTCGCCCGTTTTATCGGTCAATTTCAAATCATACAGCAGGTTCTTGAGGTCTTCCTCGCCATAAAACTCGATTGTCAGCGCCGCTTTTTTCTTTGTGCCGGAGATATGCACCACACGGTTTAAAACGTCACGAAGTGCAAGCTCGGCCTCGTCATAGTAGCGGATGCGGCGCTTTGCGGGTTTATCTGCCTTTTCCGGCTTCTCCTCGTTTGCGCGCTTTGCCATTTTTTCCAGCTCGCGCACGGAGATGCCCTCCATGGTCACGCGTCTTGCCGCCGCTTTCATCTGGTCTTCGTTTTTGAAGCTCAGCAGCGTTCTGGCATGGCCCGCAGTCATTTCGCCGCACTCCAGCATGTTCTGCATATCCTCCGGCAGATTCAAAAGCCGCAGTGCATTCGTGATCGCCGGGCGGGATTTGCCCACTGTTTTTGCAATCTCCTCCTGCGTGAACTCGAAGTTATCCATCAGCATCTTGTAGCCGTTTGCTTCTTCCAGCGGCTTCAAATCCTCACGCTGCAAGTTCTCAATCAGCGCCAGCTGCATCACTTCGCTGTCCGTCAGGTCGCGGATAACCGCCGGTACGGTCGTCAGCCCTGCCATGCGAGAGGCACGCCAGCGTCGTTCACCCGCAACGATCTGATAGCCGCCGGAAAGCAGTGGGCGCACCAAGATTGGTTGCAAAACGCCGTGCTGCGCAATAGAATCCGCCAGCTCGGTCATCGCGCCGTCATCAAAGCTCTGGCGCGGCTGCGTACGGTTCGGCTCTAAGTCGTTTATGCTGAGCTCCACCGCGCCGGCATCGTCCTCACGCGCATTGTCATAGAAAATTGCGTCCAGCCCCTTGCCGAGGCCTCCTTTTTTTGCCATTGCGAAAGACCATCTCCTTCTTGTCGCATTTATACCGATACCACACGATTTTGCGCATGAAACCGGTTTTGCCGCCAAAATCAGCGGTTTTTCTTCAAAATTTCGTCCGCAAGCGCACCGTATGCGATGCAGCCTTTGTTGGATTTATCGTAGTACAAGATCGGCTGTCCGTAGCTCGGCGCCTCGGAAAGACGCACTGTGCGCGGAATAACTGTTGCAAACACCTTGCGCGGGAAATACTTTTTAATTTCCGTCACAACCTGCTGCGTCAGGTTCAGTCTGCCGTCATACATCGTCAGCAAAACACCTTCCAGCTCTAAACGGTCGTTGTAGCGACGCTTTACAGCCTGCACGGAGCTCATCAGCTGCGAAAGGCCCTCCAACGCGTAGTATTCGCACTGTACCGGGATCAAAACAGAGTCCGAAGCATTCAGCGCGTTCGTTGTGATAAGCCCCAGCGACGGCGGGCAATCGATGATGATATAGTCAAATTCTGTGCGCAGTGGCGCCAAAGCCTTCTTTAAAACGGACTCGCGCCCGTTCAAATCTGCAAGCTCAATCTCCGCCGCAGCCAGATCAGCCTTAGACGGAATGACAGAAAGCTTTTCAAATTTTGTTTCGAGAACGGCATCTTCGCCCTTTGCCCCGTTGATGAGAATATCATACGAGGTCGTTTTCAGCGTTCGGCGATCAAAACCTACGCCGCTCGTAGAGTTGCCCTGCGGGTCAATATCGACCAAAAGCGTCTTTTTCCCTTTTGCGCCGAGCCATGCGGCAATATTTACTGCGCTGGTCGTCTTGCCCACGCCGCCTTTTTGGTTCGCCACGGCAATTACCTTGCTCATGTACCGCGCCCCTTTCCTTCTTCTTTCTATTATATAGGATATTGTAGCACATATCCGGCACAGAATAAAGAGAAAAGTTCATTTTTTTGCAATGTTTCATGTGAAACAGCCGGATTTTATCGCGTTTTGGCAAATTTTGATGTTTCATGTGAAACATTTGCAGTTTTAAACCGAAAAAAGCATTAAAAACACAGAAGGACTGCCGGCATTTGCAGACAATCCTTCTGTGTTGTGGGAAATGAATAAGGGAATGGGTTTACCTCGTACTCGATATTAAGTTCTGGCGCATCAGCTTGCCGTATGTGCAGCTGATTTTGGGATGCGGACGACGCATTCGTAATACTCATCCGTTTCCTTACGCTGAAAAGCCGCGCCGATGCCGGCCTCTTTCATGGTTTGGACAGCATGGTCGATCGTATTGAGGAACAGGCGAACATCTTTCGCAATGAATGTCCTCTTCGGCCTTTTCGCCTGTCCCTCCTGCTCCAAAAGTGATTTGATATACGTATCCGTCTGCGCCACGTTCATTTTGCGCGCTATGACAGTCTTCAACGCTGCCATGCGCTTTTCCAGATCTTCCATTCTAAGCAAAGCACGTGCATGACGCTCCGTAAGGTGGTTTTCCAGCACCATGCGCTGCTCTTCGCCGGAAAGCCGCAGCAAACGGATCTTATTTGCAAGCGACGGCTGGCTCATGCCGAGCCTACGTGCGGTCTCCTCCTGCGTCATAGCGCGGTCCTGCATCAAAGCATAGATTGCAGCAGCTTCCTCAAAAAAATTCAGGTCGCTGCGCTGCATATTTTCAATAAGCGCCAACACCGCGCCGTCCTGCGGAGAAAGCTCCTGCACAATGGCCGGGATGGTTTTGAGCCCCGCCATACGCGAAGCACGCCAGCGGCGCTCCCCTGCCACCAAAATGTAGCGGTCGCGGTCTCTGCGCACAAGAATCGGCTGCAAAACGCCGTTTTGACGAATACTTTCTGCGAGCTGCAAAAGCTCGTCCTGCGGAAAATCCAATCGCGGCTGTGCAGGATTTGGCACAATCTTATCCGGTGAAAGCTCCAAAAGCTTTTTCTTTTCCGTAAATGCCATACGCCGCACCTCCTGCTTGCATTTCCAGTGTAAGAAGTTGTCCTTTGTGAGGACTTGTTCTCTTTACAGGAAATAGCTTACCACAATGAAAAGGCAGATTTTGCCGCAATCTGTCACCGTACAAAAAGTTTTTCTTGCTTTTTCAAAATGCGGTGCTATAATAATAGAAATATTCAAACGGAAAAGCGTCGAAAAAGCGCATATTTCCGCCATTTTTAGAGAAAAGGAGCGAAAGAACATGATCTATGCAGAAACCGAAATCCAGCTGAAAAACGGGTGCACCGCCGTCGTACGCAATGCACGCCCCGAAGATGCCAAGCAAACGATTGAATACCTGCGCACCGTTTCGGGCGAATCTCCGTTTTTATTGCGTGAGCCGGATGAGGTGAATTTCACCGTCGAAAAAGAACGCGCAATTTTGCAAAACAAAGCGGAAAGTTCAAACGAGATCATGCTCACCGCTTATGTAAACGGCGAGCTTGCCGGCAACTGTTCGCTGGCGTCGCAAGGTGATAAGCGCCGCATGAAGCACCGCTGCTGTGTTTCCATCGCGTTATATGAAAAATATTGCAATCTTGGGCTTGGACGTATATTATTAAGCACACTTTTGGAGCTTGCAAAGCAATGCGGATACACACAAGCGGAACTGGGTGTGATTGAAGGCAACGAGCGTGCAAAGCATGTTTACGAAAGCCTCGGATTTAAAGAATACGGCTTTTTACCAAATTCTCTACGCTATTCCGACGGCACCACGCGCGGCGAATACTTCATGGTGAAAGAGCTATAAGTTCCACGTGAAACAAAAAGGGCAGCTATGCGAATTACCTCTGCATAGCTGCCCTTAAATTTCGAGTGCTTTTACAAATATTTCTTAAAGCCCTTCACTTCACTGTAGCCGATGGCATCATAGAATTTATGCGCGCCGGTACGCTGCAGGCCGGAGACCAAAATGCAGTAGTGGCACTCTTTCTCTCTGCCCCAAGTCTCAATGGCTTCAAACATGCCGCGTCCAACGCCTTTTCCGCGGTACTTTTCGTCCGTAACAACATTTTCAACGAGTAAAATCGGCTTGCAGGTATCGCAAATATCTTCAAATACAACACCAATCAAAGAGCCACAAAGGTCGCCGTTTTCCGTATTTTCAGCTACAAGCAAGTAGTTATCCTCGTTTTTTGCGATTTTTTTCATCTTTTCCGCCATTTTCTGCGGATCTGCCATGGCATCGGAAAGCTGCGCCAAAAGCGGGTTCAGCTTCGGAATGTCGTTCAATTCGGCTTTACGGTAAATAATACTCATTTTGCTTCCCCTTTCTGCTCTAAAAATAACGGTTTTTTGGTGATCGTGCCACCGTGACGCGGATACATTTTCGGTGTAAAGCGCAGTTTGCGCATTACGGCAACAAAGCGCTCGCTCTGTTCCTCATCCGGCAGAATGAAAGGAACCGTTTTTACAACATCGCATCCAAGCGAAGAGATTGCTTTTCGGGCATATTCCAGTTCATCCGGTAAGCTCGGACCTTTCATCGCGGCAAAATAACCCTTCATTTTGATGAGTGGAATGCAATATTCCGCCAAAATATTCATGTTTGCGACCGCACGAGCTGTTGCAACATCAAAGCTTTCACGTAGCTTAGTGTCTTTTCCGGCTTCTTCTGCACGTTTATGAATCGTCTCGGCTTCAATGCCGATGGCATCACACACTTCGCGCAGAAAAACAAGCCGCTTATTCAAAGAATCCAGCAACGTCAGTTCAATGTCCGGGCGCATGATCTTGAGCGGAATGCCGGGAAAGCCCGCACCGGTGCCTACGTCGATAACTTTCGCATTCTTTTTAATTTCAAGCGCTTTCAGCAGCGTCAGGCTATCCACAAAATGTTTTATGACTGCCTCTTCCGGGTCGGTGATGGCCGTGAGGTTCATCACGGTGTTGCGCTCCAAAAGCAGATCAAGATAAATCTGGAACTGCTCCGCCTGTGCAGGCGAAACCTTTACGCCAATCTCTTTTGCTTTTGAAATCAGCAGATTTTTAATATCCATAATCAAAATTTCAGCCCGCCTAAAGCAAAGCTGCCTTTCAGTTTTGTTTTATAAATATTATAGTGATTAAGTTTAATTCATTACATATTAAATATAATGGACATCACTTTCCTTCATTGTGTGCAGAGAGCCAAATCAACAGCACAGAAATATCCGCCGGGGAAACGCCGGAAATACGCCCTGCCTGTCCCACGTTTTCCGGGCGCACGCGATTGAGTTTTTCCTGTGCCTCAAGTCGCAGACCCGAAATCTCGGCGTAGTTGATCTCTTTTGGCAGCAGCTTCTTTTCCAACCGGCGCATTTCGGCAATGTCCTGCAGCTGGCGCTTGATGTAGCCCTCATATTTGAGCGCCGTCTCCACGCTTTCAAAAATCTCACGCGGGTAATTCGGGCGTTCGGTGTCGATAGGTGTTAGGTCCGCATAGGTCACCTGCGGGCGGCGCAGCAGCTCAGAAAGGCGCACACCCGTCGTGACCGGCGATGTTTCACATGAAACCAGCACTTTGTTCAGCGCGTCCGTCGGCGAAAACACCGTTTTCTCCGCGCGCTTCATCTCCGCTTCTTTCTGCGCCTGCTTCTTTTCAAACTTCGCCCAACGGCGGTCATCGATGAGCCCCAGCTTGCGGCCGATTGGCGTCAGTCGCTCATCGGCGTTATCCTGCCGAAGCACAAGACGGTATTCGGAGCGCGAGGTCATCATGCGGTACGGGTCGGTGACGCCTTTCGTGATGAGATCGTCGATGAGCGTGCCGATGTACGAGCCCGCGCGATCCAAAATAAGCGGGTCACGATTTAAGACTTTCAGCGCAGCATTTGCACCTGCCACAAACCCCTGCGCGGCGGCTTCTTCATAGCCGGAACTGCCGTTGAACTGCCCCGCGCCGTAAAGTCCCGGATAATCGCAAAATTCCAGCGTGGCGTTCAGCTGCAGCGGGTCGCAGCAATCATATTCGATCGCATACGCGTTTCGCATGATTTCTACGTGCTCAAGCCCCTTGATCGTGCGGTAAAACGCAATCTGCACTTCTTCCGGCAGTGAAGAGCTCATACCCTGCAAGTACATCTCCTCTGTTTCCGCGCCGCACGGTTCAATAAAAAGCTGATGGCGCGGCTTTTCGGAAAAGCGCAAGATCTTATCTTCAATGCTCGGGCAGTAGCGCGGGCCAACGCCTTCGATCATGCCCGCATACAGCGGCGAACGGTGAATATTATCGAGAATGACCTGCTTCGTGCGGTCGTTTGTCCAGCTCACGTAGCACACAGCCGAGTTTTTCGGCGGCATTTCCGCATCAAATGAGAACGGCGTGACAGGTTCATCGCCCTTTTGAACCTCGAGGTCGGTAAAATCGATGGATGAGCGCAGCACGCGCGCCGGGGTGCCGGTTTTAAAGCGGCGCAACGAAATGCCAAGCTCTTTTAAAGAACCCGCAAGTTCCGTCGCCGGGAACATGCCATCCGGGCCGCCCGCATACGAAACCTCACCCACGAAGATGCGCCCGCCGAGAAATGTGCCGGTCGCCAGCACGACCGCGCGGCACGTGTAAACCGCGCCGAGGCGTGTCGTCAGCAGCCAGTTTTCGCCGTCTCGCTCAATGCCGATGACCTCCGCCTGGCGCATCACGAGGTTTTCGCACTGCTCAAGCTTATGCTTCATCACGCGCGCGTACTTGTTGCGGTCGATCTGCGCGCGTAGCGAGTGCACCGCAGGGCCTTTACCAAGGTTCAGCATGCGGCTTTGCAGCGTACATTCGTCCGCCGTTTTGCCCATTTCGCCGCCGAGCGCGTCCACTTCGCGCACAAGGTGGCCCTTTGCTGTGCCGCCGATGCTCGGGTTGCACGGGCAGTTGCCCACAGCGTCCATATTTATTGTGAAGATCACCGTGCGGCAGCCGAGACGCGCCGAGGCCAAAGCCGCCTCAATTCCCGCGTGTCCCGCGCCGATCACGGCAACATCGTATTTTCCTGCATCATAGCTCATAATTTAACTTCTTTTCCGATTTATTCTGAAATACTGCCTATTTTAAAGATAAAATATAACAATTCTGATATTTTATTTTCCCACGCAGAACTTTTCAAATACCTGATCGACCACCGCATCCGAAACACGTTCGCCGGTCAGTTCATTCAAAGCTGCAATGGCGCCCTCCAGCGAGACCGTCACCGCGTCCCACGTCATGCCCATAAGCAAAGCGTTTTCCGCTTCCTCCAACGCCGTGAGCGCCTTTTTTACGTCCGCGCGTTGGCGCTCCGTATAGAGAATGCCGTCGTTCGGGTTCAGCTCAGCGGTTCTCAGTGCGCGCGCGGCTGCGTTTTGCAGCGCAGGCAGTCCCTCGCCGGAAAGCGCCGAGACCGTCACGACCTCTTTGAAATGCTTATCGATCTCCGCACGGTCGATTTTCGGCGCGAGGTCGGATTTATTGATGACCGCCACGGCCGGTGTATCGCCTATGGCGTCCATCAACGCGCGGTCGTCGTCGTTCAGCTCTTCGCTCGCATCAAACACCGCCAGCACAAACTGTGCCGTTTTGACGCGATCCAAAGCCATGCGCACGCCGATCTGCTCCACGCGGTCTTCCGTATCGCGGATACCGGCGGTGTCAGCAAGACGCAGCGGAATTTCACCGAGCAGCACAGTCTCCTCCACCACGTCACGCGTCGTGCCCGCAAGATCGGTCACAATAGAACGCTCGCAACCCGCAAGCAGGTTCATCAGCGTGGATTTGCCGGCGTTCGGGCGGCCTGCAATGACCGTCACCACACCCTCGCGCAGAATGCGCCCGCCGTCAAAGCCGGCGAGCAAGTCTTTCAGCGCCGTTTTTCCGGCAGCAAGGCGCGTTTTCAGCATCGTCTCATCCACCTGTGGTATGTCGTCGTCCGGGTAATCCGCCCATGCGGCAAGGTGCGCACCGATGTCCGTCAGATCCGAACGCAGCTTTTCAATGCGGCGGGAAAGTGCGCCGTCGTGTCCCGCCTGCGCCGCTTTCATCGCTTCGCGCCCCTGCGCGGAGATGATCTGCATGACGGCTTCCGCCTGCGCAAGGTCCATTTTGCCGTTTAAAAACGCGCGGCGCGTAAATTCGCCCGGCGCCGCAGAGACCGCACC
>ERZ506964.760-NODE-760-length-14947-cov-6.061039_pt1 | contig 14947 bp, 14 predicted proteins | sample MGYA00512893_ERZ506964 | MGnify/ENA metagenome assembly ERZ506964 | reverse complement strand
ATATCCGCCACTGTTTACGGTTTGGCAAAGATAAGCATATGCCTCGGTTTTTGAAAGATTATTGTAAAATTGTTCGCCGGACCACACAACCTTGCCATAACCTAATGTTGCGTCACCCGTAATATAGTCAGGTGTTACCGTAGGCAAAAATCCCTCATAATTTGCGATAAGAGAGATTATTTCATCGCTTGCACGGCGTTCACCGAGAACCGCAGTTGTAGTATCGGTTGAAGTTGTAACAAAAACTTCGCCCTCTGCATCATCTTCGACAGTTCTGTAATAGTTTTCGTCCTCTGCAAGCGAATACGCTGTATAGTTCCATGTACCCGAAGTATCAAGCACAGTTTTTGCAGACCAAATAATATTGTCGCCGTCTTTCTCTATTGAATCGGCGTGAAGTGTATATCTTTCTTTTTCATTGGATATCGTAAAATACAAACCACGCTTTGTATTATCGGTTATAGCATTCAAAGTAACAAGGCTGTTAAGAGGCGCCGAATTAGGTGTGGCATATACGAAACGAACAGGCGCAGTTTTTTCTACAGTTACAATACAGGTACCTGCACCGTAGCTTGTTTCTGCCGAAATTACGGCAGTACCCTCGCTCTTGGCATATACAACACCGTCGCTGACTGTAGCTACATTTGAATTTGAAGTTTTCCAATCTACATATGAATCTGTGGTAAGAAAAACAGATTTATCTTTATTTATATGAACCGCAGAATCGGAAATACCTACATAACTTCCGCTTGTAACCGTTACATAGCAACTCTCTGATATTCCGTCATATCTTGCGGTAATAACTGCGGAACCCGCAGCTTTTGCATATAAAAGTCCGTCCGAGGTTACAGATACAATATTAGAATTTGATGAAGCAAAGTTTACATTACCTTTTGCGCCGTTTACATACAAAGTGCTGTAGTTTCCTTTGTACATACTAAGACTTGTCTTTGAAAGTCCCGACTTTTGCGGTTCATCGGCATTAAGCGTTACATAATCCGCATAAACATATCCCCTTGTACCGCTGCTAAGTTCAATGTAATACCAATTACCGCTTTTTGAAACGGCGGTAATTTTTGTACCGTAATCAAGAGTAGCAATAACAGAATAATCTGTACCCGCACCCGATCTCATATTTACATCACTTGCATTTATGTAACCCGTTCCAAGAGTATCTGTAACCTCTTTTGCGGCAGCATATTCATAGTAAATATATCCCTTTGTACCGTCCGAAAGAGTGATTTTGTACCACTCGCCGTTGTACAGAGTTCCGTCGTCAAAGGTAAATTCTGTTTTGTATTCCATAACAGTCACAACACTGTAGCTTGTACCCGCTCCCGAACGAAGATTTACTCCGTCACCATTTACATAACCTGACGCTCCTGCCGTCACACTTGCGCTTACAGCCTGCTCTGTCTGTGAAAGTTCAGCCGCATTTACGGGAAGTGAAAAAAGCAGCAATACGGCCGCAAGAATCGGGACTATTAATTTTTTTGCGCTTACTTTTCTCATAATACTACCCTCTGTCATTTTCTGTATTTTGGTTTTATAAGCTTGTTTCTGAGTACAACTATATAATATGTAACGAGTTTTGTTGCCGCCAAGTCATAAATTGTAAAGAATATATTTCCTGCAAGCAAGAAAATCCACGGTACATACATTCCGCCTATAGTGTATTCCTCAGCAGGCACGGCAAGTAAAAAAGCCGCTATAAAAAATGCTCCTATTACCGCTGCATTGAATACCGCATATTTAAGCACAAGCTGTACGGCTCTTGTTTTTATTTTTCCCTCTATTGCACCTTTAATTATCGGATAATAACCGAAAAACATAATGTAATATACAACAGCTTCCTTGTCGCCCGCAAGGAAAAGCGAAAGCAGTGAAACACATATAAATGCGCCCCACGCCCACTTATGACCTGCTTCGACTACAATCACCATAAGCACAATTCCTGCCATACAAGGAAAGGCAAAAGTACCAAGCGGCACTAATGATGTGAGCATCATAAAGACAAGCGAAAGTGCCGACAATACACCCGAAATTGTAACTTTAAAGGTTGTTTTTAACGGACTTGAAGATGACTTTTTCATATTAACAGCCCATTCTGCAACAGTTGCAAAGGCAGTTTGTAAGACAGTTTACACAAAGACATGTGGTGCAGTAATCACACATAGCACCGTCACCTGTATTTGGTGTACCTTGAGTGTAACCGCCGTAATTATAAGCCCTCTGATTATTCATATTATTAAGAGCCGCACGGTACTCCTGATTGTTAGGGTCCATATTTACAGCCTGTGTAAAGTAAGAATAAGCCTGATTTGCCCAACCCTTGCGATATGCACACATACCTTTAAGGTAATGCCATTCTGCGTCACGGTACTGTTGCTCTGTATTATCAAGAATCTGTTCGGCCTCATTAATCATATTGCGCTGAATATAAATTCTTACACCGTGAAATCTTGTGGATTGGTGAGAATATCCGCCGGTTGCATTTGAAGTTGAACCCGAGCCTCTGCCCTTTTGCCTTAATTGATTTATTGTATCGTAAGCCTCATTGATTTCCTTCATTTTTTGTTCGGCAACATCTGCAAGCGGACTGTCCGCATAATTGTCGGGATGATATTTTTTGGCAAGCTTTCTGTACGCTGCTTTAATTTCTTCATCGCTGGCATTTTCAGATACGCCAAGAACCTCATAAGGATTATTCATCTTTACTTCCTTTCTGCGACTCAAAAGATTTGTCCGAGTCCTTTTGGGTTTTATCTGTAATTTTATTCTGAATTTTCGGGAATCCTCTAAGCATCATATTGTCAAGTATCCCCTTAAAACCGTTTATATCAAGTAAATTATACGCATCATATGCCCTTGCAAGGCACTGATTAAGAGTGAGCGAAATAATATTGTTGTCTAAACTTGAACCGTCCTCTTGTATAAAAGGGTTAAAACTTAATGACTTAGCGTCTTTTTCTATATCGTCTGCCGCATCCATAAGATAAATCCATCTGCCTATATTATATCCGTATTCGTATAAAACTCGGCTCTCGGTTTCGTCATTACCGTCTTTTGCAAGGATTTTTCCGAGCATTTGAGCTGTCGGGTCTGCCGAAATATCAACGGAAGAGCTTTTATCCTGTTCAATAACAGCCTGTCTTTCCATCATTTCAGCCACATATTCGTCAATCCACGGATAACGCTTTTTAGCTTTCTTTCTCTGATGTGAGAAAAACGGCTTAACCATTCTCGAAAACAGAGATTTAAAAAATCCGCTGTCATTTATATCATCAATAAGTTTGTAGTAAACGGTAATAATTGAAAAAGCCGCAGCCTTTTGGTAATCGTCATTTTTGCTGTAAGCAAAATTACATCTTTTAAGAGGATTGCAGGTACATCTGCCTTTCTTAAAACCGCCGCACGAAGAATGTAATGACATCAAAAGCATTGCGTAAAAAGTACAGTCATAGCTCAATGTAAGACGGGTTAAAAAAGAATAATCTTTACCCATTTGCTTGCAAAGTCCGCAGTAAACAGCCTTATATGTTTCAAACTCTTTTACAAGAAGTTCCTCTTTTTCAATCTGTAAATAACCGAACACTGTATTACTCCTATATTATTACTCACATTATACTATACTATATTTCAGGGTAAAAAGCAACAGTAAGTATGCCGAAAATAAGTGATTATTAGGTGAACAAGGGTATTGCAAAAATCTATAATTAATTATAAAATATAAAAATATAAGTATTTATAAAGCTAATAATTCACTAAGAGGTTTATTTATGAATGTATATGACTTTGATAAAACAATATATGACGGCGACTCAACCGCCGATTTCTATATTTTTTCTCTAAAAAGGCATAAAAAAATTTTATTGCTTGCCCCCTCACTTATCGGTGCTTTTCTTAAATTCTATGTTTTTAAAATCGGCACAAAAACGCAGTTTAAAGAAAAAATGTATAAATTTTTAAAATACTGCGACATACAAAAAGACATAACCGACTTTTGGAATATTAATATTGACAAAATCAAGCCGTTTTATAAAAATCAACAGCAAAAAGATGATGTAATAATATCCGCCTCCCCTGAATTTTTACTTGCACCCGTATGCAAAACTCTCAAAATAAATTATCTTATGGCATCTGTCGTTGACGAACATACAGGCAAATACAGCGGTATAAACTGCCACGGTGAAGAAAAAGTAAGGCGATACAGAGAAATGTTCGGTGACACAAAAATTCACGAATTTTATTCCGACAGCTACAGTGACACTCCACTTGCTAAAATTTCCGAAAAGGCATTTATCGTAAAAGGTAACCGACTCCTTGATTGGGATTTTTCTAAATAAAACTATTTATACAAAATTCTATTATATTAAATCAGGTCAATCCAATAAAAGATTGACCTGATTTTTTTGAAATATCAATTTTTACAGATTTTTAATGTACTCTGAATTGTTTGAGTAAAAATCACTCATATGTTTTCCGACATTTTCAAGCATTTTCTGTACAGCCTCTTGTGCCTCTGCCTCGTCACGAGGCAAATACCATTTTACATTTCTCTCTTCGTCAACTTCATACCACAAATAATATTTTCCGTTAATCGGTAAATGTATTCTAACCATAAAACTTTGCCTCTTTGACATTTATAAGCACCCCTTAACTTTATTCTATTCCTACATATATATTATGTGCTCTGCAAAATCAATTAACAGATGCCAAGCAACATATATAGCAAAAACCAACACATTTTTATCTCTGAAACATATTATGACTTATAGCAAATTCACTTAGATTAAGCGATAGAAAGTGATTATTATGGAAAAAGAACTTAAAACCGCTGCGGCATATATCAGAGTCTCTACAGACCGACAAACCGAGCTTTCTCCTGACAGTCAACTGCGTATAATAAAAGAATACGCAAAACAAAACTGTTACAATATCCCGTCAGAGTACATATTTCGAGAAGACGGATTGTCAGGCAAATATGTCAAAAAGCGACCACAGTTTATCGAGATGATAGGGCTTGCAAAGCAAAAGCCTGCACCGTTTAGTGCAATACTTGTGTGGAAGTTCAGTCGATTTGCACGGAATCAAGAAGAAAGCATTGTATATAAATCTATGCTTAAAAAGAATGATGTTTCGGTAATAAGCTGTTCCGAAACTCTTGATGAAGAAAATCCGTTTTCCTCACTTATTGAGCGTATCATAGAATGGATGGACGAATATTATTCAATCCGCCTTTCCGGGGAAGTCCTGCGAGGAATGTCAGAAAAAGTCAAACGAGGTCAGCCGGTGACTATTCCCTCTTTCGGTTATGATATAGTCGATAAACAATATGTTATCAACGAAGAAAAAGCAGCAATTGTTCGTAAAATCTTTACCGATTATATAGACGGAAAGAACAGCATGCAAATTGCATCCGAATTAAACGAAATCGGTGTCAAAACTACAAGAGGAAATCCTTTTGAAAACAGAACAATAGATTATATCCTGAAAAATCCCGTTTATATAGGAAAAATCCGTTGGAATCAAAACGGAAAAACAGATTACAGATATTCAAACAACAAAGATATTGTGTACACTCAAGGAGTACATAAATCTATTATCAGCGATGAAATTTTTTATAAAGTTCAAAATTTGATAGAAACTAACGGTCGTAAACAAAGAAAAGGCATACACAATAATATTAAACAAGAATATATGCTGCACGGTTTAATAAAATGCAGCAACTGCGGCTCTGCATTAGCATATTCAAACAAAGGACTGCAATGCATTAAATACTCAAAATCAATATGTAAACAGTCACATTACATCAGCCTTACCAATATTAATAATCTTGTAATACTCGGACTTGAACAGGTTTTTGAAAACAAAGATTTTAAACTTTCGGTCAAGTCTTTATCTCAAACTGTTGCTGACTGCATTGATTACACTAACTTAATCGAAAAAGAAAATCAAAAAATACAACGGATAAAAAACGCATATCTTGAAGGAATCTACACCGTTGAAGAAGTAAAAGAATACAAAAAGTCTGTAGAAGATAAAATAAAAAACCTCTCTTCCCGTCAAGTTCAATTAAAACAAGAAAAAACTAAGCCAAGAAAAGAAAATGTAAAAGAAAAGAAAAACTTTTTAGCAACTCTAAAAAGCCCTGCAATAAGCGAAAAAGAAAAGAACGAAATACTAAAAGGCTTTGTAGATTGCATAGTCTTTAACCGCTCAACTTCTTCGGTTGATATATTTCTTTATATCTGATTATCACTTTTCGGAGTACGGTGGACCTGACGGAGAACTCGGTGCATCACTCAGATATTTAAGTCAGAGATTTACAATGCCGCTGCCGGAATTAAAAGCCACCTTAACCGACATCGGTACCGAGGAATTAAATCACCTTGAAATGATAGGTGCAATTGTATATCAGCTTACAAAAGACCTAACGGAAGATGAAATCAAAAAGCAAGGCTTTGAAGATTACTTTGTTGACCATACAACAGGCGTATATCCGCAATCGGCAGGAGGTTCACCTTATACAACCGCATCTATGCAGGTAAAAGGCGATCCAATTACAGATCTCCACGAAAATATGGCGGCAGAACAAAAAGCGCGATCGACCTATGATAATATCTTAAGATTTTGCGATGATTACGATGTAAAAGACGCAATAAGATTTTTGCGTGAGCGTGAAGTAGTACACTATCAACGCTTCGGTGAAAATCTGAGACTTATGACCGACAAACTTGACGAAAAGAATTTCTACGCATTCAACCCGTCATTTGATAAAAAATGTTTTAAAAACTGTATGAAAAAGAAATAACGCAAAATAAAGGCATCCCATAAATTTTTTATACGGTTGCATAATTTATATTGTGTTGTTTTATACTTCATAAATGATTCTTGTTTTGCCTTAAAAACTGCATAAATACAAGAATAACAATATACTAAAAAGTCACGACTGCATATGCAGTCGTGACTATAATGGTGGAGCGGGTGTCATCAAGGATGAACACCCCTCTGTTTCGGTATTTTCGCCCTCAAAAGCTTCCTCAATATCATCAAGCTGGATATTGTCGATGCTCAAAGGCTTCTTACTTGCGTTGATAATTAGGGTGAAATGATCGTCATACAAGTAGATGGATTGAACGAATATATTGATAATCGCTCTGCGCTTATTAAAATCATCAAACGGCATTTCGCACACATAATCAAGAAAGGCTAAAATCTGCGCTTCGGATAGGCAGATTTTCTTGTTGTTCTCAATAGCAAGCTGAGTTTCCAATTCCTCTTTTTCTGCTTGTCGTTTATACACTTTGACTACGTCTGCTGCGCCGAGGGCAGCGGCGGCACCCACGCCGGCGTGGCGCTGGGCGCTATGCTCTATATGCCCCAGACCAAGACCGTGGGTCTGATGGTGGACAGCGACCCCTTTGAGGTCATCACCACCAACATCATGCAGGAGACCGCCAAGCTGCTGGAGCTGGACTTCACGCCCACGGCGGAGAACGTCCACCTCATCGATATGTGCGGCCCCGGCTACGCCATCCCCTCCCCCGAGGGCAACGCCGCCATCCGCATGATGGCGGAGAACGAGGGTCTCTTCCTCGACCCCGTCTATACCGGCAAGGCCTTCGCCGATCTGGTGAAGATGGCCCGCGAGGGACAGTTCAAGCCCACCGACAACGTGCTGTACCTCTACTCCGGCGGCGCGGGCGGCCTGTTCGCCATCGACGTGGATCTGGGCTGACGCCCCCATAAAGACCGATAAAAAGCCCGCCTTTCGACTCTCGTCGAAAGGCGGGCTTTCTGTTTGTTCCGGGGCGATTACTTCATGAAGGTGCCGGCCTTCATCTGATCCAGATAGGCGTTGTACTTCTCCACCTTGTCGGCGGGAACCAGCTCGGTGTTGATGGCACCGGCGGACAGGCCGCCGTTCTCCAGCGTACCGTACACGGTGTTGCCGCCGAAGGTACCGGCCTCAACAGCCTCCATGGAAACCTTGATCATGGCGGCGTTATCGGTGCAGGCAGACAAGGGCGGCACCGTTACGCGGATCCCCTGACGCCCGAGCTTCTTGATCATCATCTCGCGCAGATGCGGGTTGGCCGAGACGCCGCCGCCGATGCAATACTCCTTGCACCCAGTAGCGTGCAAGGCGTTTTTGGCCTTCTTGTACTGCACGTCAAAGACCGCCGCCTCAAACGAAGCCGCTAGGTCGGGCAGGTGAATCGTGCGCCCGGCCTTGGTCTCCTGCTCGATATAGAGCGTCACCGCCGTCTTGAGGCCCGAAAGCGAGAAGCGGTAGTCTCCCCTGCTGTTCAGCGCGCGGGGAAAATCGATCGCCTTAGGGTTGCCCGTCTCGGCAAGCTTGGAGATGATGGGGCCTCCGGGATAGCCAAGACCCAATGCCTTTGCCACCTTGTCGAAGGCTTCGCCCACGGCGTCGTCAAGCGTCTCGCCAAGCACCTCATAGTCGCCCCATGCCTTTACGTGCACGAGCATGGTGTGCCCTCCCGATACAAGCGTAAAGATAAACGGGGGCTTAAGGTCGGGCTGCGCCAACAGGTTGGCAAACAGGTGACCCTCCAGATGATTGACGCACACCAGCGGTTTGCCGGCAGCATACGCAAAGCCCTTGGCAAAGGCGACACCCACCACCAGGGCACCCACCAGGCCCGGACCTTGCGTCACACCCACGGCGGCAAGCTCACTTGGTGCAATCGCCCCGCCCTCAAGGCCAAGCGACGCCGCGGCATCTTCAAGCGCCGCATCTACGACGCTCACAATCACCTCAACGTGCTTGCGCGAGGCAATCTCGGGTACCACGCCGCCAAAGCGGGCATGAAAATCAATCTGCGTCGACACCTGGTTGGCCAGCATCTTGCCATCCGCATCGATAATCGCCACGGCTGTCTCGTCGCAGGAGCTCTCGATGGCAAGAACTAGGCGACGGCGCTCGATTTCGGCACGCTCCTCAGCGGTGCGTTCGGGCGCGGGCAGCGGCCATGCACGCTGTTCGGCAGCAGTTGGCTCGGGCGAGGCATTGTCGAGAGGAAGCACCAGGGGCAGCGGCGCCGTCATGACGATGGCATCCTTGCCGGCACCGTAGTAGCCACGGCGACGACCCGCCTCGGTAAAGCCCAGAGCGGCATAGAGTGCAATTGCGGCCTCGTTGCCGTCCTCAACCTCAAGCGAAGCTGTGGTGCAGCCGAGCATCTGCGCGTCATAGCTCACGTGCGACAGAAGCTTGCGGGCGATGCCCTCGCGGCGATGCGCCGGATCGACGGCAACGTCCATAATCTGCACGTCCCCGTCGACGACCATACCGCCGGCAAGACCCAGCAGCCGACCGTCGTCGTGCGCCACCCACCAGCTACGCGGAGCGGCAACGCCCTCGCCCAGCTCGGACAGGAACATGCTCGGCGTCCACGCCTCGTGTCCGGCGCCTTCAAAGCAGGTGGTCTCCAACGCGCTCGCACCCTCGGCATCCGCCGCGCCCATGGGACGGAATTGCAGATGACGTCCGGCGAGCTCGTCGGCAACACCTGTCACCTCACTCTGCGCGCTCTCGGCAAGACCCAGACGCTTGCGCTCGTTTTCCTCGGCGTCCGAAAGGCGCGTATAGATTGGCAGGACGCGAGCCGGGTCGCCGTCGCCGGCGGCATGCGCCAACAGCAGACCCTCGCCCGAGGGCCACCACAGGTCTCGCTCCACACAGCGCGCCGTCTCGTCCTCACTCAGCAGCTTGCCATAACGCACGAGACCGTCACCAGTCAGTTGAGCCTGACCCCAGCCCGCGGTCTGGCGCCACTCATCGAGCGCCACAGCGGCCTTGACCACACGCTCGCGCTCAAACAGACGCTCGGGGCCCTCATCCCCCAGCACATACAGCGCCGGGTACACCTCGCCGCGCATGGCATCGGCAAGAACACCAAGCTTGCCGCGTACGCCGGCTTTCCATGCCGTCCAGGCGCAAGCGTCAAGTGTCGACACGCCGAGCAGAGGCACGTTGGCACCGCGCGCCAGACCCTTTGCGGTGGAGATGCCGATACGCACGCCCGTAAACGAACCCGGGCCGCGGCCGACCACATAACAGCCGACATCGCTGCGGCCCAGGCCGGCCTGCTTCAGTACGCCATCAACAGTATTCACGAGCTCCACGTTGGCATGACGACGACACAGATGGTCCCCACTTACCAGCTTTGCCTCGCCTGTCTGCACATCAATCCAGCTCGCCGCGCAGGCAAGCATGTCGGTCGATGTGTCGAGCGCCACCACCAGCGCGTTGTCGTTATGCAAGCTCATCTTGTACAGCCTTATCTATCAAATGGGAAAGCTCATTCGCGCGCTCGCCGTGTGCCTCGAGCGTTATCGTTCGCACGTCGCTGTCGTCCTCATCGCGCTTAAGCGTCACCGAAAGATACTCATCCGTCAGTTCATCCTGAAACTGCTCGCCCCATTCCAGCAGGCAAACACCCTCATAGCCCAGCACGTCAAAAATGCCCGTATCCTCAAGCTCGTAAGCATGCTCCAGGCGATACAGATCAAAATGGAACAGCGGAATACGTCCTTGGTCATGAACGGCCATGAGCGCGAACGTAGGGCTTGTGACCATATGCCCATCGCCCAGAGCGCGCGAGACGCCCTTGGTAAAGTGGGTTTTTCCCACACCCAAGCCGCCGGTCAAAATTAGCACATCGCCATCTTCTAGACACGATGCGACCAGCTCGCCAAAATGCTCCGTATCGGCAGTACGAGCCGTTCTATAGGTACCTACCCCCAGGCGCTCCAGGGACATATGCGCTCCTTATTATTTCGAGGCGGTCTCCGGCGCGGGGTGCCGCTCCAGATAGTCGCCCAGCATCTTAAAGTCTTCCTCCAGCAACTCCTGCCACGCCGGATTACGCAGCGCCGCCGCCGGATGGAACGTGGGCATCACCACAAAATGCCCCATCTGATGGAACCTGCCGCGCAGCTTGGTGATGCCGATCTCAGTCTTAAGCACAAAATGCGTCGCGGGGTTACCGAGCGTCACGATGATATCGGGCCAAATGCTCCGAATCTGCTCACGCAAAAACGGTGAACAGGCCAGCACTTCCTCGGGTCGAGGATTGCGATTTCCCGGTGGGCGACACTTAAGCACGTTGGCAATGTAGACTTCTTCGCGCTTGAGGCCAGCCAGCGACAGGATGCCGTTGAGATCCTCGCCCGCCGCCCCCACAAAGGGTTCGCCCTGCAAATCCTCGTTGCGACCCGGCGCCTCACCGATAAACATGACGCGGGCATGGGGGTTTCCCACGCCAAACACAATGTTATGGCGCGACTGATAGAGCTGGCAGAGATGGCAGTCGCCTAAAACAGCCTCAATCTCCTCGAGCGCAACCTCGCGCGGCGCCTGGTGACTATGTCCGGGGATGTGCATGACACCCATAGCGGCTCCTACACGTAGACCTTGTCGAGACGCATGCCAAAGCCGCAGGCGACCTCGTAGTTAATCGTGCCGCGCTGTCGGGCCATCTCGTCCATAGTGATCTCGGCATCGCCATCGCGGCCGACAATGATCATCTCGTCGCCATACTCTGCCTCGGGAATCTCATGCGCCGGATTGGACTGGATGGCGACCATAAACTGGTCCATGCAGATATTGCCAACCTGACGCACGCGCTCGCCGCGATACAGCACATCCATACGATTGGAAAGCGTACGCGATAGGCCGTCGGCATATCCAATCGGCAGCGTACAGATCTGAACGCGCGTACGCGGTACGCGGTAGGTAAAACCGTAGCCCACGCCCTCACCCATCGCAGGGTGTGCCACGCGCGTCACGCGCGCATGGACGCTCATAACGGGATCGAGCTGCATCACATGGCCGCTCAGCTCGCACGGCTGCATGCCATACAAGCCAACGCCGGCACGAATCATATCAAAATGCATCGAAGGGTCGAGCATCGAGGACGGCGTGTTGGCGCAGTGCACGATACCGCACTCGAAACCCGCATCCTTAATGGCCTGAACGGCCTCGGTAAAGCGCTGGCACTGCAGCTTGTAGTCCCAGCCCGAAGGCTCATCGGCCGTGGCGAAGTGCGTAAATACGCCGTCGCACTGAATGCCGCGATGGAAACTAATGCCGCGCACAAAGTCGAGCACCTGCGTATAGTGAACGCCGATACGATTCATGCCCGTCTCGATGGCCAGATGGTATTTGCCCACCTTGCCCGCCGCAACAGCGCACTCGCCATACGCAAGAGCAAAGTCGGACGTATAGACCGAGGGCATGATATCGAACTCGAGCAACGTCGGAATAGCCTCGATAGGCGGCTCGCTCAGGATGAGGATTGGTTTCGCGATCCCGCCCTGTCGGAGCTCAACGCCCTCGTTAACCGTCGCCACGGCAAACATGTCGGCACCGGCCGAATACATAATCTTGGCGCACTCAACAGCTCCATGACCATAAGCGTCGGCTTTAACCACGCAGCACAGGCGCTGACGCGGATTCAGCAAATTCTTATAGGCCCTCGTGTTGCGGCGAAGCGCCCCGCGGTCGATCTCGACCCAGGACCAACGCGTCAAATCGGCTTTATTCATAATTAGTCATCCGACCCTTCGTCCGTGATTCCCAGATCATCGAGCGCATCCTTTGCCGCCAACTCCATGGCGGGACCGATCAAGTCGATAAGATCGGTCGCGATAACGCTCTTCTCGCCAAACTCCGTCGCCGCGGCAAAACCGGCATAGCTATGAAGCGCGACGGCATACGAGTACAGCAGCTCCCAGCGGTCCATCTCGTCGCGCATGGTGGCTAGCGTGCCGGCCAGAATGCCCGCAAGGACGTCACCCGAACCAGCGGTCGCCAACGACGCCGGGCCCGAGAGCGGCAGCAGCACGCGCTCAACACCGCAAATGGCCGTCGTCGGGCCCTTAGCGATAACAACGAGGTTATCGGAACCGGCGGCCCAGACAACCTTTTGCGCAGCAGCGATCGCGGAGCCAAGGTCATTGACCTCATCGCCGGCAACGAGACGCGAAAGCTCGCGATAATGCGGCGTCATGACGAGCGGCTGCTCACGACGATACATCTCGGGATTGCTGTCGATGCCGTCGATTGCAATCTTGGCAAGGCAGTTGAGAGCATCGGCATCCAAGATAAGCGGCACGTCGAGCTCGAGCAGGCCCGAAACCACCTGCATGGCACCGGCAGACGTCGTCATGCCGGGACCACACAGCACACAGCTGTATTTCTTGGCAATCTCACATACCGTCATGCGCGCAGCAGCACCAAAAGAACCGCGGGAATCAGATGGAATAGCAAAGACCGGAATCGAGGGTAGAGCCATGCGGATAAGGTTGGCACACGCATCCGGCGTCGCGACCGCCACATAGCCGGCGCCTGCGCGGGCTGCAGACTTGGCAGCCATAATGGCAGCACCAGGATACTGCGCCGATCCGGCAACAATGAGCACCGAGCCGCGCGAGTACTTATCGATATTCGTAGGCAGCGGAGCAAAATAATCCACAAGGTCGCCGGGTTCCACAATCTCGGCAGCATGGTCGACATCGTCAATGACCTCATCAAGGCGGTCATACAAACCACCGCAGACCAGATCGCCTGCATATTCGGGACCGTCAGCGCTGTATAGACCAATCTTAGGAGCAATCATCGTCACCGTACGCTCGGCACGAATGCAGTCATCATCAACCACACCCGTCTCGGCATTCAGACCCGAGGGAACATCGATGGAGACAACGCAATCGGCATTTTCATTGACCGTGGGAATCCAGATTGAAAACGGCGCACGAAGATCACCGTGAAAACCAGTACCAAAAATGGCATCGACCACAACATCAGCCTTATCGATCAACACCTCCAGCTCATCACGAGAGGGGCCGACACACACGTGCACGTCGCGGCCAGCAGTGCGGCGGGCAACATGGCGAGCGAGAGCGGCAGGGATCTCATCCGGCTCAACCGGAGATACGATATCAACATCAACGCCCTTATGCGTCAGAATGTCAGCGGCAACCCAGCCATCTCCCCCATTGTTGCCAAAACCGACCAATACAAGAACGCGATCGGGGTTGAGCTTTAAAATCTCGTTGGCAGCAAATTCGCCCGCCAACTCCATGAGTTCGGCCTTCGAGGTACCCTCACGCTCGATAATATCTTCGAGGCGAACGACTTCCTCGGTACTCAAAACCGGTTTCATCTATGCTCCTAGCGCATCTTGCGGATCATCATCCAGATGTTCCGACAAAGCAGATTGTTGCAGCTGTTCGAGCTCGTCTAAGACAGAACGAGCCTCTTTAAATGTCTGAGCAACGCGCTCCTTCGTGCTCACTTTTTCTTCCTTGGGTTTCGGTCGAGCATCCTCGGTGATCGCAATGGCATTAGCAACAGCCAAGTCACCCGTCAAAGTAATAGAAAGAGCGACCTCGACAACGCCCAATTCCTGGGCGATTTCGAGAGCACGGCCCGAAAGCAGCGCTTTTGGCTTGCCGAGCTTATCGCGCGTTACGGAAACGTCTTTACGGCCAACGCCCTGGCTAAAACCCGTACCCAGCGCCTTAAGCACCGCCTCGCGAGAAGCAAAACGACTGGCATAATGCGCGGCAGGACGAGACGAGGCATCGCAATACGAACGCTCTTCATCGGTAAACACGCGCCGAGCAAACGCGGGCGTCTTCTCAAGGATTGATTTCATTCGGGAAATCTCGACGATATCAACGCCGATTCCGGCTTCGGCCATAATCACCTCCATGCTGCACAGACTATGACATTGTAGCCCGTTCGCAGAAGATGCAACAAACGAGGGTCAAAAACACAGCGACAGTGGAGTGATGGCCCTATAAACGCAAAAAAGGGGGAGGCAGCGAGGCCTCCCCCTTCTTCATTCCATATGACGGCTCGGTGCCGTCCACCGGTCAGCGGCGCCCTGGCCTCCCACGGGCTGACCCC
>ERZ506964.743-NODE-743-length-15244-cov-5.119560_pt1 | contig 15244 bp, 19 predicted proteins | sample MGYA00512893_ERZ506964 | MGnify/ENA metagenome assembly ERZ506964 | reverse complement strand
GTGTAGAAGCTGAGAACGGTGCTACTGCTGGTAAATTCGATCTGGCAAAACGTGCAAAAGCTGCTGACCTTGACGCTATTCACGATACCGTTCATGAAATGGCTAAGGATGAAGCAAGACACGGAAAAGCATTCGCTGGACTGCTTAAGAGATATTTCGGAGAATAATAAAGCCGCATAGAATAAGGATTTTTAAGGAGGGAATCACAGAAGTGGTTCCTTCCTTTTTTGATGTTCTTGATAAAAATGTGTAAATATTTCTGCAACCGCTTCTCTCTCCTGCTCTCCCAACACCCCAAATGTGCAAGTTCAATAATGTGCAAACACTACTCAAATCTTCTTTTTACCGTGTTGATACAGATGTGCAAATGATGTGCAAATTTTTCTTTCTTCTACACTTCAAAATAAATGAAATGTGTAACTCTAATAATGTGCAAACTGATCTATTTTATTTCTAATTAAATACTTCCATCAACTTTTGGCAACTTCCAAGCAAAAATCATCATCTTTTTGTCAAGTTCTTTCATTCTTGAATTTCCTTTTCCTGCTGCCCCTCTTTCTTCTAAAAATCTAATATGAGTTCTACCAAAAATCAGTCCAAAAGTATCGTGAACTATTCTATGCACATTATATCACTTCATCCATTTATAGTACAAGTATTATTTTGTTGCATGATATACTAAGTACATAAAAAGCAAGGGAAACAAAGAAAAAACAAAATATAAAGGAGATTAAAATAATGGCAAAAATGGTAATTAAAATGATTAGTGAAACAGAAGCACAGGTAACAAAAGCATTCGCAAAAAATGCAGTAATTTTCGGGACAGATGAATATAAACTGTGGAAAGAATACCGCAAAGATTTTCCTGATGCAAAAATGGTAACAAAGACTATTAAAAAGAATCCAGAAAAGAAAACTTACAAAAATAAAATCTCTCCTACTCGATGGAAATATACTTTTTCAAAATTATGGAATGAATTTAATTGTTGTTATTACAATGTTAAGCCATTTGTTTTTAATGCCTGGTATGATGAAGACTACCACGAAATCTTTTCTCTCACAGAGGAAATTGTTCAAAATCTTATATTATAAACAACTGAGAACAAGGCTGCGGCGACAATAAAATTTATCTCCTGATTTTTTCCTTAAAGGTTTATCTCAATTATACTCTTATACTCTGCTAAACCTCTAAGGAAAAATTTTTAATAATAGTTCGTTCCTGCTCCTTAACCATAATAGGATAACCGTTCCTCATTAATTTTTATATATAGTAAAGAATAAAGATTTCCGCAGCAGCAGGAAAAGAAAGGACACATTATGATGTATGAACATGAAACACTTCAAGATGAACTAGACAGAAGGGACGGTATTCCAGACTATTACGATACAATGTATCTTGACGGATATGACGTTAATCAAATCTGTCGTGCTTTTGATAAAGTCCAAAGAAGGAAGTTCCGTAAAATACAGCAGGAGAAAATGGCGAAACGAGAGCAGCAGGAACTAGAACGTTCTATCAAAGCAGAACTTGAAAAAACTGTCGAGAAGGCACTTGATGAACTTCTGGCAGGATTTAATAAATAAATTGCGGCAAGCCCGTTTGTGAGATTATAAGACCTCATAAATGGACTTGCCTTTTTTTGCGTTTATTTATTCTTTTTGCTTTTGGTATTTCCCTTACATCCGTTTTCTGAAATGAAAACACCTCTTAGTGGGAGTTCTGCCCTCGTATAATCAGAAAATCGAATTTTTCCAGAAGAATCCTGAATACCTGCCCCCTATGACGCTTACCTGCTGCCCTTCTGGTCTCTTTAAAGGACTGACCGCACACACTCCCTCTTTTCTATTGGAATATGCTAAAAGGGCTATTCTGCGGTTTCTGGCGTGTCTTCTGCCACGTATTCGACCAAATCCCCTACTTGACAGTTTAAGAGCCTGCAAAGTGTGTCTATGGTCTTCCATGACACTAATTCGTTATGTCTTATCTGTTGAAGATAAGATTGTCCGATTAGCTTCTCTTCTCGTATTCTTGTGGAAGTATAACCATTCTTTTTAAGCTCTGCCATAATATCCATTTTATATCTAAGAGCCATTTTAATGTCCTCCTTCTCCATTTTATTTAATAATAGCATATTTTTGCACCAGTTTCCAGTGTGAATATTGCACTAATTTCAAGTGTTTTATAGCACTATATTTTAGTGTTTTTTACTAATAGACTGCACTAATATATAGTGCTATAATAAAGACAAGTTAAGAGAGAGGAACAAGTCAAGGATAGACGAAAGTAAGCGAAAGCCGAAACCAAGAATACAAGGTCAGAGTGGAAACGGATAAGGGAGATTGGGATGCACTAAGTAGAACGCTAGATACTTAAATAGCCAACCACCACTTGAACCTCTCACCAATACCAAAAGAAAAGGGGATAACGAATTATGACAAACGAAAAAATCAACTCAACAGTAGAGGAAATCATGGAGTATGAAGCACTTTTGGATGAAGTAAAAGGAATTGTAGACGGACTGAAAGACAACCTTAAAAATGAGATGGCAGAGAGAAAAGTAGAAAGCCTTTCCACAGACCGCTACACAGTCAGATGGACAGAAGTTCTTACTTCCAAGTTCAACTCCAAGGAATTCAAGAGGGTTTACGAAAATCTTTATACCGCGTTTCTTCGTCAGACACGCTCAAGACGTTTTTCAATCAGTGCATGAAATTCTTCCCTCTTGGTTCAAAAATGAGCCAAGAGAGAAAAGTTCCTAAAAGATATATTATAAGAACAGTAAAATCCATTATTTCCGCGGCTTTCCAAAAAGTTGTAGAAAATATGGAACTATTCACTCACAAAATAAGAACTATTAAGGGGGAAACCGCAAATGAAATTCTGTAAAATCCAAGACACATTGAACAGATGCAGCAGCTTTCTTGACGTTGCCTGTATCGCACTTGACAATGAACACTTCTTTCCAGAAGGAAACACAGTTAGTTTACTCTTGGAAGATGTAAATAATCGTATCAATAGTTGTATTGAAGAACTGGAAAAGATGAAGGGAACTGATAAAAAATGAATAAGCGAACGAAAGCCCTTACCACAGAACAGTACAAGGAAATTATTCAGACCATGAGAGAAGGATTTTGCGGCTGTCGTCCTAACGAACGAATTGCAACCGCCCTTGTCTTGGAAGGAAACCTCGGACTTAGAATATCAGATATTCTGAGCCTGCGACTCTCCGATATTGTGAGGGACGGGGAAAGATACAGATTGGAGATAACGGAACAGAAAACAAAAAAGAAACGAGTTTTCACCGTTCCGCTTGTCATTCAGCAGTACATTGAAAATTATTGTCTGAGAAATGGGATTGGAAAAAATGAAAAGATTTTTGATTTGACCGAACGGGCAATCAGTAAACAACTAGCTCTTGTCTGCGATTATCTTGGATTTGAGGGAATCGGAACCCACTCTTTCAGAAAATGGTATGCAACGGAAATCTATAAAAATAACGGTTATGATATTACCTTAGTCCAACGGCTGCTGCAACATAGTTCTGCTGCCATTACACAGCGTTATATAGGAATCCAGCTCCTGCAAGGCGAAGTGATTCACACTGTGCATGAAATGGCTAAGGATGAGGCTAGACACGGAAAAGCATTCGCTGGTCTGCTTAAGAGATACTTCGGCTAATCTAACTGATCTTGAAGATGTTATCAATGCACAAGTCGCCAAAGGCTATCGCCTCCATACTATGTCAACCTCGAATGGCGGAAGTAAAGGATTCGGCGGCGGTGACCGCATTCAGGCAACATTAGTCTTTGAGCGTTTGGATATACGCTGATCTGTGCGATGAAACCCGACGGAGGGAATCACGAAAGTGGTTCCCTCTTTTTTATTCTTTTTGATAAAAATGTACAAACCTATCTATTTTTATAAACCAGCTCCATATATTGCCTGTTCAGCAGTAAATCCTTCATACATTAGCTGATCAATCAATTCACTTTGGCTCATGGACAATGATTCCTCATAGGATTTTGCTTTTTTTGCCGCCTGCTCTTTCCAGTCAGCTCCACAGTTATCAGCTCCATATTCTGCCTCATCTTCTGTAAATCCCTCATAAATCAATTGTTCCTCTAAACCACTGTACGAAAACGCAGTGCTTTCCAGATAAGATTTTGCTTTCTTTAATGCCTGTTCCTTCCAGTTAGCTTTACAATTATCTGCTCCATATTCAGCTTCTGATGTCGTAAAGCCTTCGTACTCCAATTGACTGACCAGCCCTGAATATGAGAAGGCCATTCTCTCAGTATAGGATTCCGCTTTTTCTACCGCACGTGCATTCCCTGTTTTGGGTGCATAATTATATTGTACTGATTCATATTCCAAAGAATGATAACGACAATATTCACTGTCAGGCATCTTCTTTTCATTACACCCGGAATAACTACATCTTGTCATAAAATAATATATTCCAAACAACAACACACAGCCAATTATGATACCTGCCAGAATTTGTATTTTTGTTTTGTCATTCCATTTGTTATTATTACCGATATTCTTATGATATTCTTTTAGATTATATCCACAACCCGGACAGGATTTTGCCCGGCTTGACACATTTTCTCTGCCACATTCAGGACACTTTATCAACGCCATTTGTTTTTTTCCTCTTAATTATCAGATAACAGCCTGCTACCCCAAGAACAATACCGCTCAAACAAAATGCACCTGCCTGGAACTGATATCTTCTAATCTTTTTGCTGTCATCCTGTGCCATCTTTTCATACTCGTCTGCAAGATCATTGTAGGTGCTTTTAAAATATGCATTGGCATAACTTTCTCCTTCTGCCTTTGTATCAGCATATCCATCCATACATTCCTGATAATGTTGTTTATAAAAAATATATTCATCATTTTGTATCGTTTTAAAACCGCCAAAAATCAACCCCAATGCCAGCACACACAAAACAATACCTACAATCCGTCTATTTCCAGATATAACTGATTTAATAGCAGTATTTTTTTGAATAGCCTTATCAAATACCCGTATCTCAAATCCACAGTTTGGACATGTTCGTACGTTATCCTCTAATTCATTTCCACATTCAGGACACTTCATATGTTTACCTCTCCACTTTATTTCTGCATTCCAGTTAAATTATAATTAAATTTTGCAGTTCCTGATGATGTAGGTAATGTTGCAATCAGATTTAACGGCGCATTCGTATCCTGTGCTACCATTACCGCACATGGTATCGCAACTGTAATATCTATTTCGGTTAATGGTGCTGCTTTGGGGGAATATCCGGTGGACGATTTATTTGTGAACTGATACCCCTCGTCCTCATTACTTGCACAACAATAACATTGGCTTTCTCCCATTGTAGTAAATTCATAACCGTCATTATAATTTAATACATAATCGCAATATTCACTGCCTTCGCCAAAAGATTTAAACTGCATTTCTTCTTTTGAAATATTTTTGACATGTATATCTGCGCAGAAAAATGTCATTCCATCGTCAGCTTTTATTGATCCTTCCGTTCGATAAGGATTAAACTCTACTGGCAATTCATCCTGGAAATAGAAATCTTTTAATGTTAACTCCAGCAGATCCGTTGACGCTGTATCATTGACAGACAGTTGTTCCATAGGTATATTTTCTTTCGTCACATACGTGTCTACATTGTTCCATGACTGGTTCTTAATAAGCCCAACCAGTTGTATATTGCCACCATCTTCTACAATCTGAAAAGCTTCTTCAGATGTATTTACACCAACCGTGATAATTTTATCACCCTTTATAGCCCAGCTCAGATATCTCGACACATTTCCTTCTGTACTGGTCAGTGTATTATCATTGAATTCAAGCGTATAACCTGTATCTATTCCATACCAGGTTACTCCTGTAAAATCACTCTTTTCGTAGGACTTTGCATTTACAGTTGTTCCTTTTCCCAGACAAATCCCCAGAAACATAACTGCTATCACTAAAATTATTTTTTTTTCTGTTTTTCTCATTTGAACACCTCTGCATTTTTCGTCTTAGTTTTTCGGATAGGCAATTCCAAGCGTATCTCCTATTTTCTCCGCACTTACCATACGCATAACATCTTCATTTATATCGCTTCCCATCTGATTCATAAATTCCCATGCTGCGACTTCTATATTTCCTGCTGCAAACGATACCTCCTGAGACAGAATCTCTTTGTATTCATCACGTGAGATTATACCTGCATTAACATCATCCTGGTCATAATTTTGCAGTCTTGCATAGTCTCTGTCTGTCCCTATGTAAACTTTATCTTCAAAATATGCCCTTTCATCTCCATCGCTGGAACTGAAGTCTACAATCACATAAGTTTTACCATTTTGACTACTGACAGAATACAAAATATCATCTTCTAGACTGATGTCCCCTTCCTGTTTTTGTAAATCCCTGACACAATCTAAAACATATTCTTCTGTTGAATCTAATTGTATATGATTTGTATTTTGAATGATTCTATAACCTATACCCCCAACGATAATCACAGCAACAATACATGCCGGAATAATCCATGTCTTTTTCCCGGTCATTGGATTTTCCTTTTTATTCATTTCCTTCCCACATTTGGGACATTTTAATGCCGTATCACTAATTTCAGCCCCGCAATTCTCACAAGTAGTCAATGCCATATAAATCCCCCTCCTCTGTTACTTTCTGTAAACGTTACCTTTCTCTGCATTTCACCCCACGCCTTTCTCTTTTGCAATCTAATTGTATTACATTTACATATCTAATTGTAGCATATTTAAAAACATACCGTCAATCTATAATGATTACAAAATGAGAGGTGGATTGACATGATGAATAAACCTTTAAAGCTCAAAAAAAGAGGCGAAGACGGTAGCAAGGTTATCACCGTTCGTATTAAAGAGGACACTCTTTCAGCATTAGACCAACTTGCCGCAGAAACCAACTATTCCAGAAATGAATTAATCAATGTTATTCTGAAATATGGTGTTGAAAACATCGAGATTGAATGAGAGTGGGATTCCACTCTTTTTTCTTTGCTCTTGGAACAACTATATTTTTTCTTAAGGGTTTAGCAGAGGATTCTATTTTTATTATAGTTGCTAAACCTTATGGAAAAAATATAAAACTTGTTTCCCTGTTTCTCTTGGAATGGTAAAATAAAAGAAAAATGTTTGGAGTTGTAATTATGCCGAAATCAGAAAAGCAAAAGCTGAAAACACTCTATATAGCTGAATATTTCTTAAAAAACACAGATGAAAACCATCCAACAACCATCAAAGATATTATAGATTATCTGGAAACTGAGCATGATATTCTTGCGGAACGCCGTTCTGTCCTCAGAGATATTCTTGTTTTACGTGACGAGTTTGGTATGGATATTGAATGCCCCACGCAAGGCGGCTCTTATTATCGACTTCTTTCACGTGATTTTGAACTTGATGATCTGGAATTACTTGCAGAATGTGTTTACGCTACAAAATTTATTTCTCAAAATAAAGCAAAAGAGCTTGTGGAAAAAATTGGTTCACTAGGAAGTAATTTTGCAGCAGAACAGCTTCAAGAAGAAGTATTTCTCTGTGATCGTGTAAAGACCAACAGAAAAGGAATTTTGAATAATATTGCTAATATCAATTATGCTATGTCACGCCGTTGGGACGCACAGCCACGAACACCATCAAAAATCAGTTTTCAATACATGAAATATCAAATCAGTGATGTTCATTCACAAGTTGAACGCCGCAAGGGAGCAGCCTATGTTGTAAGTCCCTTTAAACTACTTATAAATGATGGAAACTATTATCTTTTGGCATACAGTGATTATGCGAAAGCTATGAGAACATTTCGTGTAGACCGCATGAAAAATGTTAAAGTTCTGGAAGAACAGCCAAGAGAGGGCGAAGATGAATACTTATTAATAGATATGAACAGCTATACACAAAGAGTTTTTTCTATGTTTTGCGGCAAAAAACGCCGTGTCCGCATACGTTTTATAAATCCTCTTTTGGACACAGCAATCGAACGTTTTGGAACAAAAGACGCTATTTATACCGCAGATGACGATTCTCATTTTATAGTAGCTGCCACCGTAGAAATCAGCGATCAGTTTCTTGCGTGGGTCTGCGGTTTCCGCAAAAAAGCAACAATCATTGCTCCATCTGATGTAGTGGAAGATATGAAAAAATTCCTCTCTGATATTTCAGATCGTTATAAAAATGAATAAAGGATATAGAAAACCGTCAAAAAGTTAATGCTTCTGACGGTTTTCTTCTTAAAAGTTGATACTTAAAGTTGATTTAGATTATTTTGTAAAATTTCAATTCCTCTTTTAGATACTGCTATATAATATTGCTGCGTTACATGAATATTTCCATGTCCCATGATAGAACAAAGTAAATGCTGCGGCGTGTTCATTTCAGCCATCCTTGTTCCAAAAGTATGTCTCAGATAATGATATTTAAACTGAATGCCTAATTTGCTTTTTATCTCCCTTGACGGGTATTTAAAAGAGTTTACTGTCTGAATTGTTCCATTAGGCAGGCAATTCACGAGTTCCGTAGAAGAAATTTTACTGTCGTCAAGGTCATCTATAAAACGTTGTTTCTGTTCTCTTACTGCGGCAAAGGTAATTGCATCCAATTTTGCCTGCTGCCACTTCTTTTTCAGATGATTTTTTAACTCTTTATTCATGTACACTGTTCTTTTGGCATTTCTTGTTTTTAATGACACTAACTTAATTAACCCGTTCTGATACTGCATCTGTCTGTCAATGCTGATAGAATTATCCCTAAAATTCACATTATCCCATTTCAACCCATAACACTCACTGATTCGAAGCCCACAATACTTTCCAAGTAAATATGCTGTTTCCGCGTTTGTTCCCTTGAAATATTCATCTAAAAGAGCGATTTCTTCTCTGTTGAATGTCACAATTTCGGTATCTTCATCTGTTTTCAAATTTGGCATTTTAATTTTCGTATCTTTATTAATGCAAAGTTTACTATATGTATCAATGCTCAAATAGTTACGAGAATATGCTTGTCCAAAAATCAGATAAAACATCTTCAAAAAACTTTCCGTATATTTGTATGCGTAGCCGTCCACATAATACAATTGAGTTAAATAATCATTAACTTCTGCTACTGTGATACTATCAACATATTTTTTACCAAACTTATCTCTGATATGATTTTTCCACAAAGAATCCTGTTTTTTGATTGTCTGGTATGCCTTACCAGAACAGCCCTTTTCTCTATATTCTTTGAATACTTCCGCAACTGTTTTATGTATTATTGGTTTTAATGGTTGATTTAAGGTTTCCGCTTCTACTGCACTCTTCCTTGCTTTAATCGCTGCTCTCTTGGTATTTAACGGATTTCCAAATTCATCTTTACAACTTCTCCTAGAACTACGTTTTCCATTTTTCGTAAACGTATAACGAAATGCCCATTTTCCATTATCGAGCTGAAATACACCTACATCATTCTGTTTTGCCATTTTTCTGACCTCCAATAGTGTAGATCAGTGTGCAAATTATTAAAAAATCATCGTGGAAGAATTACACAGTGTGCTAATCTAAAAAAACTAAAAAACCTGAATTTTCAACACCTGTAACGGTTTTCAGGATCACGAGCCGAAGGCGAAGTGATTCATACTGTTCATGAAATGGCTAAGGACGAAGCTAGACACGGAAAAGCATTCGCTGGACTGCTTAAGAGATATTTCGGAGAATAAAATTTTAAATTTTATATGAAACAGCTGATCCCCAGGGCATATGCCCCGGGGATCTTTTTTAATCAGATTTTTTTATACTCTCCGCAATCTTATTTTTACTATCCTCACGCACCTGATCACGAAGACGTGTCAGATACTCCGAAAACTGCACTTTATCATTTCCATAGGTCATCTGCAGATCATATTCCAGAGGAATCCATGTACTGATATCTGACTCATTATGCTGGATCAAAGCCTCCAGATTATCCAGTGCCTTATAGATTCTTGCCTCCAGCGTCTGACGCTCCTCCATTTCTCTGTAAAGAGTCAGCATTTCACTGGCAAAAGGTTCCGGCAGCTGCTTCACCCATTCATCCAGAAGTGACGCTTCTTTTTCCTCATCTTTTTCTGACTTTTCAAAGGTTGGTATGTCCCCGGTAAATGCCTCTCCAAGGTCATGGATCAAGCACATTTTCATTAATTTTTCCAGATCTGCTTCCGGAAACTCATCACTGACAAGATATGCCATCAACGTAATTCTCCAGGAATGCTCCGCCACACTTTCCCTGCGGCCTCTGGATGTATAACAGTGCCTGGTGGCATCTTTCAGACACTCCGCCACAGCTAATGTTTCTATCAGTTTCTCAGGTTCCATCTATCTGCTCAGTCCCCTTTTTGTATTTTAAGTTGTTTTATTATAACACTTTTTAAGCAGTATCGTCTATAAATAATCTTTTTCATACTCAGGCAAAAGCCTCTGGTACCTGGCAGAAATCTCGCATTTCAAACAAAAACGATCCCCGCAATTGCTCACGGAGATCGTCTCTTACACTTTATTTCGCTGTTATTTCACAGTCACCTTACAGGTCATTTTCTTAGAACCGCTCTGAACTGTGATCGTTGCTGCTCCTTTTTTCAGACCTTTTACCACACCCTTGGATGTAACAGTTGCAACTTTTTTGTTAGATGATTTAAAAGTAATTTTTTCATCTGTGTTCTTTGGTGTTGCTATGGCTTTAATCTTGAAAGATTTTCTCTTGGAAATATTTTTTGCTGCCGGAACACCGGAAAGATTTGTTGTTTTTACACCTGTGACCTTTACTGTCACAACCACTTTCTTTTTACCGGATTTGACAGTAATCTTTGCTGTATCGGCTTTTTTCGCTTTGATCACACCCTTGGAGCTGACTGTAGCTACTTTCTTATTTGAAGAAGAATATGTAACTTTCTCTTTGCTTGTTACCGGAGTAACTGCAATAGAAGAAGCCAGTTTCTTGTAGGTAGCTCCCTTTGCAAGTGTCAGTGATTTCGTTGTTGTTGTAATCTTAGTGGTTTTTACTGCTGCCTTCTGAACAGTTACCTTGAAGCTTGCTGTCTTTTTGCTTGCAAGAGTAACAGTAACTACAGCACTTCCCTTCTTCTTGCCGGCAGTCAGCTTGAATGTTCCATTTTTGTTTACATTTGTTACTTTTACAGTTCCCGGTTTATTTGAAGTAACTGCTGTAACATAGTCTCCTTCTGAAAATCCCGTTGCTTTGAATGCAGTTGTGGACTGACCTGTTTTCATTTTCAGAGAAGAAGCTGTCAGATAAATGGTAGCTGGAACTTTTGCTATTATATTCTGCTTCTCAAGGACTGTACCACATACAGAACAATGACTTCCTTCGGTCTTTCCGTCTGCAAATACAGTCGGAGCTACTGCTGCATCTTTCACTACTGTGTGGCCTTTTGCAGGGATTGTTACGGTTCTCGTTGCATCACAGGAAGCGCAATTCTCAACCTTGCTTCCCGCTGCTGTACATGTAGCTTTTTTTATAACATTCTTGGTAATCCAGCTGTGACTATGTACTTTATCTGTGGCATCAAAGTCATATCTTTTTTCATCGAACTGCATCCAATTCTCTGAACCCGGATTTTTACCCAAAGCCTTAAAAACAATCCATGTGGAATTTTTAGTCTTTCGGGTCATGGTCGGAACATCCCAGCCTTCCGTATACTGTACGCTCCAGTCATTTTCATCATACACCGTTTCAATTTTTAATGTCTCTGGATCTCCAACACCTGTTAACTTTCCATTTACATAATGATACAGAGCAACGCCCTTCTTCGCATAATCAATTACTTCTCCAACCTGCGGATTCAGTTTATTTCCATTTGCATCTGTAAGAACATCCGGTCCCAGCATCGGTGTATTATTACCATGGTCTCCGTTATCTCCATCATCCCCGTCATCTCCATCATCATGTAAAGAATCTACCTGATAATCACGTCTTGCGATATAATTCCATCTTCCGTCTTCATCTTTCTCCAGAGCTGTCAGAGCAAAGCTGGTACCGTTTTCCGTTATTCTCTCCAATATCGGAAGTTCCTGCCCGGAAACTTCAATCCATTTCCATCCTTCTGTATCGTAGTCATTATCAGGTTCACCTGTTTCCTCATCTGTCCCTCTATAAATAATAATCTTATAATTATCTCCTGTTACAGGACTAAGCTTCTTCGTATCTTTTTCATAACGGAAAAGCTGTGGTTGCATATCTTTGGCAATATCAATCTGTTCTCCCACCTTAGGATTAAGTACATTTCCATCTGCATCCGTGGCATTTTCCGGCATGATCACATATTCATTAATCTCAAAACAGACTGTTCCTGTATATACCTCAGCTCCATCTACCAGAACTTTTGCAGATATTGCAAAAGATCCGGTTTTACTATGAGACTTTATGACAATATCAGTGCCATCCAGCGACACATCTGCAATTCCGGTATAATCTTCTGATCCTGTAGATGGCTGGAGCTTTAATTCATATGAAGAAATATCATTCCAGTTGTTATCATCTGTTGCATCCATCAGATGAGTCTGAATCCTCATCTCACTGTTTGGCAGCATGGCACCATTTCCTATATGGCCTTCCCCAAAATCATAATAAAACTCATACTTTTTTTCTTCAACTCCAGCATCATCACTGAAAATCTCCTGAGCTGTAGCATCGGAAAGGTCTTCCTCTGCTGCAAAATCCTCATCCTGCAGCTCTTCTGCATCGTCCTGAATTTCTGCTTCTGCCTCTTCTGAAGCATCCTCATCTGATTCTACTGCTGCTTCTGCATCAGCATCATCCTGGCTCATTTCCACTTCCTGCTCAACATCTGCTGTGAGTTCTTCCGCTGCTACCGGTACAACTACACTCTGTGTAACAGTAAGCGCCATTGCCAGAAGCATTGCGATTTTGTTTCTTTTCATATAAACCCCATTCCCTTCTTTTTTATTGTCTGCAAACAGACTGATAAATCATTATAAAATGAAAAAGAAACAAAACCCATTACCTCGCAGCATAGTTTATGTTTTTATTTACAAAAAAGCTCCTGCAAATTATATCGCAGAAGCTTTCAGACTGTTCTTTATTCAAATGTCGCTTTCGCTGTATCTACTGCATGATCTGCTTTATTCTCAATATCCGTATCATTTCCCGAGAACACGCTTCCGGCAAAATCAATAACCTCATTTCCCGGCAGACTGTCAATGCAGACAGCAGTTCCATTATCCGTAAATGTATTATTCACATAGTTTGGCGCAGTACCGTAAGCCATAGAGGTATTAAATTTCAAACCAACCGTATTATTCGCGAACGTACATTCCATTGCATTAACCCATGCACCATTCTGTGCAACAGCAGCCGTATCCCAACCCGTGAAGTTGCAATCGGTAAGAAGTACCAGACAATACGCATCCAGTCCGATTCCACCCTTACCTTCAAAATTAATCCCTGACAGATCTGCATAGTTACCATCATGTCCCTTTATACTGACAGTTCCGGTGAAAGTAGTCACCGCATCACCGTCTTTGCTTCCTGAAATACCCCAGACATGATCACCAAAAGTGATATCTCCGTCATAGGTCACTGCCGGAAGATGCAGATATACCGGTGTATCTGCGGACGCCTCTTCTTCAATGGAAGCGAGCAGGGCATTCAGCTCTTCGGTGGTCTCCATCGGTGTATCTTCCGCATAATAACTGACTGCCGGTTGTTTTTCAATCGTAAGTCTCGTACTAAGAAAAATTGTATCTCCATTCTTCATGGTAAGTGTCCACTGGATATCATTCGTTCCACTGTCAGATACATAATTGATATCAGAAACATACGCTGCATTTGGGAAGCTTTCATTGTACACCGGTTCTACATATTCCATTTTCTGTGAACCTTCTGATGGATTTGTATCTACTTTGCAGGACTCTACCTCTTTGGAAAATTCTTCTCCGGCCAGCTCTCCTGTATCTTTATTTAATACATACAGCTGGCATGGAAGTGCACTGTTCATTCCTTCCGACAGAGTATCTGTGCGCTCCCCCTGGGCATGTCCCGTCATACCACCTTCCTCAGAAAAACTCAGCAAGACTTTGTATGATTTTCCCTTATCCGTATAAGTGATCTGTGCACCGCCTTCATATATTTCTGGTCTGTGATAGATAGAAAAAGCGATTCCGATAACCGCAGCTACGGCCAGAACTGCCACTCCTATCACAGCCTTCTTTCTCCACTTTCTTGGCGTCTTTATCTCTTTCTTTTCTATCTGAACTGTTGTACAATGTGGGCAGAAAGACGCGTCCTCCGGAAGTATCTCTCCACATTTTATACACTTTTTGCTCATTGATTTCCCCCTTATCTCTTTTTATTTTCTTCTCTATTTTTATAGAAAATTTTCTACAGAACCTCCATCAGATGAAGAATATTCTTGTATCTCTTTGCTGGATTTACCATCGTACAGCGTTGAACGATTCTTCCCATTCTGCCACCTGCAAGTTTCCTGGAAGGATGTTCGCCGGTCAGCATAATATTAAGCAACACACCAAGCGCATAGATATCTGCCCGTCCATCTGACTGCGAAAGGCCATACTGCTCCGGTGCTGCAAATCCGGTCGTTCCCAGAATCTGTGTATCTTCCTGAATTGTGCTTTTATATATTCTGGATGCATCAAAATCGATCAGAACAGCTTCTTTTCCACGTATAATAACATTATCTGGCTTCACATCTCTGTGCACCACACCCATAGAATGAAATACCCACAATGCAGAACAAAGCTGTCTTGCAATCTGTTTCGACTCCGCAGTTGTCAGAAGACCGCCTTCAAGGATCTCGCTAAGCGTATCACCCTGCACATATTCTTCCAGCAGAGCTGTCTTTCCATCTTTTTCTCCGACTTCCATTATTTGCGGCAGATTTGGACAGGAAACATTCAGAAGTTTCTGATAAACTTCACTGTTTCCATAAAAATGCCGGAAAATATAACGGGTGCCGCTGTCTCTGTGACGTACAAGTGAGACCTCGCCCCGTTCACTTTTTTTGATCAGCATGAGCACATCATATTCGCTATGAACTGCACCCAAAAGACTGTCGTAAATATTCATATTTCTCATCCTTACTCGTTACTGTTGTAACTGATATTCCTTTTTACTATGCGGTCTGCATATTGTTTTTCAGAACTGTTTATAGTATATTTTAATTTATGTATACTATTTAAAATATTATAA
>ERZ506964.729-NODE-729-length-15624-cov-9.313443_pt1 | contig 15624 bp, 10 predicted proteins | sample MGYA00512893_ERZ506964 | MGnify/ENA metagenome assembly ERZ506964 | reverse complement strand
CGCAGGCGTGCTTTCGCACGGCAAGGATTTTTAACGACGAACGGGGAAAAATCACCCCAAAAGACACGTGTCAGGCTTAGTGTCAACACACCCTAATGTATATGAATGTAGGAACCCCGATTATGTCTGTAGGAGGAATCCATGAAGCAGTATACTGCGGATAAACATGCACAATATACGCTGCAAATTGCAACACCGATCGTGACGGCGGTGCTGATCGGTTTGATATGGTACTTTCTGGCGGTGCTGCCCCATTGGCTGCTGTGGACACTGACGGCAGTGCTGGCGGCGGCGGCGATCCTGCTGTCCACACTGCTGCTGCCTATGTGGTTCTGCACTGTGACCTATTGTGTATCGGCGACCCATATCACCCGAAAATGCGGCATTTTTTTCATACAGGAGCAAGTCATGCGGACACAGGCGTTGCAGTTCAGCAGCATTTTTCAGGCACCCTTTGCCGATGCCACCGGCATGAATTTTATCCCGCTGCATGCCTATGGCGGCACGGTCATTCTGTCGTTTTTGAGCAGTTCTGACGCGGCGGAGATACAGGCGTTTCTGCAAAAGACGGTCTACAGCCACAGCCAGCGGACACTGGAAGTGCCTGTCGCCGGAAATCCCGCAGACATTCCGCAGGAGCCGCAGTTCGATGCGTTTGAAAGTGCGGTGCAGCCGCCGGCAGGAACTGGCAGCAATGCGGAAGATCCGCCGGAAAGGAGCAGCCCATGATGCGGCTTGGGACTGCCGGTGAGGCAGTGTATCGGGAACACCCGATCAAGATTTTACGCTACAGTGCCAAGAACCTGTGGCTGTTGATTTTCCCGCTGCTGCGAAGCCTGCGGTTCTATCCGTTCTCACTTCAGAAACTTATCGACTGGGGAGCCGGTGCGTGGTTTGACCTGCTGGTTGCCCTGCTGATTCTGGGCATCGGTACGCTTCGCTGGCATGCCTGCACATATTATTTCGACGAAGTTTCCATTCGTTCCCAAAGCGGGATCCTCCTGCGGCGGGGGACGGAGATCCCGCTGGAACGTATTGCCTCCACGGTGGAGGAACACCCGTTTTACCTCCGCCCTCTGCGGGCAGCCTGTTTGCAGATCAGTACCGCAGCCGGTGCTGTGCCGGAAGCGGATATGCACCTGACCTTGTATCTGCGGGATCTGCACCGGCTGCGGCAGCATATTCCCGTGCTGCAAAATGGCAGCACCGGTGCGGTGGCGTATCACACGCCGGCGTGGCGAATGCTGTTGTTCTCGGCGTTGTTTTCCAGCAGCTTTTCCGGTGCGATATACATTGCCACCATCTGCTTTCAGGGCGGACGCATCACTTCCGATCTGGTAAAGCAGTTTCAGGCACAGCAAATTCTGGAAGATGCCACCGACAGAGCGTCGACAGCGTTCCACGGCGTGCCGCGAATCGCCATTACGATCGGTATTGTGATTCTGGCGTTGTGGCTGATCTCGTTCGGGCGGAACCTGCTGCGGTACGGCAGATTCCGCATGCGGTTCGGGGAGGAGTTCATCTCGGTGCACACGGGAATCCTCACCCGTCGGCGGTATCATCTGCGGGACAACGCCATTATTTTCCCCGACCTGCGGCAGAATCTGCTGATGAAGATATTCGGCATGGTATCCCTCCACATTCGCTGCCCCGGCTACGGCAGCCGGCGGGATACGCTGCCGGTGCTGATTCCGCTGATTCGGAAAAAAGGCTCACAGGCACTGTTGGAAAAGCTGCACACGGTACCGGTCATGGAGCACCCGAAACTTCATGCACGCTCCAATATCCGGTTTTTCTGGTCCTTTGTGTGGCCGCCGGTGATCGGGCTTTGTGCGATTCTGCCGGCACGGTTTATTCTGCTGTGGCTGCTGCCGAATCTGGGGGCGATCATTCGGTTCTGTTCCGTGATGCTGATTATTCCGCTGGTGTGGCTGCTGTGTATCCGCATTGTGGCGATGTTCACAGAATCGGTCACCATGGACGACCAGTATTTGCAGATGCATTTTTGCAGTTGGTTCACGTTCCACACCATTACGGTGAACCACACCCGCATTGTCCGCACGGACCTGATGCAGACACCCGCACAGAAGATGTACGGCGTTTGTCATCTGTATATCACCTGTAACGGGCCCCGCCAGCAGCGGTTCAAGCTGACGGCTCTGCCGGAGGCAAAGGCACGGAAAATCGTGGAAACGCTGGCTCGGACAGAAATGCAGGATATGTCTTGAATCAATTTGTAAAACCGGTTTCTGGGGGTAGAAGCCGGTTTTTTGTTGTGAAAATCAATTTTCAAAAGTGTACTGATTTAAATTGTGCAAAATTATGAAGTTTGGCAAGTAAGGCTCCCCTGAAAGGGGAGCTGGCAGTGCGTAGCACTGACTGAGGGGTTTCCACTTATGCCGAAAACGTCATAAAAGGATTTCACAAAAGAACCCCTCCACCGCCTAACGGCGGTCCCCCTCCCCTTTCAGGGGAGGCTGTCATAAAAATTGCTTTTCATGTTTTTTTGTGAAAGAGTTGACTTTTCTTGAAAGATATGGTATACTGTGATTGTAAGTATTTTGCAACGAAAAAGAAACGGAGGAATGAAGATGAAATTGTGGAAAAAAGTTTTGTCAGTGGCGACCGCAGGGGTGCTTTGTCTGGGCAGCGTGGGCGTGACCGGCATGCAGAGCGTGCTGGAAAGCGTGGGGACGGTGTTGTCTGTGAGTGCGGAAGGAACAGATGAAACGGAAAGAGTTCCTGTTAGCACCGGAACAACAACAGTTCGTGTAGGAACTGGAACGACGCAATTGGAATATCAAGCGTTTGACGATGATACAGTTGAAATCACAGATTGTGACAATGAAGCAGCTGGAGAACTGGAAATTCCGGCGGAAATCGACGGGAAACCGGTGACGAGCATTGGAGATGGTGCTTTTTCTGTCTGTAGTGGTTTGACCAAAATTACGATACCGAACGGCGTGACGAGTATTGGAGATTATGCTTTTTCTGACTGTAGTGGTTTGACCAAAATTACGATACCGAACGGCGTGACGAGCATTGGAGATAATGCTTTTTCTGACTGTAGAGGTTTGACCGAAATCACGATACCGGACAGCGTGACGAGCATTAGAACTGGTGCTTTTTCTAACTGTAGTGGTTTGACCGAAATCACGATACCGGACAGCGTGACACGTATTAGAAATAGTACTTTTTCTGGTTGTAGCAGTCTGATTGAGATCATGATGCCGGACAGCGTGATGAGTATTGGAAATAGTGCTTTTTCTGGTTGTAGCAGTTTGACTGAAATCACGATACCGGACAACGTGACTATGATTCAGGCACATGTTTTTTCTGGCTGTAGCAGTTTGTCCGAAATTATGATACCAGATGGTGTGACAAGCATTAATGAGGATGCTTTTTCCGGCTGTAGCAGCCTGAAAAAAATCATGATGCCGGACAGCGTGACAAGCATTGGAGAAAAGGCTTTTTATGGCTGTAGTAGTCTGACTGAAATTATGATACCGGACAGTGTGATGAGTATTTGGGCATATGCTTTCTGTGACTGTGGTAATTTGACTGAAATCACAATACCTAACAGTGTGACGAGTATTAAAGGAGGAGCTTTTTCTGGTTGCAGCAGTTTGACCGCGATTACAATACCAGATAGTGTGACTAGCATTGAAGAAACGGTTTTTAGTGGCTGTACTAATCTGACCGCAGTCACAATACCGGATAGTGTGACAAGCATTGGCAGTGGTGCTTTTTCTGACTGTAGTAGTCTGACCCAAATCGCAATACCGGACGGCGTGACGAGCATTGGCGATTGGGCTTTTCAAGACTGTAGCAGTCTGACCGAAATCACGATACCGGACGGCGTGACGAGTATTGGAGAATGTGTTTTTGTTGGCTGTAGCAGTCTGACCGAAATCACGATACCGGACAGTGTGATGGGTATTGGAAGGGCTACTTTTTCTGGCTGTAGTAGTCTAACCGCAATCACAATACCGGACAGTGTGTGGATTATTGAATCGTATGCTTTTTCCGATTGTGATAACTTAACCATCTACGGCTACACCGATTCTTATGCAGAAACCTATGCTAAGGAAAATGACATTCCTTTTGTTTCTCTGGGCAATGCCACAACAACTGAAACTACCACCACCACAGAAACCACCACGACAACAACCGAATCGACCAACACAACCACAGAACCCACCACAGCCACATCTGACCAAACAACTGAAACAACCGTATTGACCGCAGCAACCACTACAGCTGCAACTGATACAACCACCAAAACAACAGCGACTACCGCCACAACTACCACAAGCACAACCACTACCACAAACCCAGAAACTCCGACACTCGCCAAGGGTGATCTCGACGGCAGTGACAACATCGACTCCACCGACATCTTCTACACCATGCTCTACATCGCCAACGTTGCCGTAGGCAATGACGGCGGACTGACACCGGAACAGATCGCCGCCGCTGATGTAGACGGCAACGGCATGGTGGATTCCACCGACAGCTTCTACATCATGTACTACGTGGCTCTCCACGGGGCAGGACACAACACCTCTTGGGAAGAAGTCCTTGCGAAGTAACAACGCATTATAACAACATAGCAAAAACCGGCTCCCGCATTTCCCATGCAGGAGCCGGTTTTCGATTTTCTTACATTTGCAGAATCGCCGTCAGGATTCGCAGAATCTTTGCCCCGTAGCCGGCACCGCCTGCCCAGCCCCTGCCGTGGGGATTCTCCGGAATCCCCAGCCACTCCACATAGGGGGCACAGCCCCGCTGCACATACCGGAAGCGGTCGTCCACGCAGGCCTGCTGCAAGGCTGCCGTGCTGGCATAGGCTTTCAGGTGCTGGATCTGTGCACGGATTCCCAGCTGCGGCGTGGCAAAGGAATTGCCTTTTACTCCGTTGCTGGTCACGCCCATGCCACAGAAATTGTTCTGCTCCAGCGTCACCGCCGAGCCACGAAAGGTGAAGTTCCCCGTTTCCAGACAGGACTGTGCAAAGGCAATGTCCCCGCGGATCCCTTCGGCAGCCCCCTCGCTCAGGTAGCAGGGGATCATGTCCAGTACGCTCTGTGCCACATTGGGATTCACTGCACGGAGATAGGCGGTCATCTGTGCGGCAGTCGCCTGTGCCGTGCCGGTGATCGGCGTGAGTTCGGTGGTCAGCCTGCCGCTGGCATCGGCACGGTAGACCACGCCGTCCAGCGTCACGGTGCGGCTGCAAACCAGCTTGCCGTCCACGCCGAAATAATACAACGCCCCGTCGATCTCTTGCAGCCCCAGCAGGGCGGTTTCGGTGTCCTCGCTGAAGTAGTAGCTGCTGCTGCCGTCCGTCTGCCAGCCGGTCTGTATCTCGCCCTCTACATTATAATAGGAAAGGCTGCCGTCAGAAAAGGCGTGTATCCCTGTGTCCTGCATGCCATATGTTTCCGAGAAGCTGTAGCGGTGTCCGTCGATTTCCTGTTCGCCGGTTTCTTTCAGTCCGCTGTCGTCGGTGTAATAGCGGTAGCCGCCGGACTCCACCCAGCCCAGAACCAGTTCGCCGGTTTCCGGATCGTAGTACCGGCGTTCTCCGTCAACTGTCCGCCAGCCGGTTTTCTGGGTGCCGGTGTAGTCGAACAGATAGGCGGTGCCGTCTATGGTGACTTCGCCGGTGACCGGTATCCCGTCGGCATCGTAATAGCAGCGGCTGCCGTCCCCGCGGGTTTCCCATGTGCCTTGGGTGGTTGCGGTTGCCACCGGTACGGCAGGGAAGTCCTCCGCCGCTGCGGAAACACCGCCCAGCAGACAAGCAGTCCCCAGCCCCGCGGCAAGTGCCAGCCAGAATGGAAAATGTTGCAAAATAAACCTCCTTGAAAAAATTAGATTTTGCGTTCGCTATCTATTTTACCATGCTTTTTGCGGAATTGCAAGTGCTTTTTAGCGTATTTATACGATAAAGTGCTGCTGCATGCAGCGGAAAAATCGAGATTTTGTCAAAATTACGGGGGAACGGCGAAAACCGGCTTGTTCTTTGGCGGAATTGTCGAAAAAAATAACGCAGACTTTGTTGACAATACGGCAAAAATCCGCTATAATGTAGGAGAACAGAAGTAATAGGATAAGATTGAGGAAAACAGGGGGATACTGGTGGGAGAACGCACCGGAGAAAATTGCTGCGATCTTTGCAGCAGGAGGAATTTATGTCTTTACAGGAAAAAGAAACACTGGAACTGGCACAGGCAAAAATGCAGGAATATTTGCAGGACAATGCGGTCTGCTCCATGGACGAGTATGTTCAGCACGGAACGACCAGCACATTACAGCACTGCCTTTCGGTAGTGCGGATCAGCTGTGCCATTGCCGTTGGTCTGCATATCCGTGTAAATTATGAAAATCTGATCCTCGGGGCACTGCTCCATGATTTCTACTTGTACGACTGGCACAACCATGTGGACGAGGGTGTGCTCCACGGCTTTGCACACCCGCACATTGCCTGCAAAAATGCGGCAATGCGATTTCATGTCAATGCAGAGGTGCAGCATATCATCACCACACACATGTGGCCCTTGACGCTGCGGTTCGTGCCCCGTTCCAGAGAAGCGGTGATCGTCTGCCTTGCGGACAAGTACTGCTCCACGCTGGAAACGGCAGCGGGCATGGTTCATGCAGCGGCAGCTCTGTTCCGGAAAAGGAGGGTCTGACAGATGGTATACAATTTAACAGAATGTGCTGCCCTTTTCTTCGCCTATGCCGCCATGGGCTGGTTTATGGAAGTCTTGTACATGGGCGTGCGGGAACGGCATCTCACCAACCGCGGTTTTCTGCTGGGACCCTGCTGTCCGATTTATGGAGCCGGCATGCTGGGCATCACCCTGCTGTTTCAGGGCAGCCACTACGGCTATTGGCACGTGTTCTTCTCGATCATTCTGCTGTGCAGTCTGCTGGAATACGCAGTCAGTGCCCTCATGGAACGAGTGTTCCACACACGCTGGTGGGATTATCACGATATGAAGTTCAACATTCACGGACGGATCTGTCTGGAAACCATGCTGCCGTTCGGACTGCTGGGTACATTTGCCCTCTATCGCATCAATCCGTTTCTGATGATGCTGTTTCACCGGATTCCCGGCTATGTTTCCGGAAAACTGGTGACTGGTGTAGTCGTTTTGTTTCTGGCAGATCTGGTCATTTCTGTTTGCGTGCTGCGGAATCTGTCCCTGCCGGACGGTGATGCAGACCATACCGCAGAGATCTCCCGCCGCGTCTGGGAAGATCTGAAAAAGCGGCTGGAGTAAGAGTTTGTTCTGATTTTTTTTGTGGTTCTGAACAAATTGAATAAAACTTTTTCGTGCATTCTGCTGTGCTTTGGCGGAATGCACTTTTTTGTGTCAGGCAGATGAAAACTGCAAAATCCCCTTGACAAAATAAATAGCATGCGTTATAATAGAACAAAGTTATTTCATAACAATGTTATTGAATACGAATAGGAGGTGGAACACTTGAAGTGTGATGCAAAAACATTTTTCGGGGTGATAAATGCGTTTCGCAGTCTGAATCTGTTTTCGCTGCTGCCGCTGTCCCGACAGGAGTATATGGTGATGTTTGTAATTGCTGGACAGCGGAAAACCAATCCGGAGGGCAGCACGGTGTCTATGGTGACACAGAAGATGCACGTGCCCCAGCCGGCAGTTTCCCGCACGCTGCGTGGACTGGAAAACGACGGTTATATCTGCCGCGAAGTATGCCGCACTGACCGGCGGAATACCTATGTGACGCTGACGGCTGCCGGCGAGGCAGAGGTGCAGCGGGCGAATCAGCTGTTGGAGGATTTTCACAGGGGGATTCAGAAACGCTTTACACAGGAAGAAGCCGACCAGCTGATGGAACTGCTTCAGCGGCTCTATGCGGCGGCCTCAGAGGAACTGGAGGAAATGAAAGGAGAGAGAGCGACCAATGGGTAAACTTTTCAAAAATCTGAAACCCTACTGGAGTTCCGTGTTGCTGATCTTGGTGCTGTTGGTGGTACAGGCATTTTGTGACCTGTCCCTGCCACAGTACACTTCGGATATTATTGACACCGGAATCCAGAACAGCGGCGTGGAACACATTCTGCCGGAACAGATCACGGCAGAAGAATTCGAAAACGCCCAGCTTTTCATGACGGAAAGCGAAAAACAGAAGTGGCAGAATGCCTATGACGGAGAACAGAGAAAGGAAAGTCTGTCGGGCAAAGATCTGGATGAACTGGACAGCGACCTGCTGGTACCGGTGCTGCTGAACTATCAGATGTCCATGATGAGTGAGGACAGCTTTCGGGAGATGCTGGCACAGCAACAGACCGATCCCAACGCGGCAGCTCAGATGGAGCAGATGACCGTGGAGGAACTCGGTGCTGCCATGGGCGTAGAACTGCACCCGTTCCAGCGGACAGAGGAGGACAGCGACGGCAACTCGTCCACAGTGACTTGTGTCGATGTCCGCCCCGTGTTTGCGGCAATGCAGCAGAGCGGACAGCTGAATGAAGATACAGTCACCCAGATGCGTTCCCAGCTGGAAGATATGCTGGACACTATGGGGGATTCGCTGGTACAGTCTATGGGCGTTGCCTATGCGGTGCAGTGTGACAAAGACGCAGGGCTGGACGTAGACAAGATCCAGACCAGCTATCTCTGGCGAACCGGCAGCAAGATGATGGCGATGGCATTTGCCATGATGGCTGCGGCGATCTGTGTTTGTTATGTGGCTTCCCGCGTGGGTGCCGGTGTCGGACGTGATCTCCGCGGCAAGGTGTTCAGCCGTGTCATGCAGTTCTCCAGTGCGGAAATGGATCAGTTTTCCACTGCTTCACTGATTACCCGAAGCACCAATGATATTCAGCAGGTGCAGATGGTTACGGCGATTTTCCTGCGAATGCTGCTGTATGCTCCGATTCTGGGCATTGGCGGCGTTCTGAAGGTGGTACACACCGGAGCCGGCATGGGCTGGGTCATTGTACTGGCAGTGCTGGTAATTCTGGGAATCGTCGGCGTGCTGATGGCGATCGCTATGCCGAAGTTCCAGAAAATGCAGGTGCTGGTGGATAAGGTGAATCTGGTTTCCCGTGAGATCCTGACCGGACTGTCCGTCATTCGGGCGTTCGGACGGGAAAAGACCGAGGAAGAACGCTTCGACAAGGCGAACCGCGATCTCACCAAGACCAACCTGTTTGTCAACCGTGTCATGACCTTCATGATGCCGGTAATGATGCTGATCATGTACAGCCTGACCATTCTGATCGTGTGGGTCGGTGCTCACCGCATTGACGGCGGCTCTATGCAGGTCGGCTCTATGACTGCATTCATTACGTATGCGATGATGATCGTCATGTCGTTCCTGATGCTGACTATGATGTCCGTCATGCTGCCCCGTGGTTCTGTGGCAGCCAAACGTATTGACGAAGTGCTGCAAACCAAGACCTCTGTACAGGAAACAGCACAGCCGAAACATTTGCAGGACAGCAAGGGCGTGCTGACCTTTGACCATGTCTGCTTCCGCTATCCGCATGCGGAGGAGGACGCTCTGACAGACCTTTGCTTCACGGCAAAGCCCAACCAGACCACGGCGATCATCGGCAGCACCGGCTGCGGCAAGTCCACACTGGTGAACCTGATTTCCCGTCTTTACGATGTCACAGCAGGCAGCATTACGCTGGACGGCGTGGAACTGCGTGACCTGCCGCTGGAAGAACTGCGGCAGCAGATCGGTTTTGTTCCGCAAAAGGGTGTGCTGTTCTCTGGTACCATTGCCAGCAACCTGCGGTTCGGCAATCCGGACGCTTCTGATGCAGAAGTACAGCAGGCGGCGGAAATTGCACAGGCAATGGAATTTATCCAAGAGAAGCCCGACCGGTTCGACAGTGTCATTGCACAGGGCGGTACCAATGTTTCCGGCGGACAGAAACAGCGTCTGACTATCGCCAGAGCCATTGCCAAGCACCCGAAAGTGTTCGTCTTTGACGACAGCTTCTCCGCACTGGATCTGAAAACCGATGCGGCTCTGCGAAAGGCACTGGGAGAACAGGTGCAGGACAGCACCATGATCATCGTGGCACAGCGAATCAGCACCATTCTCCATGCTGACCAGATTCTGGTTCTGGAAGAAGGCAAAATTGTCGGCAAGGGCACCCATGAGGAACTGCTGAAGAACTGTGAGGTATATCAGCAGATCGCCAAGTCCCAGCTTTCCCCGTCGGAACTGGGCTTGGAGGAAACACCGGAGGAAGGAGCGATGACAGATGGCGAATGAAAGACGGCGTATGGGCGGACGCGGACAGATGCCGGTAGAAAAGGCGAAGGACTTTAAAGGCTCTATTGGCAAACTGTTTGCATATATGAAGCAATATCATGCCGCAGTGGCCGTGGTAATTCTGTGTGCAATTGCCTCCACCGTGTTCAGCGTGATCGGACCGGACATTTTGGGTAAGGCGACCACGGAACTTTCCAACGGACTGCTGGCGAAGATTCAGGGAACTGGCAGCATTGATTTCACCAAGATCGGACAGATTTTGCTGTTTGTACTGGGACTGTATCTGCTGAGTACTCTGTTCGGCTTTGTGCAGGGCTGGCTGATGACCGGTGTCACACAGAAAGTCTGCTACCGCATGCGGAAAGACATTTCGGAAAAAATCGACCGCATGCCAATGGCATATTTTGAAAGCCGTACCTACGGCGAAGTGTTGTCCCGCATCACCAACGACGTGGACACACTGGGACAGAGCCTGAACCAGAGCATCACCCAGATCATTACTTCCGTGGCGACTATGGTCGGCGTACTGGTAATGATGCTTCGTATCTCGCCGCTGATGACTCTGATCGCTGTGGTAATTCTTCCGATTTCCGTAACTCTGATTTCTCTGGTGGTGAAAAAATCCCAGAAGTACTTCAAGCAGCAGCAGGAATATCTGGGACACATCAACGGACAAGTGGAAGAAACCTACGCCGGTCATACAGTGATTCAGGCGTATAATAAGGAAAAGGACATGGTGCAGCAGTTTCAGGAAACCAACGATACCCTGTACCACTCCGCATGGAAATCCCAGTTTCTGTCTGGCTTGATGCAGCCGATCATGATGTTCGTGGGCAATCTGGGTTATGCCGCTGTGGCACTGTCCGGCGGTCTGCTGGCGATTCGCGGCACGATCACCATTGGTGACATTCAGGCGTTTATCCAGTATGTGAAGAACTTCACCCAGCCCATGCAGCAGATCGCACAGGTACTCAATCAGGTGCAGTCTATGGCTGCGGCAAGCGAACGTGTCTTTGAATTCCTCGAAGAAGCGGAAGAAGTTCAGACAGCAGAGCACCCGCTGGAACTGGCAAACGTGGAGGGCAATGTTGATTTTCAGCATGTTTCCTTTGGTTACCAGCCGGAGCAGTGCGTTATCCACGATTTCAGTGCCAAGGTAAAGTCCGGACAGAAGATCGCCATTGTAGGTCCCACCGGTGCCGGAAAAACCACAATGGTGAAGCTGCTGATGCGGTTCTATGATGTCAGCGGCGGTGCGATCCTGCTGGACGGCCATGATGTGCGGGACTTTGACCGCCACAAGCTGCGGGAATCTTTCGGCATGGTGTTGCAGGACACATGGCTGTTTCAGGGTACCATTATGGAGAATATCCGGTACGGCAGACTGGACGCGACAGATGAAGAAGTCATTGCCGCCGCAAAGGCTGCCCATGCGGACAGCTTTATCCGCCAGCTGCCGGACGGCTACCAGATGGAACTGAACGAAGATGCCAGCAACGTTTCACAGGGACAGAAACAGCTGCTCACCATTGCCCGTGCCATTCTGGCGGACAATCGGGTCATGATTCTGGACGAGGCGACCTCCTCTGTGGATACCCGTACAGAAATTCTGATTCAAAAGGCAATGGATCACCTCATGGAGGGCAGAACCAGCTTTATCATTGCCCACCGGCTGTCCACCATTCGCAATGCCGATATGATTCTGGTCATGAAGGACGGGGACATCATCGAGCAGGGCACCCACGAAGAACTGCTGGAGAAGAACGGCTTCTATGCCGATCTGTATCGTTCACAATTTGCCCAGACTGCATAAGGCGGTACCGCACGAAGAATAGCATTCCCTTGAAAATGCCTCGTACAGCGTTGTGCTGTGCGGGGCATTTTTGCATTTGCAGGGGAATTTTGCAGGGCAGGCGGCTTTCGTGGTTTTTATGGATTTTGGGATATGGCTTTCGTACTTTTCCGTGTTTTTTGCATAAAAAGGGCTTGCCAAACGGGAAAGATTGTGCTATAATGTTGGTATCTGTTGTTCTGTCCGCAGGAGGGGAACGGCGGAACACACTTTCCGGATTCTGTTGCTGGAATCCGGCGATCATCTTATCATTTAAGGAGGACTTTCATGGCAACCACCAAAATCCAAGCTGCCCCACAGACTGCAAAACGCAGTTTCAGTGCCGGCAGTGTCATCTCTGCAATCGGCAGATGGATCGTCCGGAACCGGATTTATCTCATCGCCTTTGCCATTCCGGCTGTGCTGACCTATCTGGCATACGCCCTTTTCGGACTCTACCCCTTTGGCGAAGAATCCGTGCTCTGTCTGGATCTGAACGGACAGTATGTGTATTATTTCGAGGCACTCCGTGATGCGTTCTGGGGTGACGGCAGCATCTTCTACAACTGGTCGCGAAATCTTTCCGGCGAGTTTATGGGCATTATTGGCTATTATCTGGCAAGCCCGTTCACGCTGATCGTCATGCTCCTGCCGGAGAAATTCATGCTGAGTAGCCTGCTGATCATGCAGCTGTGCAAGCTGGGTGCAGCCGGTGCAACATTTAACTACTTCTTACAGAAACGCCGCGGCGTACAGCCGTACCCGTCACTGCTCTTTTCCACCATGTATGCGATGATGGCATACGGCGTGATTCAGCTGATCGACCCCATGTGGCTGGACGGTCTGGTATTCCTGCCGCTGATCATGCTGGGCATTGAATATCTGGTCGATGACGGCCGCCGGCTGAATTTCATCATTCCGCTGGCACTGATGTGTGTGGCAAACTTCTATATCGGCTACATGATCTGCTTCTTCGTGATCCTGTACTTCCTGTTTTATTTGTGCTTCGGCTCGGACAAGAAGCGGAAGGGTTATGACTATTTCACCGCGTTTGTACGGATCGCGTATTCTTCCGTCATTGCACTGGCATGTGCGGCATTCATGCTGCTGCCGGTGTACAACGCTTTGAAACTGGGTAAGTTCGAATTCACAGATCCGGACTACAGCTTCCGGTTCCAGTCGTTCCCGCTGAGCAAGAAACTGCTGGAAAATGCACAGGATTCGCCGCTGCTGGTGTTCCTGTGCGACCTGCTGGACATGTTCCCGCAGCTGCTGCCGGCACAGTATGACTCTGTAAACGTACAGGGCAAGCCGGAAATCTACTGCGGTCTGCTGACACTGGTTCTGCTGCCCCTGTTCTACCTGAACAAAAAGGTCAACCGGAAAAAGAAGATCGGTTATTCTCTGCTGATCGCTGTAATGGTAATGTGCATGCTGATCACACCGATAGACATGATGTGGCACGGCGGACAGGTGCCGAACTGGCTGCCGTTCCGCTATGCATTCCTGCTGTCCTTTGTGTTCCTGACCATGGCGGCAACTGCATTCGCAAACCGCGACGGTATCGAAAAGAAGCATCTGATCGGATCGGCAGTGATAATGGCGGTCATCATTGCCATTGTTGCCGGTCTGAAATTTGACCAGATGGCAAAGGGTGCTGTCTGGATCTCTGCGGCACTCATGGGCATTTACCTGATCCTGCTGTACTTCATGCTGGGCGGAAAGATCACGCAGGGCAAGCGTGGCGTAAGCGTTGCCCTGACCACTATGATGCTGATCATGGTAGGCGGCGAAGCAACCTACAACGCTGTAGATTCCATGAAGGACATCGACAAGGAAGTGGCATACTCCACCCGTGCCTCCTATCAGAACTACGTGCAGAACGGACGTGCGGCAACACAGATGCTGGAGGAAAAGGACGACGGCTTCTACCGTGCGGAAAAGACCTTCTTCCGCTGTGTCAACGATAATGCGGCATTCGGACTGAAAGGTATCTCGCACTCCAGTTCTGTCATGAACACCCGTGCCATCAATTTCATTGAAACCTTGGGTTACTGCATGCACAGCTACTATACCCGCTATGACGGCAACACCGAAATTGCGGACTCTCTGCTGGGCATCAAGTATGTGCTGGACCGCGGGGAAAGCGGCGATCAGAACCGCCGTCTGAATCCGGCATATGAAGCACGCTGGGCATACGACTATACCAACGAAAATGGTACTGCAAAGACCATTACCGCTTATGAAAATACCAATGCTCTGTCTATCGGCTACATGGTAGACGAGGATGTGCAGAAGATCGATCATCTGGGCAACGACAATCCGTTCAACAGCCAGAACATCTTCATGAGCACCATGAGAGGACAGACCACATTTGACGAAAACGGACAGTTCCAGAGCTGGCACGAGTATTACACACCGCTGAATCTGGCAGAAAATCCGATCGTCAGCGATGCAATCACCACAAGCCCCTACGGCGAACAGACCAAGTATGACGTGACTGGCGACGGCGACCCCACTGTGGACTTCCATTTGGTGGCAGAGTCCAACGAACCGATCTACATCTACTTCAAGACCGAGTTCCAGAAGAAAGTCAACCTGTGGATGTCCACATGGAACGACAGCGAATGGAGCGAGGCAGAAAACGGCTGGAAGGAATCCAACAGCGGCGACTTCACTTGGAAAGATGCCGATGAATATGCCAAGAACAACGGCGGCTTCCAGTCCATGGGCGAATACTTCGAGGGCGATAACTACATTGCTCTGCGTCTGGGTACCTTTGAGCCGGGCACGAAGATCACCCTGCGTATGACCATTGCCAATGAGGAAAAGTTCACCATTGTCAAGAACTTCCTGTTCTACACCTATCATCCGGACGTATTCCAAGAAGATGTTGACATTCTGAAGCAGAATCAGTGGCAGATCGATACCAAAAAGAGCAACGACCGGAAGCTGACCGGTACCATTACCGCAGAAGACGGTCAGATCATGATGACTTCCATTCCGGATCAGCCGGGCTGGACCGTCAAGGTGGACGGCAAGAAGGTCGATCAGGTGGCAATCGTAGATGCCATGATCGGTGTGCCGCTGTCTGCCGGAGAACATACCGTGACCATGACCTACACACCGCCGGGGTGGTGGATCGGCATGGGCACACTGGCAGGCGGCATTATCCTGATCGTGCTGTTCTGGTTCGGTGACCGCAAGCGGTATGCTGCAATGCTGGCAGAGATCGAAGCTGAAAAGGAACGGGAACAGCAGCAGGCGAAAAAACGCGTGAAGCTGAAGTCCGGTACCAAGGACAAGGCAAATGACGACTCTCCGGAGAAGCTGCTGGAAAAACTGGAGGCACTCCACCAGCAGGGCATTCTGGACGACAAGGAATTTGCAGCCAAAAAGGCGGAAATTGAAAAGAAAAAGAAAGCGGACGGCAAACAGACATAATCGTTGGTTTTCGTAAGGGCAATACCGCACAAAGATTGTGCGACAGATGCGTCGTCAAATTTTTCGTC
>ERZ506964.699-NODE-699-length-16144-cov-6.500901_pt1 | contig 16144 bp, 18 predicted proteins | sample MGYA00512893_ERZ506964 | MGnify/ENA metagenome assembly ERZ506964 | reverse complement strand
GGAAAAATGGCTTCATCAGGCGAAAAATCCCTCGCTGTTGGTCATATTTCCGGTTCTCAGATAGACCCTCGCTCCCGCTCCATGGCGCGAATGTTGTCACCCATTTTCCGGGTGACGGACAGGATGACTGCGCTTTCCTCCGGAGTTATCCCCTCCCGGAGGCGGCGGATAAATTCCCGCTGGACTGCCCGGCCGTCCTCCGCGATTTCTCCCGCCCCGTCGGTCAGCGCCAGATGGACGGCTCTGCGGTCTGTCCCGTCCGCCTGACAGGCAACCAGTCCACGATCTTCCAGACTCCGCAGGGAGAGGGAGACATGCCCCTTGGACATGCCCCGCCCCCGGACGATATCCGCCGCCCGGTTCTGCTCCGGGTTATTGGCCAGAAACAGCAGCACATCCAGCTCGTTGTGGGTCAGGTTCCATTTTTTGCAGACCGGCTCCATCAGGCGGCTGTAGCTTTTCTGCGCCCGAAGCGCCGTTTCAAAAAAAGCAAACTGCATATGCGTGGCTCCTTTGGTTCATTTTTGAACGAAGTTACTATAGCACGCGGTTGGTCGGCTGTCAAGAAGAAGTTCAAAAATAAACTAAAATTCCCCTGCCCAATGGCAGGGGAACGAAGATATATGGTCAGCCGACCGCCACCGGCTGAATGAAGTCTCTGTGAACATAGCCCCAGGTTCCGGCATATTCCGCCAGCGCAAACGTTCCGCAGAGCGCCAGCACGGTAAATTCATCGTCCTTTGGAATCGTTATGATGACCTCGGCGGCGGTGTCCGGGTGGGTGCGAAGGCTGATAAACTCGTTACACCGGGCATAGTACCGTTCGGCGGTCACCGGCTCGAAAACGTCCTCCACCGGGTAGGATATTTCGTCCTGAAAGTGCCACCATTCGCCGAAATACCCCTCAAATCCGTACTTTTCCATGGTGTTCTGCAACAGCAGGGCGTGCTCCGTGGGGACTTCCTCCACGTCGGAATAGTCCCGGTCAGCCTTGCCGGAAAAATCGTCAAAGCCCGTGGGCATTTCCAGCTCGTTTCCCGCCATGTCCACCAGCGTCACGTCCACGGTGTTTCCCCGGCTGTGGGCGCTGAAGCCCCGGTTGGGGTTCGCCACGTAGGTGTCGTCGGGGCAGACCTCCCAGAGCCTGAACTGGGCGCTCACCGGACGGAAGCCGTCCCAGATCTTCAGCGTCAGCCCCTGCCCGGCCAGCTCCGCGCATACGGCCTGAAGCTTTTTCACGGTGCCGTAGCGGAGGAAAACCTCGGTGAATTCGTAGATTCGATGGCCGGTAAAATTTTCCGTACCGGCGTAGGGCAGCTCCTGAAGCACGTCAGGGAGGTAGTCCCGAACCCGGACAAAGTCGGCGTCCTCCGGTTCGGGACGCTCGATGCCCGCGGGCGAAGTTCCCGGCTGGGTTTCCGCCGCCGTTGGGACGGTGGTTTCCCGCGTCGGCGCGGTCGCGGCGGCGTCCACCGGGGCATGGCAGCCGGATAATGTCAGGGCAAGCGCCCCTATCAGTATCATGGAGATCATTCCTTTCACACAAATCCCTCCTGCACAGGGTTGCATCAATGCGGCCATTATACCACGGTGTGTCCGGAAAAGCAAAATATAATTACAGCGTTCGGGCGGCTCCAAAGAGCCGCCCGTCGTCGTTATTTCCAGAGATACACCCGGCATTCGTAAGGCTGCAAGCAGCCTTCCAGCGGCTTGGGGTAATTGCACAGAATCAGTTCCCCGTCCTCCGGGCGGAAGCCCTTGGGCGCATGGAAGGGGGTGTTCTTCTTGGCAAAGGAGCAGACAACCAGAATTTTCTGCTGCCCGTCGTCCATGGAATACAGATAATGCCTGCCGGAAAGCTTCTGATACTCCCGGTACTCGCCGTACCGGACGCAGGAAAGGCTCTTGCGCAGAGCGACAGCCTTGCGGTAGAAGTTCAGCACGGAGTCCGGGTCGGCGTCCTGCTGGGAGTAAGCGTCGGCCATCTGATCGAGATTGAAGACGGGCGCGAGGTTCTTTTTGGCTTCGTCTGAAATGCCGTCCGGATTGCGCTGGGCCACGCGGGCGATCATTTGCAGCTGTACGCCGCGGCTTTCGATTGGGTCGCCGCCGATGACACGGCCGACAACCTTAAGAAGCAGGGCGGCTTTATTCCGGGCGTGCGTCCGGGTAGGGCTACCGCGGCCTACATCAAGAACGCGCTCAACAAGATCACGCTTCCCAGCGCTGTCTTTTTGGCGCTCATCGCCATCGTGCCTTCGATCATCTTCTCCTTCACGGGTAACCAGCTGATCCAGGCATTTGGCGGCACGTCCATCCTCATCATGGTCGGCGTCGTGCTCGACACGGTCGATAAGCTCGAAGGCCAGATCAAGATGTATGATTACGATGGATTCTTTAAATAGGCTAGAGGAGGATTGCTCATGAACCTCGTATTGCTCGGAGCTCCGGGTGCCGGTAAGGGCACCGTCGCGCAGGAGCTCGTCGCCGAGTTTGGCGTCGCTCACATTTCCACGGGCGACCTGCTGCGTGCTGCCGTCAAGGGTGGCACTGAGCTTGGTATTCAGGCTAAGAAGTACATGGACGCTGGCGAGCTCGTTCCCGACCAGCTCGTGATCGACCTTGTCAAGGAGCGCCTTGCCGCCGATGACGCCCAGCAGGGCTTCATCCTCGATGGCTTCCCGCGCAACACCGCCCAGGCTGTGACGCTCGATTCTGAGCTCTCTGCTATGGGTCGTGAGATCGACTGCGCCCTTCTGGTCGATGTGGCCCCCGAGGTCATCATCGATCGTCTGTCTTCGCGTCGCACCTGCCGCGCCTGCGGATACACCGGCACTGCTGCCGATGCCACCTGCCCCAAGTGCGGCGGCGAGATGTATCAGCGCGACGACGACAAGCCCGAGACCATCAAGAACCGTCTCGACGTCTACGAGAAGTCCACGAGCCCGCTCGTCGACTACTATCGTGGCCAGGGTCTGCTCAAGTCGGTCAACGGTGACCAGGCTCGCGAGACCGTGTACGGGGATGTCAAAGAGGCTCTCGGTCTATGATCAAGATTAAGTCTGCAACGCAAATTGAGCAGATGAAGAAGGCAGGAGCGCTATCTAAGATGGCGCTCCGCCACGTTGGAGCCATGGTTCGCCCCGGCGTGTCGACCTTTGAGCTCGATCAGCTTGCGGAGCAGATTATCCGCATGCATGGCGGCACCCCGGCCTTTAAGGGTTACGGTGGGTTCCCAGGAACCATTTGCGCATCGATCAACGATGCCGTGGTCCACGGTATTCCTAATCCCGACATGATTCTGCGCGATGGCGATATCATCTCCATCGATACGGGAGCCATTTTCGACGGTTGGGTCGGCGATAACGCCTGGACGTTTTTCGTCGGCACCCCCACGCCCGAGGCCAAGGCCCTGTGCGAGGTTACGCGCGATTGCCTAAAGGCTGCCATCGAGCAGGCTGTTCCCGGTAACCATATCGGGGACGTCGGGTATGCCGTTCAATCCCTCGCCGAGTCTCACGGCTACGGTGTGCTTCGCGATTACGTGGGGCATGGTATCGGCCGTGTGATGCACGAGGACCCCAACGTTCCAAATTATGGAAAGAAGGGGAGAGGTGTTCGCCTTCAGGCCGGTATGGTCATCGCCATCGAGCCGATGGTTACGATGGGTTCCAATCATGTGAGCACGGGCTCCGATGGTTGGATCGTTACGACCAACGACCACCTGCCCGCCGCGCACTACGAGAACACCGTCGCCATTACCAATGACGGTCCGGTGATTCTTACCACGGATGCCCAGGGTGCTTGGTGTTCCTTGCAGGGCGGTGAAATGTAAAAGTCGCCGCCCCCTGATGTCCAACCTCGCCTTTCAATTTTGAAGGCATGACCCCAAGGTCTATGCCTTCTCATTTCAAGGCGATCTTGGGCATCAGGGAACGGCTTTGTTTTATATTTCAAATGTAACAAGTTCCACTTAGATGTGGAGCCATTACGAAGATATTACGATACGTGCATGCGTATTGTAGAATACTCAATCGCTGTCGTTTTCTAGAGAAAGATGATTGCTTGTGAAGAAGGAAGACGCAATTGAGCTCGAGGGTACGGTAAAGGAACCGCTGCCTAACGCCATGTTTAAGGTCGAGCTCGAGAACGGTCATTCGGTTCTGTGCAACATTTCTGGCAAGATCCGAATGAATTACATCCGCATTCTCCCCGGTGACAGGGTTGTCGTGGAGCTTTCCCCGTACGACCTGACCCGCGGTCGCATCACCTATCGCTATAAATAGCGACACGCATACACGCTCTTTTCCGACTGCAGGCTTAGCTCAACCTACGGTCGGTTTGCGTGTGAAGACCAGCCATAGTTTTAAACGCCTGCGGCTGGGCGAGTAGATAGTAGGGAAGTAGTTTGAGCGCTACCGAAAGGAAGAACGATGAAGGTACGTCCTTCGGTCAAGAAGATGTGCGATAAGTGCAAAATCATTAGGCGCCATGGCAAGGTCCTCGTCATTTGCGAGAACCCCCGTCATAAGCAGCGTCAGGGTTAAGAGAGGAGACTACGTTGGCCCGTATTAATGGTGTCGACCTCCCGCGTGAGAAGCGCGTTGAGATCGGTCTGACCTACATTTACGGCATCGGCCGCACCACTGCGACGAAGATCTGCGTCGAGTGCAACGTTAACGTGGATACGCGCGTTAAGGACCTCACCGAGGATGAGGTAAACGCCATCCGCGATTATATCGATAAGAATCAGATCATGGTTGAGGGCGACCTCCGCCGTGAGCGCAACCAGAACGTCAAGCGCCTTATGGACATCGGCTGCAACCGCGGCCTTCGTCACCGCAAGGGCCTCCCGGTCCGCGGCCAGCGCACCCACACTAACGCTCGTACCCGCAAGGGCCCGAAGCGTCAGATCGGTGCTAAGAAGAAGAAATAAGGAGCGCTAGATAGATGGCTACTGCTAAGAAGAACGTTCGCGCTGCCCGTCTGAAGCGCGCGGACCGTAAGAACATTTCCGTGGGCCAGGCTCACATTCGTTCTACGTTCAACAACACGATCGTTTCGATCACCGATCCCCAGGGCAACGTCATTTCCTGGAAGTCGGCTGGCCAGGTGGGCTTCAAGGGCTCCCGTAAGTCCACGCCGTTCGCTGCCCAGATGGCTGCCGAGGCTGCTGCCAAGCAGGCCATGGAGCACGGTATGAAGAAGGTTTCCGTCTTCGTCAAGGGCCCCGGCTCCGGTCGTGAGACCGCCATCCGCTCCCTCCAGGCTGCTGGCCTCGAGGTCTCGAGCATCCAGGACAAGACCCCCATTCCGCACAACGGCTGCCGCCCCAAGAAGCGTCGCCGCGTGTAACTGAAAGGATCGTATCAATATGGCAATCGACAGGACTCCTGTTCTTAAGCGCTGCCGTCAGCTCGGGATCGATCCCGCTGAGCTCGGTTACAGCAGCAAGAAGGAATCTATCCGTCAGCCCAAGCGCCGTCGCAAGGAATCTGAGTACGGCATGCAGCTGCGTGAGAAGCAGAAGGTCAAGTTCATCTATGGCGTTCTGGAGAAGCAGTTCCACGGCTACTTCAACAAGGCCCGTAAGATGAACGGCGTCACCGGTGAGAACCTCATGATCATCCTTGAGTCTCGCCTCGATAACGTCGTCTTCCGTCTTGGCTTCGCCCGCACCCGCAAAGAGGCTCGTCAGTCCGTCCGTCACGGTCACTTCACCGTGAACGGCAAGCGCGTGGACATCCCGTCCTACCGCGTCAAGGCCGGCGACGTCGTCGCTGTCGGCGAGAAGTTCCGTGACCTCCTCCCCATCAAGGAGGCCCTGATTTCCTCCGAGCGCTTTGAGGTCCCTGGCTGGCTCGAGGTCGATATCGAGAAGCTGTCTGGTAACGTGCTCGCTCTGCCGACGCGTGAGCAGATCAGCGGTGATATCAACGAGCAGCTCATCGTCGAGCTCTACTCTAAGTAGTCCATCCGGGCTGCTGAGGCTGGAGGTAATACATGTCAGAATTCATTAGGCCTCAGGTTCAGGTCGAAGAGATCAACGAGACCTCTGCTCGTGTCTCCGTCGAGCCGCTCGAGCGTGGCTACGGCGATACACTGGGTAACTCGCTTCGTCGTGTTCTTCTGTCCTCGCTCGAGGGTGCCGCCGTCGAGGCCATTCAGATCGATGGTGCGCAGCACGAGTTCATGACCATCCCTAACATGGTCGAGGATGTCACCGACATCGTCCTGAATGTCAAGGGTCTTGTCTTCAGGGCTCTCGGCACGACCGACGAGGCGACCGCCACCATCTCGGTTGACGGCCCCTGCGAGGTCACCGGTGCGGACTTCTTTATTCCGTCCGAGTTTGAGCTGGTCAACCCCGAGCAGCACATTGCTACGCTCACCGAGGGTGGCCATCTCACCATGAGCATGCGCATCGGCTATGGCCGCGGCTATGTCTCTGGCGAGGCTAACAAGCGTGACAACGATCCCATCGGTGTGATCAACGTCGACTCGCTGTACTCGCCGGTGTCCCGTTGCGCCAAGCTCGTTGAGGCTTGCCGTGTCGGCCAGCATACCGACTACGACCGCCTTGTCCTCGAGATCGAGACCAACGGTTCCATCGCCCCGCGCGACGCCGTGGTCCAGGCTGCCAATATCATCAACCAGCATATGGCCGCCTTTATGAACCTTGCCGAGACCCCCGAGGTCGAGGAGGAGGCTTCGATCTTCGCTCCCGAGGTCACCAACGATAACGCCGAGCTGGACAAGCAGATCGAGGACCTGGACCTTTCCGTCCGTTCCTACAACTGCCTTAAGCGCGCCAGCATTCACTCGGTCCGTCAGCTCGTTGAGTTCTCGGAGAACGATCTGCTCAACATCCGTAACTTCGGTGTTAAGTCGATCGAGGAAGTGAAGGACAAGCTTGAGTCCATGGGCCTGAGCCTGAAGGCTTAATGCTTCGCATATTTGAGGAGAAACTAGACCATGCGTCACAACGTTAAGAAGGGCCTGAAGCTCGGCACCGATGCGAGCCACACCAAGGCCATGAAGAAGAGCCTTGCTAAGGCCCTCTTCGAGAACGACCGCATCAAGACCACCGAGACCCGCGCTAAGGCGCTGCGTTCGGTCGTCGACCCGATCATCACCTGGGCCAAGAAGGGCGACCTGCACTCTCGTCGTCTGGCTATCGCCAAGCTCGGCGATAAGCAGCTCGTTGCCGAGATCTTCGACAAGGCTGCTCAGGGTATGTGGCAGGACCGCAACGGCGGTTACACCCGCATCATGAAGCTCGGTAACCGTAAGGGCGATAACGCTCCTATCGTTATCATGGAGCTCGTCACCGAGCCTTGCACGCCTAAGGCCAAGAAGGCTGCTCCGGCCCCCAAGAAGGCCGCTGCTCCCAAGAAGGTTGAGGCTGTCGAGGAGGCTCCTGCTGAGGAGACCGCTGAGTAGACTTTCTGTCTGCATAGGCTATATTCGAGGGGTACGTTCGCGTACCCCTCTTTTTTTTGTCGCAATACCGTTGCTAGTTTGTTGGGAGCGCCCATGATTGCGCCGTCTGATTTCAATTCGACCTCCGAGCTCGACGCCACCCTTGTATTTCGCGTCGCCTACGATGGATCCTCCTATAGCGGATTTGCCGAGCAACCGGGCCAGACGACGGTTGCGGGCGAGCTGCGCCGTGCAATCGAGACGTTGCTGCGCCGCCCAATCGATCTGACGTGCGCGGGGCGTACCGATGCCGGCGTGCATGCGGTGGCCCAATACATCAGCGTTCCCGTAACGGACGCTGAGCTATCTCTGACGCGCCGTAGGTGGCTGAGAGCTATGGATGCCCTCCTTCCCAAAGATATCGCCATAAACGAGGTCTACAAGGCTCGTAAGGGCTTTTCTGCACGTTTTGACGCGCGCTCTCGCACTTACACCTATCGCATTGCCGACCGTGATGCTCGGCCCGTGCTGTCACGCGGTGCTGTGTGGTGGCATCGCTATCCCCTCGACGTCGATGCGATGGCGGCCGCCTGCCCTGCGCTTTTGGGCGAGCAGGACTTTAAGAGCTTTTGCAAGGTCGCCTCTGCCGTGGGCAAACCTACACACCGTTGCGTAATGCGTGCCGAGTTTGGCCATGAGGTCGCCTTTGGCGAGGACATCCTTACGTTTACCATCGAGGGCAATGCGTTTTTGCATTCGATGGTGCGAACCATTGTGGGCACCCTTGTCGAGATCGGCATGCATCGCCGCGATCCCGAGTGGATGCGCGAGGTAATTGATGCCTGCGATCGCTCCGCTGCCGGTCCCACGGCGCCCGCATGCGGTCTTACCTTTATGGGCGTGGACTACGACCCCACCGAACTTGTGGTGCTCGATTAGGGAAGTGGCTGCCTGACGGCGATCTTTGTGTGCGGCGCCTGTGGGCGGGGCGTGTGCAACATCTGTTCTTGACGTGCATCGCGACGGGCGACCATCCGCATTAAATGACGGGGTGTACCATGAACGACAGTTTGTTACTGGCTGTCGAGAGGACGGAAAACTTGGTTCGACGTGGTTCGCATCCGCGACTTTCGGTGATCCTGATTGTTGAGGGTTCGCCCAGTTATACGATGCGCGCTCTCGAGAGCATCCAGAACCAAGACCTCTACGATTTGCAAATTGTCGTCGCCTGCCGCGGCGTGGTAGCTGGTGTGCGCCATTCGCTCGAAGTTGCTGCCGACAGAGACATTCATATTGATTTGATTGATGTTGAGGACCCAGCGCCTGGCGCCTGCCTGCGTGCCGGCTTTGCGGCTTCGCGCGGCTCCCAGATCATTGCGATGAATGCCAATGAGTGGTTTGCGCCGCAGTCCCTTTCGCAGATGGTCGAAAGCTCCTGCGACGCTTCGGCTGACATCGTGTTTCCCTCTGTTTCGCTCGATCGCTACGATGTTCACCGCGAACGTCATTCCCGAGTTTTGGACGCGACATCCGTTTCTGGCGACGAGGACCGGGCGGCTTGCCTGACTCAATTGGTTTCCTGTGGTTTAATCCGACAGACCTCTGGCGTGCTGTACGATCGCGCCCTCTTTGAGGCGTGTCTTGCGCATGGCGACGCGTTTCGCACGGTGTCTTTTTTGACGTTCGCGCTTTCGCAGGCAAAGCGCGTTTCGGGATATGGCCGTGCCCGTTTTCATGCAGTGGCGCCGTCGATTACGGAGACGTTTGACCCCACGATGTTTGCCAGGCTTTCTGATGATATCGGGTCGCTCGATAGGCTTGCCGACTCGCTTGCCGTCGCGGGCGGTGGCGATCAGTTAAAACTGGTCTGCCAGCGGTATTACTACGCCGGCCTGGTCGCCTGCATCGAAAATTTGTGTCTGAGCCCCCACGGGGTGTCTTCAATAGAGCGTTCGGCCCGTTTGCATGATATGCTCGAAGCACAGCGTACCCGTCAGATGGTTGCGGCTCTTAAAGGCAATCATCGTGGCCTAGGTTTGCTCTATGGTTCGATAGCTAGTGCCAAGCCCATGCGGTGTGCGTTGTATACGCATCTGGCGGCCTTTTTCAATCGTTCGGGTGCCAGGACTGTCTAGTAGCGTGATTTTTGAAAAAAATTGCATGGAATTGTTTCGAAATGCGTTCTTATTCACTAAAACCCTCAAATAGCGCTAAACTATTCAATCACTAGGTGATTGTCTCCGCCATCTTTTGGAGTGAGGTTTTGTATGGCCAAAAAACGCAATGGGCGCCAGGATGCCATCAGAGATATTGTTCGCAATAAGGACGTACGTACGCAGCGCGTTTTGGTAGACGAGCTTCGCGCCATGGGTTTCGATTGCACGCAGGCGACCGTTTCGCGCGATATCGCGGACATGGGACTGCGTAAGCTCCCCGAGGGCATCTATGTCCTTGCCGAGGACCTTCATCTGCAGCGCATGGTTTCCGAGTTGGTTACCGGCGTACTGCGCACCGATAATCTGGTTATGATCAAGGCACAGCCCGGTACGGCTTCTGGTATTGCCGCAGCGGTCGATGCCGCGGAGCTGCCCGACGTGCTCGGTTCGCTTGCCGGCAACGACACGATCTTGGTCATTGCGCAGACGGCCGAGGACGGCGAACGCCTTGAGGCACTCATCAACAAGCTAAGTAACTCTCACAAGTAGGGGAGTAGCGGCACTGCTACTGCGCCGATTGTTGCTATAGGTAATTGCCGAGGGCGTTGACGAAGGTCAGCGCCCTTTTTGCATGCCGGCGCCTGTTGCCCTATCGGTCTTGCAGCCGGGGCCGTCGCGGCATCTTGTGGCATCTGCCGAAATAAAGAGGCGCCCGAGCAACGTACGTGCTGCTCGGGCGCCTTGGTGTCAGATGCCGCTTTGCGCTTACTGGCCCGTAGAGGGGTCGGGCGTGGGCGTAGGCGTAGGCGTAGGATCGGGGGTAGGCGTCGGCGTGCCACCGTCGCCGCCCGTGCCGCCATCGCCACCCGTGCCACCGTCGCCACCCGTCGTACCGCTATCGCTACCGCCGGTGGTGTTGCCGCCCGGGGTTTCAGTGGTCGTGGTTGTCGTCGTGGTTGTCGTGGTGGTCTCTTCCTTTTCCTCGTCTTTGTCCTCTTTGTCCTCTTTGTCTTCCTTTTTGTTGTTTGTGCCGTAGAACTTCCAGACGTTATTGTTCTTGTACGTGGGAGCCGTTCCGGTCGGGAATTCCTCGCGCTCGGTGCCCGCAAGAACGGTGTTCATGAACTTCTTAAAGACGGGCAGGTTGGTGCTGTCGCCCAGCAGGTCCGAACCGTACTTTTGGATGGGAATCTCGCCTGCGGAATAACCGGTCCACAGGGCGCATGCCAGTTGCGGCGTGAAGCCGCAGAACCACAGGTTGGTGGTGTTGTCAGTGGTGCCCGTCTTGCCGGCATAGGGCTGGTTGACGCTCAGCGCGCCGGCGGCACCCGTGCCGCTGCCCTGCATGACGCCGGATAGAACGTCGGTAACCGCGGCAGCCTCGCCTTCGGTGAGCACCTGCGTGGGATTGTCGGTGTGCTGGTACAGAACCGAGTCGGTACGCGAGTCAATCTCGGTGATGGCGATCGGCTGGCGATAATAGCCGCCGTTGGCAAAAGTGGAGTAGGCCGATGCCATCTCGAGCGGTGAGATGGACCCGGTGCCGAGCGTCATGACGGGAACGTCCTCGATATTGTCCTTGGCGGGATCGATGCCGAGCTTTTTGACGAGCGACATGATCTTGTCATTGCCGATGGCTTCGGCCACCTGAATGTAGCCGGTGTTGGATGAGTATGCCGTTGCCTGCTTAAGTGTGATGTTGCCATAGCTCTGGTTGCCATAGTTTTGCACCTCGGTCGTGGTGCCCTTGGCCTTGAGCGGCGAGTTGCAGTTAAGGGTGACGTTGGGGTTCATACCGTTTTGGATGGCAGTTGCCAGCGTAAAGGCCTTAAACGTGGAGCCCACGGGGCGCTTTGCCGTAGCGTGGTTCACGTGATTCTCGTCGGCGTTGTAGTCGTAGCCGCCCACCATGCACTTGATGTAGCCAGTCTTGGGGTCAACGACGACCATGCCCATGTCCAGGCCGTCGAGCGAAAGCGTGTCGAGCTGCGAGCGCACGGCCTCCTCGGCCACCTGCTGCATGGTGGGGTCGATGGTGGTCTTGACGGTCAGACCGCCCTTAAAGAGCACGTCGGTGGAGAACTCCTGCTCAAGCAACTGCTTAACGTAGGAGACAAAGTAGGGTTGAGAGTACACATCGACGCCACTGCCCGAAATCTCCGTCACGTTAAGCGTGATGGGCTCAGCCTGCGCGGCATCGTGCTCTTCCTGCGTGATGTGGCCCAGACGCAGCATGTTGTCCAGAACCTTGTTGCGGCGGGACAGCGCCAGGTCGGGATTAACCGTGGGGTCGTACTGCGAGGGCGAGTTGGGAAGGCCGATCAGCAGCGCGGCCTCGCTCAGGGTGAGGTCGGCGGCGGTCTTGGACAGATAGGTCTCGGCGGCGGCCTCGATGCCATATGCTCCATGGCCGTAGTAGATGGTGTTGAGGTACATCATGAGGATATCGTCTTTGGAGTACATATCCTCCATCTTGATGGCGATATAGGCCTCGCGCACCTTACGCTCGATGGTCGAGTCGAATTGTTCCTCCTGCAAGATGGTGTTGCGAACCAGCTGCTGGGTGATGGTCGATGCGCCCTCGTGGCCGCCGGTGAGGGTTGCCACCGATGCGCGTGCAATGCCCCAGAGGTCGATGCCGCCATGCTCGTAGAAGCGCTCATCCTCAACGTCGACAGTGCCCTGCAGCACGTACGGGGACACTTGGTCCTTGGTAATGGACTTGCGGTTTTGCGTGTAGAAGCTCGCAATGGTATTGCCGTTGCAGTCGACGATGTCGGTGGGCTCACTGACCAGATAGGCATTGGCGTCGGTGTAGTCGGGCAGATCGGACAGCCAACGGTTGACGTTGCCGATCATGCCGATGCCAAACGCTACGCCCGCGATAAGCAGAAAGCTCAAAAACGAGAGCAAGATGATGGGAAGGGCATGCGTCTTAGAGCGACCGCGCCCCTGTCGTTGGCGAGGACCCATATATTGACCTCCAGGTATGTCGTGTCAGGCGGCAGGTGTTATGCCTGGCAGGATGGACATAAGTTATTACACGATAAACCAATCGGGGCACGCGGGGCCTCGTGTATGCTGGTTGGCAGCAATTTTCAGAGTGAAAGCACACCTTGGCAAGGAGTTTACCGATGGCGATTCGGCCGATGGAACCGAGCGGACAATGCGAAAGCGAGTTGGCGGCGGCTGGAGTGGCACTGCCCGAACTGCTGGCGCCTGCTGGCGGACTCGACCAGATGCTCGCGGCGATTGCGGCGGGTGCCGATGCCATCTATGCGGGGCTGGACGGATTCAACGCTCGAGTGAGCGCGCATGGCTTTAGCGATGATGAGTTCACGCGCGGTTGTGCCGTGGCCCATGCCCATGGCGTGCGTGTGTACGTGACGCTCAACGTGTTCGTGTTCGATGATGAGCTTGCCGACGCCGTGACGTTGGGGGCGCATGCGCACGCGTTGGGTGCCGATGCGTTGATTGTGGCCGATGCCGGGCTGGCTTGTGCACTTCGTGCGGCGATTCCGGGGGTCGAGATTCACCTGTCTACTCAGGCGGGCGCTCATAGCGAGGGTGCCGTGCAGTTGGCTGCCAAGGAGCTGGGCGTTGAGCGCGTGACGACGGCGCGCGAGCTGAGCGTGGCGGAAATTGAGACGCTTTGCGCTACTGGTGTGCCCATCGAGGTGTTCTGTCACGGCGCTATTTGCATTGGATACTCGGGTGCGTGCGGGTTCTCTGCCCTTCGACGTGGCCGCTCTGCGATGCGCGGTGATTGCACGCAACCGTGCCGTCTATCCTATGACTTGGTGGACGAGATGGGGCAGAGTGTTGTCGCTGTCGAAGGGGATCGCCTGCTTTGTCCGCGTGACTATCTGGGCATCGCACACCTGCCCGAGCTTGTTGCCGCCGGCGTGGCATCGCTCAAGATCGAGGGCCGCATGAAGAATCCCGACTACGTCTTTAACGTGGTGAGGGTGTGGCGTCGGGCGCTCGATATGCTGCGCGACGGCACATGGGATGCCGATGCGGTGCCGACGCTTGAGCGCGAGCTGGGAAGGTCGTTCAACCGCGGCTTTACCGATGCGTATCTGCGGGGTCGTTCGGGCGCCGAGCTCATGAGCTTTGAGCGCGCGATCAACCAGGGCGTGCGCGTGGGCCACTTGGTGACGGTGGGTCACGAAGAGGTGACGGTTGAGCTTGATGCCGCCGTGGCGGCGGGCGATACGCTCGAAATCCGATTTTACCCGGGTGCCGACGCGCGTCCCGATGTGCCCAAGCGCTGGCCGCAGGTGCCTTGCCCCGTGGATGCCGCTGCGGGAGAGCGCATCGTCGTGCATTGCAAACGCAAGGTGGACGCGGGCTGCGAGGTCTATCTGATTCGCAGTGCCGGCGTGCTGGGGCAGACGGCAACGGTGTTGGAGCACATGCGGCTCGAGGCAGATGCGGTCGCGCCTGTTGAGCAGTCCGTTGAGGTGCTGCCGTTTGAGGGCGTTCTGGCAGATGGCGATGTACCGGCGGAGTTGGCGGGACCGGCGGAGCCGGCAAAGCGTGAGGCTTTTGCTCGTATGGTCTTTGCCTGGGAGCTGATGGATGTAGATCCGCGCGATGAGCGGGATCTGTCCGATGCGACGGTGGTGCTCGACGAAGTGTGCCGCGCAGGCGACGCCGAGCGGACCCGAGCGCTCATGCAACGTGCCGGGCGCGTCGTCTGCCGCAACCTGGGGCAGGTGGCGATGGCCCGCGAGCTGGGCACGACGTTTGACGTGGCGGCGCCGGTGTTCTGCGCCAATCGGGCCACGCTTGCCTGGCTGCGCGGGCTTGGGGCGGGGTGGGTATACTTGCCTGCCGAATTGCTCGGCAATGACAAGGAGCGTATTGCCGAGCTGGCTGCTGAACCCGGCGTCTTGGGTCCGGTCGACGCCGACCGTCCCGAGCTCATGGTGTGCGAGCACTGCCTGCTGACCGCCGAGGGCGTCTGCGCCACCGATGCGACGGGGCAGGTTTGTTGCCGTGACTGCTTGCGTCGTCGGCAGGTGCACTATCTGGTCGAGCGTGACGGTACACGTCTGCCAGTTGCCATCGACGCATGTGGCAGGACGAGGATTTTCCTGTCGTAGATGCTGCGTCGCGTCAGTTTGTTATCATAAGAGAGTTTATGGACTTCCAGCACCGCCGTTTTCGGCGAGGGTGCTATAGCAAAAGGAGGATACCCAATGCTGTCTGTTGACGAGCAAATGCGTATCATCACCTCGGGCGCCGCGCAGATCGTTCCCGAGGCCGACCTTCGCAAGAAGCTTGAGAAGGGCGAGCCCCTCAACATCAAGCTCGGCGTCGATCCCACCAGCCCCGACCTGCACCTGGGCCACGCCGTGCCGCTGCGCAAGATGCGTCAGTTCCAGGACCTGGGCCACAACGTCACCCTCATCATCGGTAACGGCACCGCACTGATCGGCGATCCTTCGGGCAAGAACTCCACCCGCCCGCAGCTTTCGCAGGAGCAGATCGAGGCCAATGCCGAGACCTACGTGAGCCAGGCCATGAAGATTCTGGATCCCGAGAAGACCACCATCGTGCACAACGGTGACTGGATCTTGTCGATGGATCTGGCCGGTCTGCTGCAGGTGTGCTCCAAGTTCACCGTCGCCCGCATCCTCGAGCGCGACGACTTTACCAAGCGCTACCAGTCTCAGACGCCGATCGCCCTGCATGAGTTCCTGTATCCCGTGATGCAGGCTTACGACTCCGTGCAGATCAAGGCTGACGTGGAGATGGGCGGCACCGATCAGCTCTTCAACCTGCTCGCCGGCCGTGAGCTCATGGAGAAGATGGGCATGGAGCCCCAGATCGCGCTCACCATGCCGCTGCTCGAGGGCACCGATGGCGTGCGCAAGATGTCCAAGTCCTACGGTAACTACATCGGCCTGACCGACGCGCCCAAGGATATGTTCGGCAAGACCATGTCTATCCCTGACGAGATGATTGGCAAGTACTACCGCCTGGCGAGCTCGCTCACCCCGGCCGAGGTCGACAAGATCGACGCTGCTCTGGCCGACGGCTCTGCCGATCCCTATGAGCTCAAGCGCGCTCTGGGCCGCGACCTGTGCGACACCTACCACGGCGCCGGTGCCGGCGACGAGGCTCAGGCCGAGTTCGACCGCGTGTTCAAGGAGGGCCAGCTCGCCGACTTCCCCGAGAAGCACGTTGAGCTGACTGTTAACGACGAGGGCCAGATCTACCTCGCCGGCCTGCTCAAGGACCTGGGTCTTTCGGCCAGCGCCGGTCAGGCCCGTCGCGACATCGACGGCGGCGGCGTCAAGATCAACGGCAAGGCCGTGGCTCCCAAGAGCTACAACATCGACCCCAGCGCCCTCAAGCTGGGCGACACCCTCTCCGTTGGCAAGCGCAAGGGCTTCAAGCTGGTCTAGCAAGTAGGTCAACCTAACATGTGCAATAGGGCCGCAGCCGGAACGATTCCGGCTGCGGCCCTTTTTGGATGATCCCTTGGGGACGGAGGAAAACGGATCACCGAGGGGGTCGGTCTGGCCCGGTGATCCGTTTTCCTCCGTCCCCAA
>ERZ506964.651-NODE-651-length-17119-cov-5.269925_pt1 | contig 17119 bp, 22 predicted proteins | sample MGYA00512893_ERZ506964 | MGnify/ENA metagenome assembly ERZ506964 | reverse complement strand
ATCCCAAATTGCCCGCGAGCTACTTTGGCTTACGCCGCAGCCCTTCCGGGCGCACTATAGAGTTTAAACATACGACTATACACCGTTAAAATCATGATAAAGGACAGCACTGTAATAAACAGACCGCCTAAAAGGGTTACCGCCCACAAAGGGATGCTGTCCCAAAATCCTACGTTATTGATTTTATCGATGATTTCCTGCGGGAGTGTGGTGCCGCTGCTTCCTGACAAACCCGATTGGGTAATAATGGTGGAAATGATTCCTTGTACGATTTTAAATACAGCAAGCATTAAATCAAGTCCGTATGTTACAGCAGCCTTCGCCAAAGCAAAGCGGATGAACAATTTTAAAGCGTGTTCCGGGCGTTTTACATCTGTAAATTTCCATTAGAGAACACAAAACAAATACCCTCATATCCGAAGATACAAGGGTGCGCTTTTAAGGCTATGCACTTAGATATTTTCTCATTTGCTCCTTTACCTTTTTTCTGGCACTGGCTATAGATTTAGCTATCGCAGCGGCACTTCGATGTTCCATTACTCCGATTTCGTAGCATTTATATTCATACTCATAATAAAGCAGGAATCGCCGCCTTTGAATTTCTGGCAATGTGTTGATTGCCTTGTGGAGAAATTCTGTCCTTTCTTCTTCAAGAATCCTCTCCTCGATACTTTTAGGGAGCCGCAATGCCCGCCAGTTCAAAGTTTCCTCCATGATGTCTGAAAACTCTTTGTGCCGATAGTCCCAATTTTCTAATTTTCTTTCATCAAGTTCCAGTCTCCGAAACGCCATGAAAAACTCATATGATACACATAACTCTTGAATTTTCCCTTGCCCGTCCCGAAAACTGATGTGATAACTCATGCCTTCTTCCGTCACTACTTTCCGAAGCCAATATGACCTTTTAGGTATCCCCATTGTTACGTCCTCCTGCAAAAAAGTAGGTGAGAGGCTGCTTGTCCTCTCACCCGATAGCCCGCAGGAAAATGTAATTCTCCCCTTAGTCATCAAATATTTTTAATTTTTTCCGCAGCCTGTCCATTCTCTTGTAAATAGCTTTTTCTGTTATCCGCAACATAGCAGAAATCTCTTTGGTAGAATAACCCTGCATTTTCAATAAGACAATTTCCAGTGTATGCTTGTCCACCTTAAGCAGGGCAGCATACAAGTTTTCATTTTCAATTTCGTCAAGTAGTGCGGAGACTGTTTTAATTTCCGTATTCAGTCCTTCATCGGCAACCTTTTCTATGTATTCCTCCATATCGTTCAGCCGCCTGTAAAATCGACGGTCTGAATTAAACTCGGCTCGGTCATAGATACGGATTTCTTCAATGATATTTTCATCAACACCACTTTCCCGTAAAATCTTTTCTTCCGCTTCTTTCCAGAGCCGCCATTTGCGTTCCTCTTTTCCGTGGTTATATGCCACTTTCGTTTACCTCCAATCTGAATTTTTTTGAAAATTCAGATTGGCAGGCGGAGCGCGGCACTTTTTATGTATCTTATACGTACAGATACATAGAGACAGAAAAACGCCCAGACAACAAAAAACGACTATCTGGGCGCAAAAAGTGAGATGTTCAGTTAAATTATGACTATTTTCGCATTGACTGGTATGCACATCCCGTTGAGTGTTTTGACTTTTTTTAACAGTGTAATTGGTTTACAGTCAATGTATTTCATGGCGGTATGCTCCTGAGCCGCCACACCATCCCGCAAAAATTCTTTCACGCAGAAAAAGCGGCGGACTTGAAATGTACTTCAAAACCGCCGCCATTTTAGAGGCATACAAAATCACCTGCCCTGCAACGGTTTTTTCTTTTCCCGTTGAACGGGCAGGAGAATAGAGCTATTAAATTTATTTCTGTTCCTGTGTTACAGCCTCTTTCAGCTTCGCAAAACTTGTTTTGCTGATAACATGCTCCAGTCTGCAAGCGTCGGCTTCCGCAATTTTGGGATCAACACCTACCGCAATAAGTTGTTTTGCAAAAAACAAATGACGCTCATAGATCGTTTCAGCTACTTCCCGTCCTATATCGGTCAGATAGAGTAAGTGTTCTTTATCCATTGAAAGAAAGCCTCCGTCTTGCAAGATTGCTACCGCATGGCACACGCTCGGCTTTGATACTCCCATGCGCCGGGCCACATCAACGGAGCGCACCATTCCTTTTTCTTTTTGGAGAACAAAGATTGCTTCCAGATAGTCCTCCCCAGACGCATGAAGTTTCATCAGTTCCTCCTTATCTTCGTTTTACCACTTCCCAAGTGTCAACGGTTATAGCAGTTTGATCGCAACCGTGACACCCTTTGCAATTTTGAGTACAGTTTGATTGACTGGCTACTTTGCGTATATAGCCTTGATTTTCAAGATATTCAAGTTCCACACGTACACTGTCCATATCTTTATGCAGGAGATCAGCCAATTCCTGAATACTGTACATCTTTCCGCTTTGCAAATAATCTAATAATTGAATTAGCACAATATCTCCTCTCCTTTACCTGTTCCTGCTTATGCCCCCTTTACAATCCATTTCTTTGCTTTTTCCTGCTCCTGAACCATTTCATAGTAATGGCCCTTTTTCGCAAGCAGCTCCGCATGGGTTCCCTTTTCTTCAATGCGTCCCTGATTTAACAAAATAATCTGGTCTGCATTTTGAATGGTATTCAGCCGGTGGGCGATTACAAATACCGTTTTTCCTTTCATCAAGCGGTCTAACGCCTGATTGATTTTTGCCTCGTTATCCGCGTCGAGGGAAGCCGTTGATTCATCCAAAAGTAGAATAGGCGCATTTTTTAGAATGGCCCTTGCGATAGCAATTCTTTGTTTTTCACCGCCGGAAAGCGTATTGCCGCCCTCGGAAAGCCGGGTTTGATACCCCTGTGGCAAATTTTCGATAAACTCGTGACAGTGGGCCGCCTTTGCTGCCTCTATGATTTCTTCCTCTGTCGCGTTCTCCCGGCCAGCCTTGATATTATTATAAATCGTGTCCGACAGAAGCGTATTTTCCTGAAACACCTCGCTGATATAGTGCAGAAGCCCGTCCGGGTTTAAATCTTTTATATCCTTGCCGCCAATGCGGATAGTTCCTTTTGACACATCCCAAAACCGGGCAATCAGATTTGCAACTGTGGATTTCCCGGAGCCAGACGGCCCGATCAGGGCGGTAACGCTATTTTCCTTTGCAAAAAAGCTAATATCCGTCAAAACATCAGCCTGCTTATTATAGGAAAAATCGACGTGTTCAAAGGCAATATCAAAATGCGACAGCTTTACATCTTCTTCCTTGTAAGAAAGCGGCTTCGTGTCATACGCCTGTTCCAGATTGTGTGCCGCCAAGTTCAGGTCTTTCAACAGATTATAAGAGTGTTCAAAAGCAATCAGCAGAGCAGACAGCGCAAGGCTCATCAGCATAAAAGCCACAAGCTGATCGGGGGCAATCGTACCTCCAAGAAACAGATAGCTGCCAACCAACAGAACAAGAGGAAGCAGGAAATTGGCTACAATCGAATACATACTGGTGGGGGCTGCCATTTTTACCTCTGCTTTTACATTTGTCTTGCGAATTGCGTCCAGCGTATCTGTCATTCTGGAAAAGTGGGAGCTTGTCATGTTATGGGATTTAAAAACTTTCATCCCTTTGACATACTCTAAGACAATCGAAATCATTTTTGCGGTGAGATTCCTTTTCTGTATCCCGTATTTTTCCACAAGACGGTTGCCCCAAGAGAGAACCGGCATGGCAATTAGAAGCACAACACATTCGGCAAGTGCCAGTTTCCAGTTAATAAAGAATGTTCCGATCAGCACCAGAGCCGCCATTACTACGGTCTTTACAATGGACGGGAGTGTATGTGTAATCACAAGTTCAAAATTGGTTAAATCCTTTGTCAGTGTTCCAAGAAGATAGCCGCTGCTGTTCTGGTTGAAATAGCCAAGACTTAATGAGCGATAATGATTGGCAAGGTCAAGCCGCATTTCCCCGCACATTTCTGCGCCTCTTGCGAAGCACAGATAATAGGCGCTCCGATAGATTACCAACCGGGCAATCACACTGATAAAGCAGATCGCCGTGTAGGTAACAATTTTACCTGCCGTAAGCGTGTTGCTTAAAAGCTGAATGACTGTCATATAGAGAACAACATATAAAACGATACTAAGAACAGCGTCCGCGCCCATTAAGGCAATCGGAAACTTAATCTGTTTGCTTTTTGCTCCAAGCAGCTTCCTAATGGTACGCAGCATTTAAACCGCCTCCTTTCCGATAGTGGCCTGTGTATAAATTTCCCACATCCGGCCATATACGCCGCCTTTTTTCACCAACTCCTGATGGGTTCCCTGCTCGGCCACAGTACCGTCCTGAAAAACAACAATTTTATCCGCGTCCCGGATAGTATGGAGCCGGTGGGCGATCATAATTGTGGTTTTTCCTTTCAGAAGATTTTGCAGGGCAAGCTGGATTTTATGTTCATTCTCAATGTCAGAGTAGGAAGTCGCCTCGTCGAAAACGACGATAGGAGCGTCTTTCAAAATTGCTCTTGCAATCGAAATCCGCTGCTGCTGGCCGCCAGAGAGTTTTACACCCTCGTCGCCAATCCGCGTCTGATAGCCTTTCGGCAGGCCCATAATGAAATCGTCAATCTGTGCTGCCCTTGCTGCTTGCCGTACTTCTTCTTCGCTGGCATTGGTTCCCATACGGATATTTTCCAGTAATGTATCTTCCAGAAGAAAAACATCCTGAAAGACGAAAGCCGTCAAATCCATCAGATTTTCCGTTTTCAGGTCGGTAATTGGTACTCCACCTATTTTGATGGTTCCGCCTGTGGTGTCCCAATAGCGCCCAAGAAGCTGAACCGCCGTTGTCTTTCCAGCCCCGGACGGGCCGACAAAAGCGTTGACCGTTCCCGGCTCCAAGTGCAGGTTTACAGAAGTGAGCGCGTCTTTTCCTCCGCTGGTATAATTGAAAGTTACATCCTCAAAATCAATTCCATAGCAGCCGTCTTTTTTCAGGGTCTTGCTTCCGCTTTTCATTTCGTCCATATCCATAATCTTTTTGATATTGTCCAAACCACTGCCAAGCTCCATCGACTGCATAACAATCGTAACCAGATTTAGGAACGAAGTGAAAAAGCACATGGTAAGCAAAATAAACAACAGGTAAGAAGCTACTGGCAGAGAGCCTTTTAAGTATAGCCAGCCGCCAAAGGGCAGCGTAAAGAGGATGGCGGAATCTAATACTACAAGGGCAATCGACAGAGGATTGCAGGAGGACACGCACATCTTTTTCCAACAGGTCGTATAAAGGTGAAGCGCGTTCCGATACTGCTCGAATTTTTCCGCTGTCAAGTGGTACATTTTGATGACTGGCATAGCCGTGATAAATTCATTGGCAGAAGCATTGAGTTTTTCCGTATCTTCTGCAAGTTCCGCCGACATATCCGGGTAATTCTTAACCATCATCATCGGAACAGCAATTCCCAAAATCATAGGAATCAGCATAACAAGGGCCATAACCCAGTGCAGCCGCAGCATGAAAATAAACATCATAAGCGGAACGACAATCGCCTGTGCCAGTTCCAATGTACTGTGCGCTAAAAATTGTTCTACTCTGTCCACATCGTCAAAAAGCGTTGTCTTGATCTGTCCGGGAGAGCGTTCCTGAAAAAAGCCCAGGTTGAATCTGGATATATGTTCCAGCACCTTTACTTTGATTTTGTGCATGGTATTGAACGCCGCCACATGGGAGCAGATACCCGCAAAAGACATGAGGATGGCTTGCCCGATGGCTGCCGCAATTCCAATGCAGGCCCACATAGCCATAGCGCCAAACGTCACTTCATTTTGGATAATCAGAAGCAATATCTGATACACCACCAGATAAGGAATCAGCGATAAGGCCGAGCAAAGGACTGCCAGTAACATTCCCACACCCAGCTTTCCGCGTTCCCCTCTCGCAAGGGTAAAAACATAGGATAATCCGGTTCGTTTTTGTTCCATAAGAAACGAACCTCCTTTCTCTTTTTTTGAGGTTAGAAGTTGCTAACCTTGACACAATCCATTTTACAGGTTAGAATTGAAAAATCAACAGCCATGCTATTTGGGAGATTCATTTTCAAAAATGGCGTAAAGTGCTGGATTTCCGTGGATTTTAAGAGTTTTGTAATCCGATTTTTTTATAAAATCGTGACTGATAAAAATTGGATTGTGACCTTTTTAAAGAAAATGTAAGGGAGGAATGAGAAAATGGCTCTTTCGATTGCAGACTACTTATTGCAACTTCCAGAAAATATGCACTTTGCAAAAGTACAGGAACTGTCAGGTGATGGTTCAATCTACTATCGTATGCTTTCCGACTACGGAAGCGGCTCATTTCAGTTGATTCGCTTTGAAAATGACCTGCTTATGATTTTGATTGCAGATTACACACCAAAAGAAACCTTTGAGAAAATCGCAACCATTTCTGAAGAATATATGGAAATCAGCCAGTTTGAAACAGATAGTAGTTCTTTCAAAATCGGAGGACGGAAAACACAGCCCGTCGGTAAAGGAATTTACTGCTATGTAAATACCCAAAAGACCACCTATGTCTATTGCGAAAAAGGCAAGCCGGTAAGATTTACAAAAATTATTTTAACACGAAAGTATTTCGATACTTATTTTCGGGTGCATTATGGAAAAGATTATGAACAATCAAAAGTGGCAAAAGAATACCTTTTAAAAAATCCGAATCTGCCGGAACTTAACTTTGTCTTTCAGCAGATCAGGGATTGTCAGGCAGTAGGCCAAACGCTGCACTTGTATCTGGAAAGCAAGGTACTAGAATTACTGTCACTCGTTATTAAGGGGATGGAAAAAAAGGAAAATCATATTTCTGTCAAGTTAGATTATAAGGACATCCGTGATCTGAAAAAAACAGTTACCTATATGAAAAAGGATTTGTCTGCTTATCCATCCGGGGAAGAACTGGCGCAGATCGCAGGAATGAGCCCTGCCCGGTATCAGCTTGCCTTTCGGAAATATTACGGCACTACTCCCTATGAATATCTAAAAGAAATGCGGCTGAATCAGGCGCTATTCCTGTTGAAAAACTCTGATTATGGGATTGCTACGATTGCCGCAAAGGTTGGCTATCACAATTCAGGGCATTTTGCAAAGCTATTTAAAAATGCCTATGGCATGGGGCCGAGAGAATATAGAATGGTACAGGGAATTAAATGATTTGAAGAAAAAAAGAGATGTTGCTGTGTGCAATCATCTCTTTAAAAATATTAAGAATTTCAAACAATTATTTTAATATCAATTCATTGAAAATCACTTCCTCCACCTGCGCTTTCAGCGTATTCATCAGCCCTACCCACCGCATAGGCTCTTTGGCTTTCAATTCCTCGGTTACACCTGCCGCCTCCATCATACGGGGCAGTATCGTATCCATACGCTCCTTTGCCTGCCTGTCTACATTGGCAAGGTAACTGTTCAGCCTGCCGCTTGTGAGAAACGATATGTAGGTGGCTCTGCGGTATTCCTTCAGATACCGCAGATGCCGCTGTCCCCATATGCCTATGGGCTGTTCTTGTTCGGCTGGTAAGGTAAGGCAGGGGAAAAGGTAGTCTCCCCGCTGTTCATATGTACCGCCCATTTTTTCAAAGATGGATTTTTCCATTGTCGTTCCCTCCGTTATCGTATTTTTACTTTTTTCGTCTTTGCGTACATGACTTTCATCAGCAGTTCGTCCACACAGTCCGTATATCTTCCTTCGGCAATCAGCCTGTTGCGAAACCCAATCAGGGCATGGACGACAAGCTGCCTTTCTTCCTCGCTAAGATACAAGTGATACTTCTTCATTGCGTCTCCTTTCCTCTGGCTGACGGATATGTTCTTTTTGGGGGTGTTTCAGCACCTTTGCGGCAAATATCCGTTCCCCTATGTAACCGCCGAAGCGGTAACAGATTTTAATCATCTGTTCTGCCCCGGCATTGGTTTCCCTGCGGTCATAGACCTCGATCCGTTCCACAAGGAGATTGAGATTTTCAGCGGTAAGTTCCTGTATCCCCACATACTGCGCCATCAGTTCCGCCCATCTGACAGCGTTCTCCTGATTGTCCTTTACCTCCTGCATGGCGGCTTCTAACGCCTGTATCTGCCCTAAAAGCTGTTCCTGCTCGTTCTGGTACTTCTCCATCAGACGGTGGAAGTTCTCATTAGAGATACGCCCCGATACGCTGTCCTCATACAGACGGTCAAACAGCCTCGTCACCTCGTCATAGCGTTTCTTTGCTGTTTTCAGCCTGTCAGCGTTGCTTTTTCCCTTGTTTCCTTCTGCTTTGGCGTTCATCTTCACCGCCAGAGCCACCGCTTTTTCCCTGTCCTCATAGGCAAGGCGGGCGTGATACTGAATATCCGCAAGCACTGCCTTATATAAATCGTCATAGAAAATACGGTGATCTGTGCAGGCTTTCGTATCATGGGCGTAAGTGGTACACACATAAATCCTGTGCCTTTTTCCCGTCCAGTAACGCAGGCCCAACGCCTTTCCGCAGGTGCCGCACTTCACAAGCCCCGCAAAGGGGGATACGAAGTTATCGGTCGTATCCCTCCGGCGGCTCAAAATCTTTTCATTCGCCCCGTCAAACACCTCCTGCGTCACAAGGGGCGCATGGGTATTTTCTACGATGATCCATTCCTCTTTCGGCACTTTTTTATATGCGTTGACTTTAAAGATACTCTCGGTCTTGCACATGACACAGTGCCCTAAATACAGGGGATTGGAGATGATGTTCCGTATGACGGTGTGTGACCATTCATACTTGTTCTCTGGATTCTCAAACCGCTTGGAGTAGTCCTTTTCGCCCCGGCTGTGCAGCCACCATGACGGGCAGGGCACTTGCTCCCTGCGGAACACAGCAGCGATTTTATGCGCTCCCATGCCTGCGTTGGCAAGTTCAAAGATCCGTTTTACAATCCATGCGGTTTCCGTATCCATTACCAGCCGGTTGTGGTTATATGGGGATTTGCGGTAGCCGATGGGGTTAAAGGAAGCTCGGTACAGCCCCGCCTTTGCCCTTGCGCGGATAGAGGAACGGACTTTTCTGGAGTTATCCCTGCTGTAAAACTCGTTCATCACATTTTTCAGAGCCGCTATATCGTTGTTCTTGTTCGCAGTATCCACACCGTCGTTGACCGCGATATACCGCACGTTCTTCATCGGGAAGTAAATCTCTGTGAAATGCCCCACCTTCAGATGGTCGCGCCCCAGACGGGATAAATCCTTTGTAATCACCACATCAATCTTTCCCGCCTCGATGTCGTCGAGCATACGGTTAAAACTGGGGCGGTCAAAATTCAGGCCGCTGTAACCATCGTCCACATAGATTTCCGCCACCAGAAAGCCATGCTCCTTTGCGTACTGTGTCAGCAGGGTTTTCTGCGTCTTAATGCTTTCGCTGTCCCCCTGAAGCATATCGTCTTTGGATAAGCGGCAGTACAAAGCTGCTCTTAATACCGCCATTTAAATCGCCTCCTTTGTTTGATTTCTGCCCTCATTGTATTGCGGTTGCTTTATAATCTCAAAGGTGCGGACAGAACAGGTTCCTTTCTGCACCTCGCGGACTAACAGGGAAACAAAACATTCCCGCATATCCGCGCCGCCCGTATAAACCGCCTGCACAATGATTTTCGGATGTTCCATCGTCTTTGCCATAGGCGTATCCTCCCTTCAAAATCTCAATCTTCCAGTTCCTTTTTCAGAGCCGCCAGAAGGCTTTTGGCCTCCGCCTTTGTCAGCGTAATGCCCTTGCCGCATTTCTCCCGTTTGGGAGAGAAGCTGCGGATGTCGTATTTCGGTTTGTTCCCGTTCCATGCAATCAGGTTAAATTCTTTGGTATACCCGCTGTCGCTTGTGGACAGGGCAGCGATTTCCTTTACGATTTCATATTGAATATCTTTCATCAAACCTCTTTCCTTTCTGCCTTACTTCCTCAAAAAGAAGATCATCGGCTGTCGCGGTTTCGTTTTCTCTGCAATTCGCGCTCCAGAAGGCGGAGAATCGTATCCACCATCTGTTTGGGCGTAGCGTCTCTGGGAAAATATTTCCGCAGCTTCTCCATGCCGATCTTCACCGTTTCCTTCTGATTTGCCTTTTCCTCGGTCATAATGGCAAAGATGGTATCCATATCCAGCCGCCCCATCTGGCTTAACTTTTTCATGCGCTGCGCCTGCGAAAGAGAGGGAGTAGCGTCCTCACTCTCCATCGTCATCAGAAGGTTTTCCTGCTCGTCCTTCTTCAAAAAGGACAGTTCCACCGCAGGGGTAAGGGCAATCTGCCCCTCGTCCACCATCTGCAACATCGGCGGGATCAGTTCTGTCAGGCGGATAAATCGCTGTACGGTGGTCTTTCCTACGCCAAACCCCTGTGCTATATTTTCATCTGTCCGTAACTTCGTCCCAACTTGGGACGAAGTTAAATCTGTGCGAAACCCCTGCCTTTTCATCGCCTCCAGCTTCATCTTGTAAGCGAAAGCCCTCTCGCTTGGCAGGATATTTTCCCTCTGGATATTGCTGTCCACAAGGGTAATGATCGCCCTGTCACGGTCTAAGGGCAAAACAAAAGCAGGGACGGTTTCTATCCCTGCAAGCTGTGAAGCGCGGACACGCCGCTGTCCCGCGATTACTTCGTATCCGTTCCCGTCCTCTTTTGGGCGGGTAATGATGGGTGTTACCACGCCAAACTCTTTGATACTTTCCGTCAGCTCCGCAAGCTGCCCGTCCTCTGCTACATGAAACGGGTTATCGGGAAACGGGTGTAAATCTGCAATTTTCAATACTGTAAAATCCTGTTTTTTCAATGGCTTTCCTACCTTTCTCTTGACCTGGTTTTGTGCTGCCTCTGTAATTCCTCCAACACTTCGGGCGGGATTTTCCTAAGCAGGCGTTCCAACTGCTGGTTGGTGCGCTGCAATTCAAAAATCCTCTGGTTGGCTTTTCGTACCTTTTGTTCTTCCTCATATTTCGCCTCTTGGAGCCGCCCTGCATAATCCTCCTGACGGTCTATTTTTTCTTTGAGGCTGTCGATATAGGCGCTCTGTTTCCCGATCTCCCTTGAAAACCTCTCCGCCTCCGGCAGCCATGCGGAGAGTAGGGTGAGCGCCTTATCCCGCTTTTTCCCCGCATTAAAGACGTTGATGTCCGACAAGGCTTTGACGATTTCCTCATACTGTTTGTCAAGCCGCCCGCCCAATTTAAAGAGCCATGACGGGATATGCTTTCTCCCCGTAATCATAGAGGACTGTCCCCGTTCCAGTTCCTTCCACCGCGATGACATTCGCTCATGGTAGGCGGTCTGCCATTCGGAAAGTTTCTTCTGGTTGCCCAAAAAGTATTTGGCAGACAGCTTCCCCTCTGGTGTAATCGGCACAAAGCAGAGGTGCATATGGGGTGTTTTCTCGTCCATATGGACAATGGCGGAGAGGATATTCCCCCTTCCTACACGTTCTGCAATAAAATCCAGTGCCCTTGTAAAATAGGCTTTCTGTTCCTCCGGCGGTAAGCGGTTCATAAATTCGGGAGAAGCGGTGATAAGGGTTTCCACCATCATCACGCTGTCACGCCGCACCTTGCAGCCTGCCTCCTGTACCATGCGGTTGATTTCCTTTTTGTAGGTGTAGCGCGGCGGCTGAATGAGATGATAATTGTACTTGGAGCGTTCCAGAGCAATATCGGGATTGCTTTTATACGCTTCTTTCTTCCGTTCATTGTGGCGTTCACAGGCAGCCACGGAGCCTGCCTTGCGTTTCTGAAAACGCAGGATCGCGTAAGGCATAATCGCCTGACCTCCTTTCTTTTTTCGGCGGGTGTTCTTTGGGCGGTGACAGGGTGACGGTGGTGACAGTGATGACGGTGCTTTTGGGATACCCCCTAAAACTGCATGGCACTGTCACCGTCACCGCCTTTTCCGCAGCCGCAGGCGGCGGGGAAGCAGGGCGCAGGCCCTGCAAAAAGGGAGTCCAGAGGGAACGTCTGGCACACTGCCTTGCCTGCAAGGTGTAGTGTGTTACACCCTGTAAACGCAGGTCGGAAAAACCGGGGGAGGTTTTTCTGACCGCAGGGGTGGCTTTACGCGCCGAAAGAGGCGGGGAAAGCCCACGCCTGCATGCCGCGTTTATGGGGTGTTCTCCCGAAGGGTGACAGGGGCGGGGGTATCCCAAACCTGCTGTCACCACCGTCACCCCTGTCACCCGCAGGGCAGGACTGGCCTGTTTCACTTTGCCGCAATGTCAAGGACAGACGCAGGGGACGTCCCAATCCCACCGTCACCGCTGTCATCACTGTCACCCAACTGCCTGATAAGCGCAATCAGCCTGCCTTCTTTCTTCCTGCGGTACTCATAACGGATATGATGGTCTGTGAGAAACGGGGTGCGGTACTCGTTGAGCCATTTGGTAATGACCGTAGGCGGGGTGTCTGTTTCCTCCATCGCCGCCAGAAGCTCCGTTGCTGTGCCGCACCACTGCTCCCTGTCCTGCATGAACGCCACCAGCCGAAAAAGGACAGGCGGTATGCTTTCCTTTGCAAGCTGCCCCTGCCCTTTGCGCTCCACCAGTTCCCAACTGCACGCACAGAAGCGTAAGATAAACTCCTGATACTCGATGTCCCTGCCCACACAGTAGAGCCTTGCAGTGTCGGAAGCCCTCGTTTCCTTTTCCAGCACAAAGGTGGCGTCTGCGCTCCCCGTCAGCCCTGTTGTTCCCGATACCTTGTTGAACACATCGCTGTCGTTCTGCTTGCGGATATGGTGGACGACAATGACTGCAAGGGAATGTCTGTCCGCAAACTCCTTAATCTGGGAAATATCCCCGTAATCGCTGGCATAGGCGTTGTCTTTTGAGGCGGTACGCACCTTCTGCAAGGTATCAATCACAATGAGCCTGCTGTCAGGGTACTCCTTCAGATAGTCCTCCAACTGCACAATCAACCCGTCCGTCAGCTTGCAGCTTGCCACCGCAAAATGCAGGCGGCTGTCCGCCTCGTCCGTCAGCTTAAAAAGCCTGTCCTGTATACGGAAAAAGGTATCCTCCAGACAGAGGTACAGCACATCGCCTTCCCTCGTCTCCATTTCCCAGAAGGGCAGCCCCGCCGACACGCATAAACAGAGTTTCAGCATGAGCCAGCTTTTGCCGATTTTCTGTGAGCCGCAAAAAAGAATCAGCCCTGTCGGGAGCAGACCGTCTACCACAAAGCGGGGCTTTTCAAGCGGCTGATAGAGCAGGGTGTCTGCGTCCACCATGTTCAGCTTCTGCATGGGCGTCCCCCTTTCTCTTTCGTCTGGTTTTCTTTCTGTCCATAAGCACTTGACCTCCTTAAAATTTTTATATCCCTGCCGCAAGGACGGGGATATGTAAGCACAGCCAATCCATACAGTTCCGCGCTTTCCCAAAGCGGCGTTGTCATTGCCTCTGCTGTGCATGAATAAAGCAGAGGGCGCGCTCGTATCATGGCGCACTGTCCTCTGCGGCAGGTATCCCTCCGGCGGCTGCTGTGAAGTTTTCAAGGTACAAAAAAGGCGGGAGATTTTACCCTCTCGCCTTGTAGCCTTTCAGGATAGCCTATTTTGGACGCTGTGTTCGGATTTTTTGAAAAAGAAAAGCACCTGCATATATCCGTTCCTTTTTTGGATAGTTGCAAGTGCTTTAGCAGCTAATCAGTATTCAGTTATATGTGTTCTCTAATGGAAGTTCGCCTCGGTAAAAGAGCCGCAGGTTTTAACGACACCAACCGCAAAAAACAGTACCAGCAAACCATACCCAATGGCTTTCAGCGCCCCGTTAATATCCAGCATAACCTGCCAGATCCCGCCGCCCTTGAAAGTGGCGGGGTCTTGGGTGAGCAGTGTCCAGATTTCAGCCAGTTTGTCATTCCATGTTCCCAGGGCAGAATTTAAGTTATCTATGATCCAGTTTCCGGCTGGTCACCTCCCATCAAAAAAATTACGGGGGCATCCTTTCGGATACCCCCGGTCTGTAACATGGAAACTCAGGCGGTGATAAGGTCAAGGATTTCCTTGGCGAAGGTGATTACCAGCCCACCGGCCAAGGTCAGGAAACCCTGCGAACGCTGGGAGGGATCATGGCTCTGGAAGGACAGGCCAACCTGTACGACACCCCAGCCCAGCAAAATCATACCGATGGCACGAATCAGGGAGAAAATGAATGTGGAAAGGTTGTTTACCACTCCGAGAGGATCGCCGCTGGCTGCAAAGGCGGTAGTGGAAAGGCAGCAGGCGCACAATACTACAGCAACATAGCTGGAAAATCCAAGGCGCCCCTTTTTCCCAAGAGGCAGAGCATTGGTGGGTTTGTTGTCCTTTTTACGGTTTGTCAGAGAACCAATTTTTTTCAGAAACTTATTCAGAAGCATTCCTCCAATTTCATGTAGATTATTATGGTTTGAGAAAATCCTCCGGTTCCAGCAGTTCGAAATCCTCATACTGGTCCGGGGAATAATCGAGATCGTCTGCGGCGTCCTTTGCCTGTGTGTAGTCGTAGGGCGCAGCGCCGCCATCCTCTGTCAGGCAAATGTTTGGGTGATGCATCAGGTCGTATTTGTCATCCAGCATAGGTCTTTCACCCCTTACAAAAAGAATGGCTTTGCGGTTATCCAGCATTCGGACTTCATCGGGCGTTAAGAGTTCCCGGCCTGTCTGCTGGTCGTTGACACTAAAGCTGCCGCTTCTCCCACGGCTGTGACCATAGGTGTTGGTATCCAATGTTTCCTTGCCCATGAGTTCGGAAACATATTTGTGAGTTTCCTTCTCGTTGCCGCCGAGGTAGAGAAACTCATCGCACAAGCCCACCAGTGATTCCCACTGTTCCTTGAACAATGCCTTGATTTGCGCCATATTCTGTGCGATATAGCTGCAGAAGATATTGCGGCTTCGCATAGTGGACAGCCAAGGCAGAAAGTTATCCGTAGGCAGGGCGATATTCGGCGCTTCGTCAATCAGCAGATGGACCGGAACCGGAAGCCTGCCTTTGTATTTGCGGTCGGCTACAAAATAGAGTGTCTGGATGAGCTGCCCGTAAATCATGCCCACAAGGTAGTTGAGGGATTTATCACTGTCCGGGATACAGCAGAACAGGGCGATTTTCTTTTCGCCCATTTCTTCCAGATGGAGGTCGTCGGTGTAGGTCAGCCTTGCGATCTGCGGCAGATTAAAAGCAGAGAGGCGGACGCCGACACTGATTAAAATAGATTTCAGAGTTTTTCCAGCTCCCATCTTAAAGACATGGTATTGCTTCACAGCAATACTCTCCGGGTCCCGCATTTCAAGCCTTGCGAACAAGATATCCAAGGGAGACTCGTATTCCTCATCTTCCTCCCGGACTTCCGCAGCCGCCAGCATTTCCATCACCATGGCGAAGTTCTGTTCCTCCGGCGGCGCTTCATGCATAAGGTACAGCACCAGCGCCTGCAAAAGCGCTGTTTCCGATTTCGTCCAGAAAGGGTCCGTGCTCTGTGCTCCGGGCGGAGTGGTGGATTGGATGAGGGTTTCAATCAGGCGAAGAACATCCTTATCATCCCGCACATAGGCTAAAGGGTTATAGCAAAAGGAGGCGTCGGGGTTTAATAGATCAAACACCCGCACCTCATATCCGTTCACTTTGAGCGCACCGCCTGTTTTTCGCAGGATTTCACTCTTTGGATCGCAGATTACCAGAGAACAGTTGCCGCAGTTTAAGGCATTCGGGATGGCATAGGATCGGCTTTTACCTGCACCTGAGCCGCCGATTACCAGCACATTGGTATTGCGCTTGTGCTTGTGGCCATCCATCCCCATTTGGAAATGCTGGGTTAGGATGAGGTTTTGTTTTGGATTCTTTTTATCCCGGTATTTCTTGGCGATTTGGAACACATCGCCCCACTTAGCGGAACCGTGTTCTTCTCCACGGCGGCGGTTTTTCTGGTTGGAGGTCACCACAAGGGCGATCACCCCGTACCCAAGGGAAAAGAAAAACAGGCACCGAAGAGAATCATCCGTCCAATGAATGGAAAAGGGACTGTTCATCGCTGCCGAAAGCTTTCCCAGCAGATCCACAAGACTCATTCCATCTGACCAGCTTCCAGCCACTAAAAGCGCTGCCCACCAGACGATGGGCAATGGCAGAAGCCATACCCACCATGGATTCTTTCGTTTTACAATGGAGTCAAAAAATATCCTTCCTTTCTTCAGATCAAAATAAAAAAAGAAACCCCGGAGCCTATGGAAAAGCATTCCCACAGGTTCCGGGGTAACGAGCAACCTTAAATCTTATCGAACCGGCACGTTTCGATATTTACTGCTCATGAGCTTTGCGAGAACACGGTCAATCCCGCCGCTGCTTCTGCCCGCAGACAGATAAGCGTTGCGCATCCCATTTAAAGACTGCGCCGCATACTGGAATTCCGTGTCGCTCAGGTACAGCTTTCCCTTTGGCGCATTGACGGTTTTATTGATAAGGCCCTGCACCTCGCCGGAGGTTTCCGGTCCGGATGATTTTTGTGCGTCGCAGAGCGCCTTGACCAGAAAATTCTTTTCCAGCATTCCCATCTTAAAGAGACGTTGCTTTTCCAAGGGTATCCCTGCCTTTCTCTGTATTTTCTTCAGCTTCACCATACCACAGCGGCGGACAGAAAGCTACCGCACAAAAGAAAACAAACGGAAAACTTCCGGCGGTTCGCTTTCTCATCGTTCCGTTTCCTTCTCCGGTTTGGATTTGGGAGCTTTGGCAGGCTTCTGCGTTTCTACCGAAAACTCATCGGGCTGGACTGTCTGCTCCAAATCCCGAAAGCTGCGTTGCATATCCCGGTTAATGGAATAAGCCGCCCGTTTCACATCGCTTATGAAACCACGCTTTTCTTCCGGAGTCATTTGGGCACAGCTTTCGCATACCTTGTCAAACCGGAAGGCCGAAGTATCCAGCCCGCACCGCTGTGCGACCACATAAGCGGCACAGTAGCTCTGTGCCGCATACGCCTGACGGTAGTAACCGCTGCCGACAGTGTCGAAGCTGGCATGGGCCTGTTCACGTGCGATAGCGCAGATGGTGGTGGTTTCATCCATCCCGTTGCGGACAAAAATCGTATGCTGTT
>ERZ506964.644-NODE-644-length-17224-cov-4.716582_pt1 | contig 17224 bp, 15 predicted proteins | sample MGYA00512893_ERZ506964 | MGnify/ENA metagenome assembly ERZ506964 | reverse complement strand
TTATAACTTGTTTGCAGATACTTGTCGTTTACCTTGGCTGCACCATCCACAGTACCTATCTTCTTCTGATGCTCCGGTGTCTGATTTTCCGGAGCAAGCCATTCTGGAGCATTGAACCAATCCTTTGATGGCATATCGGCTACCCAAGGATGTTCGAAGCCGCAATGGTTGAAAATCATATCCATCACAATCTTCAAACCTTTCTTGTGAGCCTCATCTATCAGCTGCTTATAATCGGCATTGGTTCCGAAACGTTTGCCTGAGGCGGCGCAACGCAGCCAGTAATCCTGATCTTCGCAGGCCTTGAGGTCGGGATCAAAAAAACCGATCTCGCGCGCGACGCGGGTGCGCAGCATAAAGGTATGCACCGGTGAGATGTTACTGTGGCAGAGGTGCATATCCAGATGTGAGGATTTGAGCGGCCAGAGGTAGGTGCTGCGATTCGATTCGACTGCCTGAAGGCTCAGGCAGACGCTGGCGTCCAGTTCCGGATGGGCGGCGAAATTGTTCAGATGGCTGCTCAGGGTGTTGGCGGTCAACAGATCGTCGGCGTCAAGAAAAACCAGAAAATCTCCCTTTGCCGCGCGTATGCCGGTGTTACGCGCTTCGGAGAGCCCCTGGTTTTCCTGATGAATATAACGAATGGACGAACCCAGCCCTTGGGCCACGACGGCGGTGTCGTCCGTAGAACCATCGTCCACGACAATAATTTCCACTGTCAGCTCGCCGCGTTTCTGACCAAGAACGCTGTCAACCGCTTCAGACAAAAAATGCCCATAGTTATAGCAAGGGATGATGACTGAAATGAGTGGCGGTTGGGTTGTCATATCCGTTTTCGCTCAACGATATTTGGGGCAATCGGCGAAGGAAAGTCCTTCCCGGTCTTTGGCGGAAATAACCGGATCTGCGTCAGACAGGGGCCAGTCTATACCTATGGCCGGATCATCCCAACGCAGGCAGTGCTCATCCTCGGGCGCATAATATGTCGTGCATTTGTAGACAAATTCGGCTTCCGGGCTCAACACCAGAAAACCGTGCGCAAAGCCGGGCGGCACCCAGAGCATATGGCGGTTTACGTCATCCAGCAGCGCCGTGAAGCTTTGGCCGAATGTGGGCGAGGAAGCGCGCAGATCCACGGCCACATCGCAGACGTGCCCCTGGATCACCCGCACCAGCTTGCCCTGGGGGCGCTCAAGCTGATAGTGCAGGCCGCGCAGGACATTTTGACGGGATTTGCTGTGATTGTCTTGTACAAAAACATGAGGGCCGCACTGGGCGTCAAATTCATTCTGCCGGAAGGTTTCCAGAAAAAAGCCGCGTTCATCGCCATGCACGGTGGGAATCATCAGCACGGGGCCGTTGGGCGCCAGGGTTTTGAATTCCATGAGTTCTCCGGTCAGCGCGTTTGCAGCAGGCGCAACAGATACTGTCCGTAACCGGTTTTAGCAAAAAACTGTCCGGCCCGTTCCATGGTCGCGTCGTCTATCCAGCCCTGCCGCCAGGCGATTTCCTCCAGGCAGGCTACATAAAGCCCCTGACGGGTCTGCACCGCCTCGATGAAGTTGGCGGCGTCCAGCATGGCCCGGTGAGTGCCGGTATCCAGCCAGGCCATTCCTCTGCCGAACAGCTCCACCTTCAGTTTTCCCTGCTCCAGGTAAGCGTTATTCACCGAGGTGATCTCTAATTCTCCCCGAGCGGAGGGCTTCACATTTTTGGCGATCTCCACCACGTTGTTGTCGTAAAAATACAGCCCGGGCACCGCGTAGTTGGATTTTGGGTTCTGGGGCTTTTCCTCAATGGAGAGCACGTTGCCGTCGCTGTCAAAGTCCACTACGCCGAAATCCTTGGGATTGCTCACGTGATAGCCGAAGATAGTAGCGCCGTCCTGATGGGATGCGGCCCTTTGCAGCCGCTCGGAAAAGCCGTAGCCATAGAAAATATTATCTCCCAGCACCAGGCACACATGGTCATTTCCGATGAATTTTTCTCCCAGGATAAAGGCCTCGGCCAGTCCTCTGGGGGCTTCCTGGACAGTATAGGTAATCTCCATGCCCAGCTGGCTGCCGTCACCCAGCAGCTCCTCAAAGACCTTCACATCCCGAGGCGTGGAAATAATCAGCACCTCCCGGATTTTCGCCAGCATCAGGGTGGAGAGAGGATAATAAATCATCGGTTTGTCGTAAACGGTAAGAATCTGCTTTGAGCACGCAATGGTAGACGGATACAGCCGGGTGCCGGCTCCGCCCGCAAGAATAATACCTTTCATACGGGTACCTCCATAAAATTGATTTCTATTTCAAAGGGAAGCCTTCCCAGTAGGCAGACAGCGGCAAATGACAGCCGCCGATTCCTGTTTATGAAAGCTTCATCGTTTCGCCATCAGCAGAAGCTATCAGGCGGCCGCCGGATTTCTGCCGGCCCGCGGTGTGAACAGGAATCCGCGCGGGCAGGCTCGGCAAGCCATGGTTCCGGAAGATCGAGCCTGCGAAGCCCGCGCTTTTTTGACAGCGCTTATTTTTTCTGGATATTCCGAGGCTTTCGCAAGCAGAAAAGGCGGCTCCGCCGCCTATGGGCGAGGTTATTATACCATATTTCTTTACGCTTTGTTAAGAGTCGAAAAACCAAATTAACCCAGGTTTCCCTTTTCGTTCCTGTACAAATAGACAAAATCAGACGAACAAAAGCTGGCCTAAAATTCTGGCAAGGCCGTGTTTGAAAAGGTGATAGCGGAATAAAACAGCGATTCTCCTCAGCTTGCCGAAATAGGGAAGGTTCTGGTAAACCTGTAAAAGCTCCAGATCCTCCGGCTTCAGCAGGGCGTGATACCTTTCCTCAAACTCCCTGGCCTGGAGGTAGGTGTCGTTCAGCACCTTTCTGGCCTGCTCCCTTTCGGCAAGCCTCCTGGCGTTATAGCTCAGGCTTCTGGCGTTTTTCGCACCCACCTCATTGGCGCGGTGCTGGCGGTATAAAATCGTCGCCTGACGCACAAAGCCGATTTTTCCAAAGCAGGCGGCGATCAGCGCCATCCACCAGTCATGCATTACCGCGTGCTTCGGGGCCGGCCCTACCATATCCACCAATGCTTTATTCACCATCATTGTGCATCCAGTCACATTATTCTGCACCAAAAGATTGTTCAGCCTATTCCCCTTCCGGTTCAGGTTCTGGCTTCGGAACATGGAGTCGGAAAGCACCTTTAAATTCTCATCCGCCACCGCCAGGTCCGTGTGAACCAGCAGCGGGGTATCCTGCCCATTGGCCTGCTCCAGCTCCATCATTCTGCGGACGGTCATCTCGACCTTTCTCGGCTTCCATACGTCGTCGTGGTCGCAGAACATGCAATAGCTGTGCTCCACCAGGGGCAGCATACTGAAAAAGTTCTTTTGGGCCGACCCGCTGTTTTTCTCGTTCCGCAAAAGGGTGATTCTCTCCGGATAGCGCCTGACATAAGGCTCGATCAGCTCCACCGTCCGGTCCGTGGAGCAGTCGTCCTGTATAAAGAGTTTCCAGTTGGAATCGGTCTGATTCAAAATGGACTCTATTTGAGGGACCACATACTGTTCCCCATTATAGACGGTCATGAGTATATCGATCATAATCCCCAGATCATCCTCTTTTCAGCATTGATTTCAGACGGGTAAGGCCATATTTCAGCCAAATGCCGGCATACACCGCTCCGGTAACAAATACATTATATTTTTTCTTGAAATGCTTGCGGTAAAACAGCACCATAGCGTAATGAAACTGGTAAATAATTTCCTTGGACTGGGCGGAAAGGCCGCTTTGTCCCCGCAGGTGGGTCATGGAGGCCCCGGCGAAATACACCACCCGGCAGCCCGCTTCCTTAATCCGGTAGCAAAGGTCTAAATCCTCTCCGTACATGAAATAATCCTCGTCAAAGCCGCCCACCTTCTGAAATACTTCCTTGGGCATCATCAGAAACGAGCCGGATACCGCGTCCACCTCGGCGGTCTGATCCTCCCGGATAAAGGTTTGCCGGTAAGCGCCGTACCTCCGGCTCTCCGGATGCCTTTTATCCAGCCCCAGAAAATAATAAAGCGAGGCGCTGGGCGTTGGAAACCCCCGCTTGCAGCCGTGATCCAGGGTGCCGTCATCCTTCAGCGTGCGGATGCCCAGCCCGCCGATCCGCTCCTCACTGCGCAGATAGGCAAGGCTTCTGTCCAGACAGCCCTCGTGCAGAATGGTGTCGGAATTCAAAAACAGAAGGATTGATCCCTCCGCCTTTTCAGCGCCCAAATTGCAGGCGTTGCCGAAGCCTTTGTTTTCAATGCCGTAAAAAACCTTTACCGGAGCCGGAAGCGCCTCAGGCCGGTATTCCTTATCCCGTTCGGAGGAATTATCTATTACCAGAATTTCATAGGAAACCTGATGAGTGGTTTTCAAAATAGATTCCACCGCCTGGGCGGTCAGCTCAGGCGTGTTGTAATTGATCATAATAATCGAAAGCTCCATCATTACCCTCTAATCTCTATTTTTTCTGAGCCTCATCCAAGGGAGTGATCTCGCCGTCGGCAAGCCCTTCGGTACTTTCTGGAATAAAAAGGATCTTGATGGTCATTAAGATCAACTTCAAGTCCAGCAGGAGAGAATAATTTTCAATATATATCAAATCCAGCTTTAGCTTATCATAAGGAAGCGTATTGTATTTTCCCAAAATCTGAGCGTATCCGGTGAGGCCGGCCTTCACCTTCAGCCGGTAGTCAAACTCCGGCATATCCTTTTTGTATTCCTCCGCGATTTCAGGCCGTTCCGGCCGCGGGCCGACAATCGACATATCCCCTTTCAGGATATTCAGTATCTGGGGCAGCTCGTCGAACCGAATCTTCCGGATGATCCTGCCCACCGGGGTAATCCGGTCGTCATGCTGGGTAGCGAGCCTGGCCACGCCATCCTTTTCCGCGTCTACCACCATGCTTCGGAATTTATAGACATTGAATTCCTTTCCTCCAATGGTCAGCCGCTTCTGCTTAAACAGCACCGGCCCTCCATCGTAAAGCTTGATGGCGGCGGCGGTAATGAGCATAAAAGGGCTTGCGACAATAAAAGCCAAAACGCCGCAGATGAGATCCAGCGCCCGCTTGGCCACCTGCTGGTCCAGAGACAGGCCGGAGTTACGGCATAAAAACAGGGGGGTGTCAAACAAATGGATTTCCTCCGACCCGCCGATGATAATATCGGAAAGCTTAGGGGTGATATAAACCCGAATAGATTTTCCGTAGCAGTATTTCAATATTTGATTCCGCAGGCTTCCCTTTACATCGCAGATAACGATGGCCGGAAACTTGTCCACCTGCTTAATAACCTCGTCATAGCCCAGCTCCGCGTTTACCGCGGCGCAGATCAGATACTTGTCCGACCGCTTGCTCATCTTCAGCGCCAGACGGGTAGCGGAATGGCTGCCGTAAACCAAAAGCATCTTCCTGGCGGGAAATACATGGAAATATACCCAGTTCGCCCCGCAGGCCCACAGAACCACCAGGCAGATCTGAGCTACGGTCATGACGATCACCGGGATAGGCCATAGGAGATGGCGGGCAATCAAGCTGATCTGAGCATAGGTGACCGCGTTAGTGAATAACAGCGCCAGGGTCTGTGAATAGATAATATCGGAGATCCTGGCGTTTCCCACCTTAAGGCCTCCGTAAATTTTGGAAAACAAAAAGTAAATCACCAAATAAACGCCAACTACCAGCCAGTTTCCCCTGCGGTAAAAGGGCAGCAAGATAGCGTCGCTGTAGAACTGGTACCATACGTAGCCAAAAATGGCGGTATTCGCTCCCAGAATCACAATTCCGATGAGGAACATGACAACGCGCTTGTATTTTGAGACCTTATCCTGTGTCATTGGCTGTACCTGCCTTTGTTGTTTTCAACCCGGCCCAATGGCCTTTCACACTATAAAAATGGTCGTAATTATTTTAATTTTAGCATCCAACAGCCTAAAATGCAAGTTTTGCACTTTTTTAGGCTTATGCGCCCTGCTTCCGGTAAACAAAAACCCGGAATTCTACCTGGGTTTTTAATGTCTCTAACCGCTCCGCCCTCTCCTGATCCTGGCGGGAGGTTTTATAGTAATAGGGCGTCATCTGAAATAAATTCTGAATATCCTCGTTATTATCTAGTAATAACCAATCCTTGACAGGGTAATCCTCCAGAAGGGAAAAGCCCGGTAACTCCGGCTCCTTCAGTTCATTTTCATAGGGTTCCCGGTAAACAGCCTGCTTCAGCTGCCATAGATGCCTTCGGTCAGGCACACCCAGAAGAAATACGCCGCCAGGCTTCAGCACCCGCAGGATTTCACCGGCGCATAAGGGAGCGAACAAGTTCATCGCCAAATCGCAGGAGGCCTCCAGCACCGGCAAGTGAAACACGCTGCCCACGGCGAACTGGATCCCCTTATGGGCCTTGGCAGCTTGATCAGCCGCGATTTTAGAGATATCGACCCCCGCGGCCATCGGAGCTTTCCCCCGCTCCGTCAGAGCCTGAGCCAGCCCGCCGGTATAGTAGCCCTCGCCGCATCCGGCGTCCAGCACCACAGGCCTCTCCATCGGAAGGCGCTCAAGAGCCTTCTGGCACACCGCTCTCCGGAAGGGCTCATAATATCCCTTTTCCAAAAACAAACGCCTGGCTCTCACCATCCGTTTATCGTCGCCGGGCTGAAGAGAATGCTTGCCGTTAGCCAGCAGAAGGTTCACATAGCCGCTTCTCGCGAGGTCATACCGGTGCCCTTCAGAACATTGGCATCCGTTTCCCTCCTTTTTCAGAGGCAGTCCGCATTTAGGACAGCACAGTGGAAACATGAAAACGCCGCCTTTCTTTATTATCCCGTTGCCCGTCTTTTCCGGCCAATTCCTTTTTCCAGCCGGCTTTAACCGCCTGCTTCTTACTGGTCAATTATAATCTATTTTGGGGATAAGAAAAAGCATATCCCGATTTATTCAGAAAAGTTTTACGGTTTTTTTACAATGCTTCGTTCGATTTTATTGCAATTGACAAATAATATTTGATTCTTTTTCAGATTTATTGTATCATAATACTATAAAATCACCAGAGATTGGAGGTTTCTGAGGATGCTGGATAAAATCAACTTAAAAAAGATCATGCTCAAGGAGGAATATAAACAGGAGGTTCCTCCCTTTAAGCAAAAAATGGGGGAGCTTCAACAGAGGTTCAAACAGGCGAAGGTTCCCGTGATCGTCCTGTTTGAGGGCTGGGGCGCATCTGGCAAGGGAAGCCTGATGTCCAACGTGATTCTGACCATGGATCCCAGAGGCTTCCACGTGGAATCCACCACGCCTCCCACTCTGGAGGAACGGCGGCATCCCTATCTATGGCGTTTTTGGAAAAAGCTGCCTGCCCGGGGCACCATGGGCGTATTCGACCGGGGCTGGTATCAGGAGCTGGCCTTCCCGTCCCACGCCCTTCATTTGGAGCAAAAAGAGCTGCGGGAGCGCTTGGAAAGCGTCAAGATTTTTGAGCGCCAGCTTCACGACGACGGCTATCTGATTTTGAAATTCTTTCTGCACATCGGCCAAAGGGAGCAGAAAAAGCGGTTTGACAAGCTGCTCTCCTCTAAGGATACCGCCTGGCGGGTCAGCCTGAACGATCTGGAGCAGAACCGCCGCTACGACGAGTATTATCAGATCATCGATGGCATCCTGGAGGAGACCAACACTGATTACGCGCCCTGGCATGTAATTGGCAGCGAGGATAAATACAGCGCCCTGGCGGAAATTTACCATATCTTAGTGGACGGAATCGGCGCGGCGGTGGAGGCCTCCCGGGAAGGAAAGAGGTCTGCCCCTAAGAAGGCGGTTCCTATTGTAGTTTCCGACCATTTCAAACTGGTTAAAGAGCCGAAGCTTTCCGAGGTAAACCTCACTAAGGCTTTGAACGAGGAGGAATACCGGGAGCTTTTAAAGAAGGAACAATCCACCTTAAAAAAGCTGCACAATAAGATTTACCGGAAAAAGATCCCTGTGGTCATCGCCTATGAGGGCTGGGACGCCGCCGGAAAGGGCGGCAATATCCGCCGAGTCGCTGAGGCCCTGGACCCAAGAGGCTACGAGGTGGTGCCCATCGCGGCCCCCACCGCCGACGAGCTGGCCCACCAGCATTTGTGGCGGTTCTGGACTAAGCTGCCCAAGGATGGGCATATCACCATCTTCGACCGCACCTGGTATGGGAGGCTTATGGTGGAGCGCATCGAGGGCTTCGCCTCCGAGGAGCAATGGAAGCGGGCCTATCAGGAGATCAATGAGTTCGAGGAGGAGCTGGAACGCTGGGGCGCGGTAATCATCAAATTCTGGCTTCATTTCAGCAAGGAAGAGCAGCTGAAACGGTTTGAGCTTCGCCAAAACACGCCGGAAAAGCAATGGAAAATCACCGACGAGGATTGGCGCAACCGGGAAAAATGGGATCAGTACGTGACGGCGGTGGACGAGATGATCGCCTATACCTCTACAGATTTCGCCCCTTGGCACATCATCGAATCTGAGGACAAAAAATTCGCGCGCATCAAGGCTCTGCGGACGATCATCAATTCTATTGAAGGCAAGCTGTAAGACAAGAAAAGGCCGGGCTTCCGGCCTTTTCTTGTCCGCTCTGGTCTTGCGTTTCCAAAGAATTTGTCATAGAATAAGCAAGGGAAGCCTTACTGTGAAATCTATCAGTCCTTCTTCCCGCCCCGGGGCTCCGGTCTAGCCCTGTCAAGGGTAAATCCGTGTGCTGATGATCCCTTAAGCTGGAAATAGGCCCTGCCCCGTTCGCAAACGCTTTCGGCATTTTTTAGGCCGCGCCGCTGTTGCCCGCGCTCTGAACCCTGATACACGGGCGGCTAAAAGGCTGGAAAAATCTATCGCTTCAATGATTGGGAGGAACTGCTCATGCTGGTACTCGCTCACCGGGGGGCCTCCGCTTACGCCCCCGAAAATACGGAACCCGCCTTCCGCAAAGCTATTGAACTGGGAGCCGACGGCGTGGAATTGGATGTCCATCTCTGCAAGGATGGGCACATGGTGGTAAACCATAATTTCGACGTAGATCATAACAGCGACGGCCTGGGGCTGATCGAGGAATACACCTTAAGGGAGCTGAAGCAGCTGGACTTCGGCCTTTGGAAAGGCGTAGAATTCAAAGGCACGTCTATCCTCACTTTGGAGGAAGCCCTGGAGATCGTTAAGAATATGAAGCTCATCAATATTGAGATAAAAAGCGCTCAAACTCCTTATCCGGGCCTGACGGAAAAGGTTTGCGGGCTGGTTCGAAAAATGGCGCTGACTCAAAAAGTTATTCTTTCCAGCTTCAACCACCGCGTTGCCCTGGAATGTCATAATTCTGGCCTTCCAGCCGGACTTCTGTACGACAAGCCTATTTTCAACCCCGCCCGGTATGCCCATCGGCAAGGAGCCCAGGCGATCCATCCCCACAGCGCCCTTCTCTCCAAAAATCAGGTCCGCATCGCCAAGGAATTGGGAATCCAGGTTAATGTTTGGACGGTGGATAAGCCTAAACGGGCTTTAACCCTCCAGGGCTGGGGCTGCGACGCGGTGATTACCAACACCCCTGATGTGATTTTAAAGGCTTTGGGGCGGTAATCCCTCTCATTGGGAGCTTCCCTGGCCCCAGGAAGGAATTGCCCCGATTGAAAGCGCCCTGTTTTCCACGGCAATCGTCGCTCTAATCCGCCTTAAAGACATCTATGGCTTTTTACGCGTCGCAACGTCGTTCGCTCTTTCTAAATTTTGCTCCGCCCCCTGTTGCTGTTTCAAATTTTATCAGGGCGCACATCCGCTCAGCCTAAACAGATTGCCCGCGGTGCCGTCCTGTGGAGTAAACAGCGGTGCAGGTGGCCCATTTCTCCGGTTGCCCCGCGGCGCTATATCCTAGAGGCTTGTTCAGCCTTTAGCCAGCTTCCTTATCTGTGATGCTTCCTCCTAACGGAGATACAAAAAAGAGATCAGACCTGTTAGTCTGATCTCTTTTTGATTCAGCTTATTGATGCTGGGTGGGGTTCTGAGGATTCTGAGGCTGCACCGGGGCTTGGGGAGCCTGAGGAGCCTGCGGCTGTACCGGAACCTGAGGGGCCTGGGGAGCCTGAGGCTGGGCATAGTTGGCGGGAGCGGCCTGCGTATAGACCTTCTTCTCGATGATGCCGTAAGCTCTGTTAGCCAGCTTGCTCAGCAAGGGCATATTGGCTTCCTGTCCCTTTACCACCTTGACCATAGCGATAATGACGAACACCAGCACAACAATGGAAACAATGGTGGAAATTACGTTGAACACCACACCGATAGCGGTACCGACAATCGGAACATTGCCGAAAATGTTCAGCAGGTCCAGCACCGCATTGATGACGGATACAATAATGGTTAAAAAGAACGCCTGAATAACCTGACGGGTGAGCCATTCATTTTTCTCCGCCACAATGACAAAGCCCAAGAGGAGGCCTCCCAATAAAACCTGGCCTAAAAATGCCAGAATGAACGCTACCAGCGCGTAAAACCACAGACAAACTCCATACTTTCCTTTCTGCATGTAAAACCACTCCTGCTATGTAAATTTTTTGATGCTATTCAAATAACATCTGCTAATACTTATAGTATGCGCCAAATAACCCTTCTTTGTCAAGATGGGTTCCTGTTAAATTTCCACATCAGTGGAAAAGAATTTCCTGAGCTAAAGCAAAAATTTCCCGCATCCAGTAGGTTGCAAGGGTATACCAGGGAGTTTGGGCCGAAACGGCGCCCGCCTCGATTCCCTGCTTTTGCGCGATCAGCCCTGCTCGATACTGATGAAAGCCGTCGGATACCAGGATCATATCCTTGGGAAGGCCCTCGCTATCCATGATTTCCTTGGAGTTTCTGATATTCTCCACCGTATCTCTGCTTTGAGCCTCCGGATAGATGCGGTTTTCGTCTATCCCGTGCTCTACCAGCCAGGCCTTCATGGCCTGGGCCTCGCTGACCAATTCCCCGTTGCCTTTTCCCCCAGATGGTATGCACACCGCCTCCGGATTTCGGTCCAAATATTCCTTAGCAGCCTCCAGCCGTTTCGTCAGCATTAGGCTTGGCTGGGTTCCTTTCACCTGGCAGCCCAGAATAACCACAGTTCCGTTTTCTTTCGGAGGCCGGTGAATCGCGGCGGCCATCAGGCAGGACATCACCGCTCCAAACACAAGGAACACGCCCAGCGCCAGGGAGGCAGCGGAAAGAAGCACCTTGCCGCCCGGATGCCCCCACAGGCTGGAGAGGCAGCCGGCCGCGCCAGGATATCCCGCCAGCCAAAGGGCAAAAGAACAAAGCAAAATTCCCGCCGCATTCCCGATATTCACGATGCCCCGGAACACCGGCAGCAGAAACCAAGCCAGCAGCAAGGCGATGACCAGCACGACGCAAAGCCTCCCGATTTCCATAAACGCTTTTTTCTCCTCGTTTCTCGGCATAACAGCCTCCTTACCGCCGCAAGCCTTTTCCGGCTTCGCGGCGCGTCAATATTCGGACTTCTGCCAGGAACTGCCGGGTTTCTTCTTCCAAAACCCGGTATTGAACGGTTTGACGGCCGCTTTTTCCATAATCTGTTATCCAATTCAAAAGTCCGGACCGCCTTTTATTTTATTTAATCTTGGACAGGCCAATAGGTTTCCCTTCTTTCGGCCACAGCGCTCTTGGAACAGGCGCCGCCTGGTGAAGAAAAGCCATCCGGGGAACACCGGATGGCTTTGAGCTTATTTCATTTTCGGTCTGGGAGTATAGGTGGTGTGGAGAATCTCGTGAGCCTTATGGCTTCCCGGCTCGCCCAGATACTCGGCGTAGCACTTCTTCACAACCGGATTGTCGTGAGACTTTCTCAGCGGCAGGTTCTTATCCTCCTCATAAAGCACCTTGGCACGCTCCTTGCGAATGTCCACAAAGTTTCTCACAGAAGAGGGCTGAATAGGCATACCGCCGCCGTTGACGCATCCGCCCGGGCAGCACATGATCTCAATGAAGTGATAATCGGCCTCGCCGTTCTTCACCTTTTTCAAAATCTCGTTGGCGTTGCTCAAGCCGCTGGCTACCGCCACCTTCACATCCATGCCGGCCACGTTGTAGACAGCCTCTTTGATGCCGTCGGTTCCGCGGACTTCCTCGTAATCGATGGAATCCAGGGACTTGCCGGTGAGGGTATCGGCAGCGGTTCTCAGCGCCGCCTCCATAACGCCGCCGGTGGCGCCGAAGATCACCGCAGCGCCGGTGGACACATCCATGGTGGGATCGAATTTCTCATCCGGCAGCATGGTCAGGTCGATATTGGCCCGCTTGATCATCCGGGCCAGCTCACGGACGGTGAGCACCACGTCCACATCAGGAACGCCGGCCGCGTTTTCATCGTCACGGCTGATCTCGAATTTCTTCGCGGTGCAGGGCATAACGCTGACGGACACGATATCCTTCGGATCGATGTTGTGGGTCTCGGCGTACCAGGTCTTGATGAGAGCGCCCTGCATCTGCTGCGGGGATTTGCAGGAGGACAGGTTCGGCAGCAGCTCCGGATAATAGAACTCGCAGAACTTGATCCATCCGGGAGAGCAGGAGGTGATCAGAGGCAGTACTCCGCCGTTCTGCACTCTGTCGATAAACTCATGGGCTTCCTCCATAATGGTCATGTCGGCGCCGAAATCAGTGTCGAATACCTTATCAAAGCCCAGGCGGCGCAGAGCGGCAACCATTTTGCCCTCTACGTTGGTGCCGATGGGCATACCGAATTCCTCGCCCAAAGCGGCGCGGACAGACGGAGCGGTCTGAACCACAACATGCTTCTTGGGATCGGCGATAGCGGCGACCACCTCGTCGATCTGATCCTTTTCACGCAAAGCGCCCGTGGGGCAGTTTACGATGCACTGGCCGCAGGATACGCAGGCCACGTCGCCCAGATCCTTTTCAAAGGCGCAGCCGATATGGGTATCGAAGCCGCGGCCGTTGGGGCCGATCACGCCCACGAACTGATCCTCGCAGGCGGCCACGCAGCGGCGGCAGAGGATACACTTATTATTGTCGCGAACCATATGCAGGGTGGTCTCGTCCAGCGGAGACTGGGGATTCTCGCCCTCAAAGGCGTCGACGTCCTCCACGCCGTAGTCACGGCACAGCTTCTGCAGCTCGCAGTTTTCGCTTCTCACACAGGAGAGGCACTTCTTATCATGGGTGGAGAGCATCAGCTCCAGGGTCATCTTTCTGGCCTTCATGACTCTGGGGGAATTGGTGTAGATCTCCATGCCCTCGCTGACCGGATAAACGCAGGCGGTAACCAGGGTTCTGGCCCGGACGACCTCGACCACGCAGATACGGCAGGCGCCGATCTCGTTTAAGTCTTTCATCCAGCACAAAGTCGGAATATTGATTCCGGCGTATCTGGCAGCCTCTAAAATCGTAGAACCGGCGGGTACAGACAGGGGCATACCATTGATTTTAATATTTACCATTTCCATTTTGGCACACTCCTTCCTTATAACTTAATGATAGCGTCAAACTTGCACTTCTCGATGCAGGCGCCGCACTTGATGCACTTGTTCACATCAATGGTGTGAGGCTGCTTCACCGTACCGGAGATAGCGCCCACCGGGCAGACTCTGGCGCAGGCGGTGCAGCCGCGGCACTTGTCGGCCACGATCTCATAATGGAGCAGGGCCTTGCAGACGCCGGCCGGGCAGCGGTGCTCTTTGACATGGGCTTCATATTCGTCGCGGAAGTAGCGCAGGGTGGACAGCACCGGGTTGGGAGCGGTTTGTCCCAGGCCGCACAAAGCGTTATCCTTAATATAGTAGCACAGCTCTTCCATTTTATCGATGTCTTCCATGGTGCCGGTGCCGGATGTGATCTTATTCAGCAGCTCCAGCAGGCGCTTGGTGCCCACGCGGCAGGGAGTACACTTACCGCAGGATTCGTCAACAGTGAACTCCAGGAAGAACTTGGCGATATCCACCATACAGGTGGTCTCGTCCATAACGATCAATCCGCCGGACCCCATCATGGAGCCGATGGCGATCAGGTTGTCGTAGTCGATGGGGGTATCGATCAGGGAAGCCGGGATGCATCCGCCGGAGGGTCCGCCGGTCTGGGCGGCCTTGAACTCCTTGCCGTCCGGCACGCCTCCGCCGATTTCCTCAACGATCTCACGCAGGGTAGTGCCCATGGGGATTTCCACCAGACCGGTATGCTTGATCTTGCCGCCCAGGGCGAACACCTTGGTGCCCTTGCTCTTCTCGGTGCCCACAGAGTTGAACCACTCGGCGCCGTGGAGAATGATCTGGGCGATATTGGCGTAGGTTTCTACGTTATTCAGGATGCTGGGCTTGCCGAACAGGCCCTTCACCGCCGGATAAGGCGGGCGGGGACGGGGCTCGCCGCGCTTGCCCTCGATAGAGGTCATCAGAGCGGTTTCCTCGCCGCACACAAAAGCGCCGGCGCCCAGACGAAGCTGGATATCAAAATCAAAGCCGGAGTCAAAGATATTCTTGCCCAGCAGGCCGTATTCACGGGCCTGGCCAATAGCGATCTCCAAACGCTTTACAGCGATGGGATACTCGGCGCGAACGTAAATGTAGCCCTTGGTGGCGCCGATGGCATAGCCGGCGATAGCCATAGCCTCCAGCACGCAGTGGGGATCGCCCTCCAGAACGGAACGGTCCATGAACGCGCCCGGATCACCTTCGTCGGCGTTGCAGCACACATATTTCTGGTCGGCCTTGTTGCCGGCGGCCAGGCTCCACTTCACACCGGTGGGGAAGCCGGCGCCTCCGCGGCCGCGGAGGCCGGAATCCTTGATCACCTGGATGACCTGCTCGGGAGTCATCTCGGTCAGAACCTTGCCCAGCGCGGCGTAGCCGTCCTGGGCTATGTACTCGTCGATGTTCTCCGGGTTGATGACGCCGCAGTTCCGCAGGGCGATTCTTCTCTGCTTCGCGTAGAAGGCCGTCTCGTTCAGGGATTTGATGGTGTCATCCTTCTGCACGGTCTCCTGATACAGCAGGCGCTTGACGATTCTTCCCTTCAGCAGATGCTCTTCCACGATCTCCGGAACATCCTCTACCTTCACCATGCTGTAGAAGGCGCCCTCCGGATATACGATCATAATCGGGCCCAGGGCGCACAGGCCGAAGCAGCCGGTACGAACAACGTTGACTTCCTGATCCAGACCTTTGGCGCTGATTTCCTCCTTCAGCTTTTCAATGATCTTTTCGCTGTTCGAGGACGTGCAGCCCGTACCGCCGCAGACCAGAACATTGGAACGAAACATAGTTTTACCTCCTTATTTCTGATTTGCACCGATGGTGTATTCCGTAACGACATTGCCGTTGACGATGTGATCGTTGACAACGCGCAGTGCCTTTTCCGGTGTCATTTTTACGTATGTAGTCTTGGTGCCGTTTTCATCGATAACTTCGACGATCGGTTCGAACTGGCAGATGCCGATGCAGCCTGTCTGCGTAACCAGGACGTCGTGAAGCTCGCGTTTATTGACCTCATCCGAGATGGTGGTGAGAACCGGTCTTGCGCCTGCTGCGATGCCGCAGGTAGCCATGCCGACCAGAACACGCGTTTTCGCTTCGGAATTTTCGCGGACGTTGACCGCCATTTTTGCTCTATCTCGAATTGCCTGAAGTTCAGCTAATGATTTCATGTGGCTTTTCCTTTCTGCGCCTTGCGCATTGATACTACGAGAGCTACTTAAGCTCTTCCTCCGCCTCTGCAAGATACTCCCGAATCCACGCCGATACCGCGGGCTCCGTAAACGGAACGCCCTCCAGCTGCTCGCGCAGCGTACGGGTATCGAGGGTGATCTCTTTTTCTTCAACGCTGTGGGTAAAGAGAAAATCGAGTTCGGGATTGCAGGTGATCAAAAGATGGATAACGGACGCGATGTCCCCGAGGGGGATCATATCGACATGCGAGGGACGAAACACAGCCGTGACTTTGGTGCCCTTCCCCTCTTCGGAATCAATCTGAAACGAGCCGCCCGTCATTTCCGCTTCCATTTTGAAAAGCGGCACGCCAAGCCCAACCTTGCGGGTGGTGCGTGTGGTGAAAAACGGATCGATGACGCTTTTGACCTGCTCTGCACTCATGCCGCAGCCGTTATCCGTTATCGTGATGGTTAAGGTGTCGTGCTTTTTCGATTCCGCGACCTGCACCGTGATAAGCGATGCGCCCGCGCGAACGGAGTTCTGCACAATGTCCATCACATTCAACGAAAGCTCGCGCATGGCTTACGCTGTGTATTTTGCAAGAATCTTATCCACGTCCTCGGGAACGAGACGGCCGTAAACGTCTTCGTTGACGGTGAGGACCGGTGCAAGGCCGCAGGCACCGATGCAGCGACATGCGGTGAGCGAGAACACGCCGTCCGGCGTACATTCCTCCGGCTGGATGCCGAGCTTTGCAACGAGACGGTCGAGAACCTTATCTGCGCCCTTAACGTAGCATGCGGTGCCGAGGCAAATGGAAATGTTGTACTTACCCTTCGGAGTGAGCGAGAACTGAGAATAGAACGTGGAAACGCCGTAGACCTCTTCGAGAGATACATCGAGACCGCGTGCAATCTCCTTCTGCACTTCGATCGGCAGGTAGCCGTAGATATCCTGCGCCTTGTGCAGTGCAGCCATGACGGCGCCCTTTTCATTCTTGAGGCTCTCGATGACTGCGAGGAGCTTCTCATGCTGCTCGGGAGTATCGGTAAACGGAATGGTACTGATACGCTTTTGCATTTTATTTCCTCCCTGATAAAATTAAGTTTAAATTCAGGTATGGTTCGGTCTGCGCCCCTATTGGGCGGAGAACTTTCATACATCTTTATGAATTATATCAAAATCGACATACGTAATAATTCTAAAAAAGAATTAAAAATGAAAGTTTGTCAAACCCATGACGAAATTTTTGTCAGTTCTTTTAGCGTACAGCACAAAAATTTCGTTTTCGGGCATTTGTTAAAGTATACAAAAGCAGTATAGATTTGCCGTGAAAAGGTTGAAATATCACTCATTTTATCGATATTTTATATCGATAAAAGTATATCTATTCCGTTTTCTTCCGATTCGCACGGGTTAGAAACAGCTAATTTTCAAAGGAACGAGATTTAACAAAATTTTATGCAATTTAACGAAAATTCGATGATTTGGCCATATTGGTAAAAATGAAGATCGGAAGAGCGTCGTGTAGGGAAAGAG
>ERZ506964.622-NODE-622-length-17573-cov-4.748773_pt1 | contig 17573 bp, 17 predicted proteins | sample MGYA00512893_ERZ506964 | MGnify/ENA metagenome assembly ERZ506964 | reverse complement strand
CGCAAAAGATAATCAGCGTGCATTCAATTTCTATCAGAAAATGGGATTTGAAATCTTGGTAGAAGCTGAATACGGCTATATACTGGGGCAAAAACTATGAGATATCCAATCGGTGAAGCATTTAATTTAGCACAGCTGAATCAGCCTCTTCCTTCAACGATTATTCAAGAACAGATCATGGAAGGGGTACATATTTATTCTTTGGGAAAAGGTACAAGTATGTCTCCAGAAGCATTTGGTTTTTATAAAATGTTATTTGTAAAACAGGGAAAAATGCGTATAACGATCAAAGATGAGAGAGGCACTCCTCATATCCAGGAATTAACAAAACATGATGGCATTGTAACACCAACAGGACGCGTCATTGTCTTAGAAGCAATTGAAGATTGCGTGTGTTTAGAAGTAATGCTTGGACAAACTGTAAATCATACAATTAGAGAAATCGGAACTGTTTTTTCTACTGCTGAAATGGGTGAATACAAAAGAGATGAAATGACATTGGTGAATGTTATCTCTAGTGGATTTGTTGATGTAATGATCATTAGTTTTGATAGAGATGCATATGTATTTGAGATGAAATTACAGGAAAATATCATGATTTATGTGTATGAAGGTGAAGGCGTCGCTGAAATTGAAGGAAAGAAACAGATTCTTAAACCAAATGATTCAATGAGAGTGATGAAGGGTACTAGAATCAAAATATCTCCTGCAAGTGAACAATTGAGAATTGGAGTGACAAATTTCTATATTTAACAGAAATCATTCGTTGATTTCTGTTTTTTTCATTTATACTTAATTTATGAAAAAGATTATATTTTTAGATATTGATGGAACATTGTATTCCACAAAGATTGGAAGAATTCCAGATAGTGCTGAAAAGGCAATTCAACTTGCGAGAAAAAATGGACACAAGATTTTTTTATGTACAGGCAGATCTCTTTCTGAAATTCAAAAGTATTTAAACTATGATGTTGATGGATTTATTCTAGGTGCAGGCGGCATGGTTTATGCGGATGGAAAAAGAATCTATGATCATCCAATTGCACAAAGAGATGTATCTCGTATAAAAAAACAGATTTTGAAAGCAGGTTTAGGATATTGCTTAGAAGGTGCTGCAGGTGCTTATTGCTCAAAAGTTGGCTATGAATATCTTTTGAGATATTTTTCTGGCGGCGAAACGGATTATGATAAACAGGTTGCGTTGTGTATGGAAAATGGAACATATCCAGAAAGTTTCGGCTCTGAAGAAAATGACAGTATTTATAAAATCTGTGCGTATGGACCTAGCTGGCTGCCTTTATATCCAAAACTTGCAGAACTCTTAGAAAAACCATTCGTTTTAACAAAATCAGTGGAACATCCAGAAGAAAACTTGTGTATTGGTGAAGTGACAAATGGAAGTGTTACAAAAGGTACCGCAATTTTAAAAGTATTGGATCATTACAATGAAGAATCCTTTAATGCCATCGGTATTGGTGACAGTGCAAATGATATTCCAATGTTTCAGGTTTGTGGAACAAGCATTGCGATGGGAAATGCTGCTGAGGAAGCAAAAATGCATGCAGATTATGTAACAACAGATATTCTTGATGATGGTATCTGGAATGCATTTGTGTATTATGGATTGATTGAAGGATAAATGTATGAAACTTGGAATTGTTGGTAATGGTGGCATTGTTAAAACGGCATTATCTGTATTAAAGGATACAGGTATTATCGTATCCAGCTTATGGTGTAGAAATGCTGAAAAAGGAAAACCGCTCGTTGAAGAATATGGGATTCCTTCTTTGTATACAGACTATGATGCATTTTTAAAAGATGATTCTTTTGATACGGTATATATTGGTTTAATTAATTCTTTACATTATGAATATGCAAAGAAAGCAATATCAGCGCATAAGCATGTCATTGTTGAAAAACCATTTACTTCTACGTATGAACAAGCACAGGAACTCTATGAACTAACAAGAAAAAACAATGTATTTGTATTTGAAGCTATCATGTCTAGATATAGTAAAAACTATCAGAATATTCAAACTGTTCTTTCACGTATTGGTGAGATTAAATTGATTCAGTGTAATTATTCACAATATTCTAGTAGATATGATGCATATTTAAGACAAGAAGTATTACCTGCGTTTGATCCTGAACAGTATGGTGGTGCTTTGTATGATATCAATGTTTATAATGTCCATTTTGTACAAGGTGTATTTGGAAAACCTGTATTTACACATTATGAAGCAAATATTGGTTTTAATGGTGTAGATACAAGTGGTACATTGATCATGAAATATCCGGGATATATTGCGGTATGTACAGGTGCAAAAGACAGTGCATCACACGATGGAATTATGATTCAAGGAACAAAAGGATATATTAGTATGGATTCTAGACCTGGAATCATTCAAAATTTAACTCTGCATCTCAAAGATGAAGTGGTCAATATTGATGTGGAAGAAATACAATCTCCAATGCGAAATGAATTTGAACAGATTGCTTCTGTCATTGAAGAAAAAGATACTTCTACAATGGTTTTGTGGCTGGAAAATTCTTTGGAAGTTATGAAAATATTATCAAATTCCAGAAAAGAAATTGGATTGTGAAAAGTTGTGTAAATATATTTTCACATGACATAAAACGCTTACATGATATAATAATTACATACTAATTAAAGGAGAGAAAATATATATGGCATTAGTTAACGTTTCTTCAGCATTGAAGAAAGATGAAATCAAAGAATTATTACTTGCTCAGGAATCACCAAAGTACACATTTGTAAAAATGAAGACACCAATCGAAATGCAGTTTGAAGTTGAAGATGATGGATCACATGGTGATTTAGCAAGCTATACAAAGAGCTTAGTTAAGAAGCAGCCTTGGGGCTCAGTATTAATGCTCAGAGTTCTTATCGAAGGTCAGGCATTTACAGGCGGTAAAATATAAAAAAGGCATGTAAATGTCTTTTTTATACGTTAAATAAAGGAGAATAATATGGCATTTCCAAAAGGTTTTTTATGGGGTGGCGCTACAGCTGCTAACCAGTTTGAAGGTGGATGGCAAGAAGATGGCAAAGGTCCTTCTGTACCAGATCATGTAAGAGGCGGAACAGTTTCTACACCACGTTTGTGGGATAAGGAAATTGATCCTTCTGTATATTATCCTTCTCATGATGCAGTAGATCACTATCATCACTATAAGGAAGATATTGCTTTATATGGAGAGATGGGATTTAAGTGCTACCGTTTAAGTATTAACTGGGCTAGAATCTACCCAACAGGTGAAGAAGCTGAACCAAATCAGGCTGGTCTTCAGTTCTATCACAATATATTTGCTGAATGTCATAAGTATGGCATTGAACCATTGGTTACAATTTCTCATTATGAATTACCATGGGGACTTAGTGAAAAATATAATGGATGGGCTGGCAGAGAATGTATTGATGCATTTGTAAAGTATGCGACAACATTATTTACAGAATACAAAGATGAAGTTAAGTACTGGTTGACATTCAATGAAATCAACTGTGGCTGTAACTTCTTTGGACGTGTTATGTCTTTAGGCATGCTGGGTAAAGATCATGAACCAATGTTTAATCCAAATGAAACAGAAGAAGAAAGAAGTGATCGTTTCACAGCACTTCATAATCAGTTTGTTGCTTCCGCAAAGGCAGTAAAGATTGGTCATGAAATCAATCCTGACTTTATGATTGGTTTAATGATTGCTGGTAACATGACATATCCATATACATGTAATCCAAAGGATGTAAGAGCTGCCCAGAGTGCTATGCAGATGGCTAACTGGTTCTGTGGAGATGTGCAGGTTCGTGGACATTATCCACACTATGCAAAGAGATATTTCAAAGACAACAACATTACAGTTAGAACAGAACCAGAAGATTTTGAAATCTTAAAAGAAGGTACTGTAGATTTCTATAGCTTCTCGTATTACATGTCTGCTACAGCAACTGTTGATCCAGATGTATTAAAGACAAATGGAAATATGTTCTCTGGTGTTGGAAACCCATACTTGAAGAGTTCTGAATGGGGCTGGCAGATTGACCCTGAAGGCTTAAGAATCTATTTGAATGAAGTCTATGGCAGATATGAAATTCCATTAATGATCGTTGAAAATGGATTGGGTGCAAATGACGTTAGAAGTGAAGATGGCAAGTTCCATGATGACTATCGAATCAACTATCTAAGAGATCATATTAAGGCAATGGAAGAAGCAATTGAAGATGGTGTTGACCTCATGGGTTATACGATGTGGGGATGCACTGATCTTGTTTCTGCTTCTACTGGTGAAATGAAAAAGCGTTATGGTTTTGTCTATGTTGATCGAGACAATGATGGCAATGGTGACTTCCATAGAGAAAGAAAAGATTCTTTCTATTGGTATAAGAAAGTCATTGAAACAAACGGTGAAGATTTAGACTAATTAATAACAGGCATGAAAATCATGCCTGCTTTTATCTTCTCTTTCCGTGTACTTCATCTAAGTAGCTGTAGATTGTTACTTTATTAACGCCCATCTTCTCTGCAACTTGTTCAACACTTCCCTTCATTAAGAAAATACCTTTATTTTCCATGAAACGAATCTTTTCTACACGTTCTTCTCTTGTGGAATCTAAAGAAATATCTTTTAAGATATGATCAATCAGAGAAGAAACCATGACAGAAACATTTTCTTCTTCATTAAGCTGTGGAATTTCAGCTTCTTTTGAAGAATTAAGAGAAGCAGAATGCTCTGGAAGAAAGCTTTGTAGAAATGAAATCATTTCTGTGAATGGTTCTGTATCAAGATTGATGCAAAGTGCACCATCTAAAGTTCCATCTTCTTTGCGTATTAGAAGGGTAGAGGAGCGAACAAGTTTTCCACCATTGATATCTTTTGTGTGGAAATAATAATTTGATATAGAGTTTTACTTTAAATAGTGATTTATAATGGCGTCCTTTATATTTCTGGACATTTATCCATAGACCCTGAAACTGGAAAAGTACAAGAAGGTGGCATTAAACAAGAAGCTATACGCTGGTTAATAGCCTTCGGAATGTAAGATTGGGTATATTTTCAAATTATCGGTTTGAAGCCAAGCATTTAGATGCTCGTTCATTCAATGACCGAGTAGACACATCTGTATCGTGTGGAAAAATATTGTGAATGAAATGAACAATGTGAAAGCCTGGTTTTTAAGTTGGAATATTTTTTGACTCTGAATTATTAGAAATAGTATACAAATTTTCAAAAAATTAGCACTCACCTCTTGACTCTGCTAAAAAGAAGACTATATATAACAGTGTAAGATCAAATAAGATCTCACAAGAGATGCTTTGAAAAGCACCGCTTAGTAAAAATTGGAGGCGTTGTTTATGAAAAAGTATTTACCAGATTTATTCGATGATGATTTTGATGTATTCCCAGACTTATTTGCAAGAAGTAATCCATTATTTGGACATCATGAAAAGAATTTAATGAAGACAGATATTCGTGATATGAAAAATCATTATGAAATGTTGATTGATCTTCCAGGATTCAAGAAAGATGAAATGAAGATTGAACTGAATGATGGCTATCTAACAATTTCTGCAGAAAAAGGCCTTGATAAAGATGAAACTGATAAGAATGGTTCATTGATTAGACAGGAAAGATATGCTGGAAGTTTATCAAGAAGCTATTATGTAGGCGAAGATATCACAGAAAATGATATTCATGCAAAATTCGAAAATGGTGTATTAACAATTGAAGTTCCAAAGAAGGAAGAAACAAAACCAGTCGAAAAGTACATTGCGATTGAGTAAAACAAGTGTTGTATTTGGTATGTAAATGCTGAATACAACATTTTTTTATTGGAAAGCAATGAAGCATTTGTGAGAAGCTGTATGTGATACAATTTTGTTAGCAGACAGTAAAGATTGAGGAATGATTATGGTAGACGATGTATTGGAAGGATTAAATGAAGAACAAATCGAAGCAGTTACGACAACAGAAGGTTATATTCGTGTGATTGCTGGAGCAGGCAGTGGTAAAACACGTGCTTTAACACATCGTTTTGCTTATCTTGTCAATGATCTTGGAATTCGTGCAGGTAATATTCTTTGTGTTACGTTTACAAATAAAGCAGCTGCAGAAATGAAAGAAAGAATTCATCAACTGACAGATGATAATGATACTGGCTTTGTGTGTACATTTCATTCTTTTTGTGCGTCAATCTTACAGGAAGATTCTTATGCCATTCAATATCCAAAATCTTTCCTTGTTTTAGATAACAGTGATATTGATGCAATGTTAAAAATGATCTATGAAGAAAGAAATCTCACATTGCGTGATATGACATTCAAGAATGCAAGAGATATGTTTGAAATGCGTAAATGTATCAAAGAACCAATGTACTATGAATATCTCATTCAAATGTCGATTGATCAATTACATCAGAAATACATGGAAGCTGCAGAAACAGATGATATTCTATTCTATGGTTATCTTTACCAACAGAAGAAATGTTTTGCGGTAGATTACAATGATTTGATTTTCTTGTCATTGTATATTTTTAGAGAGTTTCCGGAAATTAAACTGAAGTGGCAGAAGAGACTGGAATATATCATGATCGATGAATTTCAGGATATTGACCCTCCACAATATGAATTGATGAAGAATCTTTGTGGATATCATAATAATTTGTTTGTGGTAGGTGATCCTGATCAGACAATCTATACATGGAGAGGCGCAAGTGTAAATTCATTGCCTGATTTTGATAAAAACTTTCCTGGTGTGCAGACAATCATGATGATGAAGAATTATCGTTCATCACCTGAAATTTTAGATGTTGCGAATTCTCTGGTTTCTAAAAATGTGAACCGTATGAAAAAAGATTTGATTCCCATGCTGCCACATCGAAATAAGGTTGTCGTACATCATGCAGAAAATCCTAGAAAAGAAGCACAGTGGATCATTTCTCAAATTCGTCATTTGAATGAGGGTGGTGTAAATCCTGGAGAGATTACAATATTGTATCGTGCACATTACGTAACGCGTGTCATAGAAGAAGAAATGATCAAAGAAAAGATGCCGTATATGATTTATTCAGGCGTACAATTCTTTGAGAGAATGGAAATTAAAGATGCATTATCATATTTACGATTGATTGCATATAAAGATGACTTATCATTTATGCGTATTGCGAATGTCCCAAAAAGAAATCTGGGACAGAAACGAATGAAATTCTTGAGAGAATATGCAGATGAAAAACATATATCTTTATATGATGCTTTGAAAGAAAATGTAGATGAAGCTTTGTTTTCTAATACAAAAGCAAAGGCATTGATTCAACTGATCGATTCCTATACAGATCATATGAATGAAAAACCAGTATCTGAATTACTCAGTGAGATACTGGATCTATCTGGATATGAAGAAATGATGCGTACAGAGGGTGCACAGGATCGTTTAGATGATCTTGCGGAATTAAAACAATCCATTTATGAATGGGAAACAACCGTTGGAGAAGAAACAGATCTTGTGTCGTATCTAAGACATATTTCATTGTTTACAAATGCAGATATGGCAATTGAAAAAGGAAAGGTGAGATTGATGACAATTCATGCGGCAAAGGGTCTAGAGTTTCCGTATGTATTTATCATGCAGCTTGTAGAAGGTATTTTCCCATCTCGAAAGATACGAACAATTGAAGGCATGGAAGAAGAAAGAAGACTTGCTTTTGTTGCGGTGACAAGAAGTGAGAAGGGATTATTCTTATCAGATTCCGGTGGAAGAAATATTGGAGATACTTCTAGATTTCCTTCCAGGTTTCTCTTTGATATTGATCCAGTATTACTGGAATATACAGAAAAACCAAGTGATGCATATATTCAAAAAGCATTGGATAACATTGATAAAGTCAATCGAAGATTTATTCCAAGTGCATCTTCTCTGGAATTTAAAGAAGGGGATCGTGTTAGACATCCAGTGTTTAAAGATGGAACAGTAGAGAAAATTGATTATGATGAAGAAGCAATCTTTATCTTGTTTGATTCTATGCAGACACCACGTGCAATTGCTTTACGTGCAGCAAAAAAGCTTGAAAAGATCCAGGATAAAATAGAAAGATTCAGTTGATTGTTATATGCCCATATTTCTAATGATAAATAAGAATATGGGTTTTAATATGCCGAAAGATAGAACTGTAAATATAGTGAATATATCTGCATATTTTGTATGTGTTTTGTATATTTGGTGTGCAATGATAGTGTCAATTATTAAAGTAGTCATGAAGCTGATTGTTAAAATAGTAAGTAGAACACTTTAAAAATCTAGATGTATATAAAAATGAACACATAAACAAATGGAAATGAATGATAGAACACCTGAGATAGCACCTAAGATTTGTTTGTTTGCAATCTTTCCTAATAAATATTTGTGGTAAAAGGGAATCCAAGCAGTGAATGGATATGCATATCCAATATTTTTTGACATACACATGCATGCAATACTTTGAAATACATAACTGTATAGCAAATACAATATGAAACCAATAGCTATCGCAACAAAAAATAAATAGATAAATGAAAATAAGCTGAAAAAAATTGCGATACCAAATCCACTCATATGAATCTCCTTTGACATAGTGATTATAAGATACTTTTTAAACTATCTAAAGATATAGATTTGATCAATAAAGAACCATTTCTTTCATCAACAACAAACTTCTTGAGTTAATCAAAGAGTTTCATGATAATAGCCCCTATTCGTTTTTTATCAATATTATAGAATTTAACTATAAAGTTATTAGAAGATGATTATTTTATAAATATTCTATTGGAAGAGCAATCAGATTTTCTCTTAAATATGTCTTTTTATCAATGAGACATAAGATGATGCCTGTACCTCTTTTTTTGTCTGGAATTTTGTCTAGTACAGTATTAGCTGATGCCATAGATGCTTTTGGATTTCCACTCATTTTAATTTCTATTGGAAATAAAACACCGTTTTCTTCAATAACTATATCTATTTCATTTTCTTTACTGGAAGTTTTATCTTTTCCTCTATAATAGAAGATACTAAAGGAATAATCTTTTCCTTCATTAGAATAAGATTTTAATATTTCAGATACAATAAAAGTTTCAAATAGACTGCCAGCTACTGCAGAATTTTTCAAGGCATCAGCAGTGAGCCATTTTGTAAGATAGCATACTAATCCTGTATCTCTAAAATAGATTTTAGGAGATTTGATAGCACGTGAAAGACTGGAAGAACTGTATGGATGTAATAAATAGATGATTCCTGTTCTTTCTAGTACAGATACCCATTTTTTTATAGTTGGCTCACTGACACCAACTTCACTGGAAATGTTTGTATAACTAAGAATTTCACCTGTTCTAGCGGCAAGGCATGTAAGGAATTTAGAGAAAGTAATACTGTCTGCAGAAATCAAATCATGAATGTCCCTTTCGATATATGTTGAAACATAAGATGAATAAAACTCTTGCCAGTCTCTATCAATGACATATAGTTCTGGATAAGACCCTTTATGGATAATTTCCCATATATTGGAATAAGATTTAAGCTGTTTTTCTCTTTCTTGAATGTATTCTTGTGTAGGAATAAAGTGTCTGTTAAAAGGCACTTCATATATTTCTCTTAAAGATAATCCAGATAATTCAGAAATGGATACTCTTCCAGCAAGAGATTCACTAACACCTTTCATCAGTTGAAGTTTGGAAGATCCAGATAAAATAAACTGCCCTCTTTCATCTGAATTATCCACAATTAATTTGATGTTTTCTAATATGCCAGGTTCTTTTTGTACTTCATCAATAAAAAGAGGACATGGATTGTTTAAAAAGAATAAATTTGGTTCTTCGTGTGCCTGTAGGCGTGTTAAAACATCGTCAAAACTGGCAATTGTATATGCAGGAAATGTTTCTTTTATGACAGTGGATTTTCCGACTTGTCTTGCACCAGTGAGTAAAGTGCATTTGCTAGTCTCAACTCGTTTTTTCAGAATTGGAGTAATTGCTCTTGGAATATATTTCATATGATTTCTCCGTCTAATCTAAAATCTAAATTAATTATAGACGCTGAAAATGTTCAATTCAACAGAAAACAACGTCTAATCTGAAATTTAATTTTAGATTAGACACTACTCTGCTGCCTTTATAATAATTAAAAAGAAGAAGATTGTTTCTTCTTCTTGATGACTTGTTGATTATTTCTTTCCCCAGTCTTTCATGGATTGTCCCTGGAATTGAACGTTTCCGCGATGACCATATACTTTGATGGAATTTAAAGCTTGTTCTAAAGTATGAAATTCTTCATCTGTTAATGTTACGGTGTTTGCGTTCAGGTTTTCAATAATTCTTTCTTTGTTCTTAGAACCGGGAATAGGTACAACATTAGGGTATTTATGAAGCATCCAAGCTATAGAAATCTGTGCGTTTGTAGCATTTTTTAACGCTGCGTATTGATTCAATAAATCAATGACTGGCTGGTTTGCTTCAATGTTTTCTTTTTTGAGCTGTGGAACAAATACTCTAACATCATCTTCTTTTTCAAAAGCTGTATCTTTTGTGATCTTTCCAGAAAGAAAGCCAGAAGCAATTGGAGAAAATGGAACAACACCAATATTATGTTCTAAACAATATGGGAAAGTATTCGTCTCACAATCTCTTTCTAACATGTTGTACAGGTTCTGTACTGCCGATACAGGTGTAACTTCGTGTGCACGTTTGATTGTAGATTCTTCAACCTGGGATAAACCCCAACCTCTGATCAAACCTTCATCAATGAGTTTTCCCATCGCTTCAGCAACCTTTTTAACGGGCACTTCTGGATTGATTCTATGCAGATAGTAAAGATCAACATAGTTCGTATTTAATGCTTTCAATGAAGCAAGCAGATGTCTTTTACATACATCATACATATCTTCACTGGCTTCATCATCGTGAATGTGAAGCTTTGTGGCGATGACACAATTTTCTCTAATATCATGCAATGCTTCTCCAACGATTTCTTCGTTGTGATGTTCATAATATAAAACATTTCCATATACTTCTGCAGTATCAAAGAATGTACATCCATGATCATAGGCACTGCGAATTGCTTCCATTGCATATTCTCTAGAAGGAATTGCTCCATATCCATGAGAGAAAGACATACAACCCATTCCGATTTCAGATACTTCAATGTTGCCTAATTTTCTTGTTTTCATTTTATTTTCCTTTCCTTTGCCGATTTGAGTATATGCTGAAAAAAGAAAGAAGTACAATAGCAATGATACATATATTGTATACAGGAAATGAATAGCAATTTATTATCACTTAACGCTCTTTTTAAAGATTTAGTTGATATTTGAAAATACGCCATAATGATACTCACCGTAAGCACCGTAAAGATCAATCGGAAGAGGAAGTTTAACGATATCTCTGCATATGAATGGAATCTGTTCCATCATTGATTCCATATATGCTTCATGTTTCCACTTTCTCATGTCCAGTGTATATTTCAGCTTTTTCTTGAATACGATCCAGTCCAGATATCCCTGCAGATGTCTTGTACTGACTCCATGCTTCTGTCTGATCATATTCTTTGCCTCTGCATGCAGTTCATTTACTGATGATACTGTATTTCCATTCGGTGACACATATGCACCAGATGGAATGATATCACTTTCAAATCCGTTTTCAGATACAAATGTCTGAATACTGTGGCTGTCATCGCTGATGATCTTTGTGTGTTTAGAAAAATGCTTTCTGTACTGATTCAGTATCTTAAAGCTTTCTCTTCCAAGACCGCCGATTTTAAAAAGCATCTGATCGTGTTCATCAATCGCAGCTACAATGCAGATTTTATGATGACTTGTTCCTGGTATATGATGAAAATATGGCGTTGCCTTGTGCTTTCCACGATGCTTGCTCATTCTGGGCATGTTCGCAGGCTCTGTGCCTTTCAGATTGATGCTCGTATAGGAAGGATCAAGTTCAACATCACCACTGAGAACAGCATTTTCCTGTACTTTTGAAATAGCTTTGTACAGCTTGTGACGCATATTAAAGCATGTAACTATGCTCAGTTCAGTAGCAACTGTCTGCTGCTCAAGTGTAAGTCCATTCAGTTCACCAGCTATAAAAGTAGACCATGTATTAAAACTTGTTCTTGAATGTGTAAACATGGTACCTGTAGTTGCCATGAATACTGCACTGCAGTCCTTGCATCTGTATTTCTGTCTGTGCTTTGGATTGAAGCCGTTCTTTACAAAGTGTACAGATCCACAGTGAGGACATCTCTGTACGTGTGATTCAATATTTTCATAGTTTGTAGTATCAGGAGTTACTTTTTCTTTATAAAGCTTGTCTATTCCAGTACGGATAAAAGACAGTTCAACAGGAGACAGATGATTCAAGAAATCTTGTGTAATACGCACCATATGACTAACCTCAACTTTACAGGAAAATCATACTCACTTCTTCTGTTTTCTCTGTCCGTTTTTGTGGACTATCAACTAATTCTTTAAAAAGAGCGTTTGTAAAAAACATACAAATCAAAAAGTAGGTGAATGTGATCTTCGATTAGGAATGAATGATGAAATTTATTATGCAGGACAGGTTGGATATCGCATCTATTATCCATTTCGTGGAAACAGTTATGCATACAAAGCTTGTCTGCAGTTATTTGAAATAGCAAAAAAAGAATATGGAATGAAAGAATTGATCATTACTTGTTCCCCGGATAATATTCCTTCTTTATGTACACTGCAGCGTTTACATGGAACACTATTAGAAACTGTTGATGTACCGGAAAGTCATTGGCTTTATCAAAGGGGAGAGACAGTAAAGTGTATTTATCAATATGAGCTATGAAAGCAAATAATTATACAATTTATGACATTTGTTGACACTATTTACTCTTTTGAAATAGAAATGATAGAATATAAGGCATGCGAAGAATATTGAAGATCTTAACAAGCCGTCTGTTTATTGTGGCACCACTTGTAATATTACAGTTTGTGTTTTTTGCACTGCTTTTTTATAGTGTTGCATATACAGAAAAAGCATTGCCTTTTATTTCTTTGATTGCTATTTTGTTTTGCATTTATATTATCAATCGTGAAGAAGATCCATCCTATAAAATTGCCTGGATAGCAGTGATTCTTGGTGCTCCAGTCATAGGTATTCCATTGTATGTTTTAGCTGGAAACCGACATGTTCCAAAGAAACTGTATTATGGAACGATTCGTGCAAATAAGAAAATGGAACATCTCCTGCAGGAAAATGTAGATATAGATACCCATAATGATATTGATGCAGGTGCAAAAAAGATATTCCATTATGGAGTCAATCGACTTGGGCTGCCAGTCTATAACCACACTTCTAGTGAGTATTATGCTTCAGGAGAAGAATGGTTTCCACATTATATTGAAGCTTTGAAAAACGCAAAACATTTTATCTTCATTGAAACGTTTATTATCGTACAAGGTTCTGTATGGGATGAAATTCTAGAGGTTTTAAAGCAAAAAGTAAAAGAAGGCGTAGAAGTAAAACTCATCTATGATGATTTTGGTTCCATTACACTTCCACATCACTATTCAAGACAACTAAGAGAAATAGGCATTGAAGCACATCGATTTAATCATGTAAGAGCACGTTTTATCATTCAGATGAATAATCGAGATCATAGAAAAATTACTGTGATTGATAATCAGATTGCATTTATTGGCGGTGTGAATCTAGCAGATGAATATGTCAATCGCATTGTTCGTTATGGATACTGGAAAGATAGTGCTATGAAGATTGAAGGTGAAGCAGTATGGTCATATACAGTCATGTTTATGGGAATGCTTTCTTATGTTCGCAGCAAAGAGGAAGGAAAAGTTGATTATGAAAAGTATCATATTCCTTATTCTGTAAAAGAAAATTATGGATACTATCAGCCATGGTCTGATACGCCTACAGATAAAGAAAGCGTTGCATTAAACATGCACTTGAATATGGTAAAATATGCACGTGATTATGTGTATATTGATACACCATATTTGATTTTGAATGAAACGATGAAACAAGAATTGATTCTAAGTGCGAAGAGTGGAGTTGATGTAAGAATCCTGACACCGCATATTCCTGATAAGAAAATCGTTTTTGAAATAACACGTGGCTTTTATAAACAGCTTGTAGAAGCAGGTGTAAAGATCTATGAATTTACACCAGGATTTAATCACACAAAGAATTTTGTTGCGGATGATTCTCTTGCAATCGTAGGCAGTGCAAATACAGATTATCGCAGTTATTTCCTGCATTATGAAAATGGCTGTTTAATGTATAAAACAAGTGAAATCAGAAAGATTAAACAGAACTTTTTAGATGCTTGTGAGAAATCACATTTGGTTACATTAGATGAAATTCATAAAACAAATGTCATTGTTCGAATGATTCGAGCAGTATTGAATCTTATGATTCCATTGGTATAGGAGAAAAAGTTATGGAAAAGTTAGGACTTGTATTAGAAGGCGGCGGTATTCGTGGTGCGTATACTGCTGGTGCCCTGGAATGGCTGAAAGATAACAATGTAAAGTTTGATTATTATGTTGGTATTTCAAGCGGAGCAGCCTATCTATCTTTTTATCTGGAAGATCGTGTAGAAGTTGCACATAAAATGGCAACATATTATACATGTCAAAAGGATGTCGTTGGACTGAAAGCATTGTTACGCTGTGGCCACTATGTTGATTATCAGCGTGTATTTGAAGAAGATATGAGAAAAAAAGAAGGTATGAATGTTGATAAAATCATTTCAGAAAACCTTCCTATGGAAGTTGGATGTTATGATCTAGCGCAGGGCAAAACAATTTACTTCAATGCAGAACAATTAGATCGAGAAATGAAAATTATTCGTGGTGCATGTGCGCTTCCAATTGCATCTGCAGTTGTTGATGTAAATGGCTATCGTTTGATGGATGGTGGCATTACAAAAATGATTCCAATTGAAAGAGCACTTGAACAGAACTGTACAAAATGTCTTGTTATTACAACAAAACCAAAAGATTATGTGCGTAAACCATCATCTAAGATCATTTGCTGGTTAATGAAACTGATTTATAGAGAATGTCCTCAAATGGCAAAAGACTACAAAGTAAGACATTTAAATTACTACAAGCAAAGAAAAATCATAGATGATATGTGTGAAAAAGGCGATGCAATTAACATCTATCCTTCTAAAACACTGAAGGTATCTCGATGGAAAGGTGATCCTGCAACTTGTGAGGAATTGTATCAGTTAGGATATTCTGATATGGAAAAGCAGAAGGATCAAATCTTTGCATTATTACAGAATAGAGAATAGGACTGGAAACAGTCTTTTTTCTTGAAAATGGATGTCAACAGTTGAATAAAAAAATAAGCATGCTAAGCTATACGATGGGTTGATACCCTAAGGAGAGAATGAAAATGAAAAAGATTGGAAAGCTCCTGTTGAGTGCAATGATGGCGATGAGTCTTGTTGCATGTTCTTCAGCAGGAAAAGGTGTATCAGGTGAATATACTGGTACAGCAAAAGGTCTTGGTGGTGATGTTAATGTTACATTAACACTCAAAGATTCTGTCATTACTGATGTTAAGGCAGAAGGAAAACAGGAAACAGAAGGAATTGGTTCAAAAGCTCTTGAACAGTTACCTGGTGAAATGGTTGAAGGAAATACAATCAATGTTGACGGTGTTTCTGGTGCAACTGTAACTTCTGATGCTATTAAGGAAGCAGCTAAGGAAGCTTTAAAGAGTGCTGGTCTCAATCCTGATGACTATGCAACAGCAAATGCTGGCAAGAAAGAAGAAGACGTTACAAAGGATGCAGATATCGTTGTCGTTGGTGCTGGTGGTGCTGGTATGACAGCTGCAATCGTTGCTGCAAATGAAGGTAAAAATGTAGTTGTTGTAGAAAGTCAGTCTGCAGCTGGCGGAAACTCTGTTAGAGCAACAGGTGGAATGAACGCTGCTAAGACAACTTACCAAGATGAAAATACATTTGAAGAATCAGCTGGTGTTGAAAAGACATTAGCAGCAGTTGAAGCATATAAAGACAATAAAGACATTGCTGCATTAACAGAAACAGTTAAGAAGCAGTGGGATGAATATCAGAAGGATCCTAAAGGATACTTTGATTCAACTGAATTAATGGAATTAGATACAATGATCGGTGGTAAGGCTGTTAACAACTTTGATCTTGTTAAGACATTAGTTGAAAACAGTGCTGATTCTATCGAATGGTTATCCACAATTGGTGCTGATCTTAAGAATGTTGGTCAGTTCGGTGGAGCTTCTGTTAAGAGAATTCATAGACCAGTGAATGATCAGGGACAGGTCGTTTCTGTAGGTTCTTATTTGATTCCAATTCTTGAAAAGCAGGTTGAAAAAGAAGGTGTAGAAGTTCTTTATAACACAACAGCTAACAAAATCATTATGAAGGATGGTAAGGCTGCAGGTATTGAAGCTGAAGGCAAGACAGGTAACAAGGTTACTGTAAATGCTAAGGCTGTTGTACTTGCTACTGGTGGTTTCGGTGCTAACAACGATATGGTTGCTGAACAGAATCCTGATCTCAAGGGTTATATTACAACAAATGCTAACGGTGCACAGGGTCAAGGTATCACAATGGCTACTGCTGCTGATGTAAATGCAGCTACAGTTGATATGAAGCAGATTCAGTTACACCCAACAGTACATGTTGAAGGAGACAATGCTGTATTAATTACAGAAGGTCTTCGTGGTGATGGTGCTATCTTAGTTAACCAGTCTGGTGAAAGATTCACAGATGAAGTTGGTACAAGAGACGTTGTAAGTGCTGCTGAAAATAGCCAGGAAGGTGGCTATGCGTGGTTGATCGTTGATCAGAAGATGGCTGATGCTTCTGCAGTTATCCAGGGCTATATTGACAAGGGATATGCTGAAAAGGGCGAAACATATGAAGAATTAGCTAAGGCTATGGAAATGGATGAAAAGACATTTGCTTCCACAATGGATGAATGGAACAAGTGTGTAGAAAGCAAGAAGGATGAAAAGTTCAACAGAACTACATTCGCTGATAAGTTAGATACAGCTCCATACTATGCAATTAAGGTTCAGCCAGGTGTTCACCATACAATGGGTGGTCTTGTAATTGATACAAATACAGAAGTATTAGATACAGACAATAATGTTATCGCTGGATTATATGCTGCTGGTGAAGTTACTGGTGGTGTACACGGTGCAAACAGACTTGGTGGTAACGCAGTTGCTGATTTCGTAGTATTCGGTAGAATTGCTGGTGCTCAGGCAGCTGACTACGTTGGCTAATTCATAGAATCATGCTTAAAACAGATGCTTGTGAAAAAGTGTCTGTTTTTTTACTTGAGAAAATAATAAACCATATTATACTATTTCTAACAAATACTGCGAGGCTGCAAGAATCCCTGGACAGCTGATGATACGATATGTGGGGTCTGCTATTTTTGATTGCTGGGGGGCCCACGGCAGTATTGAGGAACATAGGATGACTGCGGTCATCCTTTTGTTTGTCTTATAAGAAATTCAATGCGTTTGAGATAATGAAAAATT
>ERZ506964.590-NODE-590-length-18487-cov-5.111274_pt1 | contig 18487 bp, 10 predicted proteins | sample MGYA00512893_ERZ506964 | MGnify/ENA metagenome assembly ERZ506964 | reverse complement strand
GTGTTAAGCACGCCGCCAGCGTTCATCCTGAGCCAGGATCAAACTCTCTGATAAAGTGTTTGATATACTCAAGACAACCAACTAGCTTAGTTATCTCTCGTCATTACTGTTTATAAAAAGTTCATTCTGTTGAATGATGATTCTTAAAGAATTTTCGAGAATCGTATGTGTTTCACTGTTTAGTTATCAAGGTTCTTTGTTCGTTGTCTTGCGACAGCTCATTTATTTTATCACAGTCATTTCTGTTTGTCAAGAACTTTTTTAAGTTTTTTTCAAAACTTTTTAATGACTTTTGTGATTCGTTGCTTATCAGCAACTCGTTTACTTTATCACATTCATTTCTGAATGTCAAGTACTTTTTTGAAGTTTTTTATTTTTTCAAAATTCAAAACTTCAAACGGAGAAGGAGGGATTTGAACCCTCGCGCCGGTTACCCGACCTATACCCTTAGCAGGGGCACCTCTTCGGCCTCTTGAGTACTTCTCCTGACTCCGAATTCATAATCTCTTATGCAATTTGAAGTGCGTCTTTTCCAAACGCATGGTTAATTATACATAACACTATTTACATTGTCAACACTTTTTTTGCATTTATTTTAATATTTTTTTATACAGTCTTTATCTGCCTGCCGGAAGCAGTATTTTAAGTTCAAACCAGTTGTTTTCCTGCGCTGCAACAACAGAACCATGGTACTTTTCTACTGTACTCTTTATACTCTTCATACCATATCCATGAAGTCGTCTGTCCTTCTTCGTTGTCACCGGCATACCATTCTTGAAGTGTATCTTCTCATCACAGTAATTTTCTGTACGGATGCGGACAAACTGTTTTTCTCTGGTTACATAAAGCCAGATCAGGCGTTTCTGTTTCTCCTGCTGTTTTTCCGCACTCTCAATTGCATTATCCAGCATATTACCAAATAATGCACTTACATCCATATCATCCATAAAAGACAGTGCTTCCCCGTCTACAATAAATTTCAGTTCAATTTCCTTATTCTGGCATATCATTGCTTTATTTGTCAGCACAGCATCCAGAATCTGATTTCCCGTCTTATTCTGTGTCTCGTATACCCGGATCTCCCGTTCCATCTTTTCCAGATAGCTTGTAGACTTTCCGGTATAAGACTGCGTTTTGAGAATATTGATCTGATGCTTCAGATCATGATATTTTTGATTCACCATATCAATATTTTCTTTGGATAGCTGATAGTTTTTATATTGCATCTCCATAATATTATGCAAAGCATCTTTTTCAAACCGGATCTGAACTTCTTTTACCTGAATATGATATGCATACAGCACTGCAATACCACTCAGATCTACAAGTGTACGGATAATAAAAATATCCATAACAAAGCTTCCACTGAACAATCCATTCTGATCAAGATAGCTTAAGTTACTCATGGCAAATACTGATGCAGCAATGATAATGACCACCAGCAGTTCTCTTCTTGTAATATGTAGTTCTTCAAGATCTTTTTTGAGATTCAGCTCAATCAATGTCAATATGGCAAAAATCACTGCATACACCAGGACAAGTTCCACCCATCTCCAGTGTTCTCCTTGCATTCCACGCACATACCGCAGATAATAATAGATCTGCCAGCACATAGAGGCAGCAAACTCTCCGTTAATAAAAGCCTTTACACAATAAAATCCAGCCTCTTTGAACGAAAAATCATTACATATATAAATATATCCAAGAAGTAGTCCTACGATCACCATCATTGATGGAATAAACAGTTCCTGTCTCACGCCATCTGTTTCTGTCATAAAAAATAAAAGGAGGGCAAACTGAACACAGCTTACTGCTGCCAGCTTCCATCTCCCAAGTTTTCTTTCATTCGTACATGCAATCACAAATACGGATAAAGCATAAGCTATGGCATAGTAATACCCTGGTGTATTTAGCACCTCTGCTGTGTTCATTTGCCCACCTCATTCAAATATTCATTTAATGCGTCCAGGAATGGTTTTCGTCTGCTCCTGCTTACCTGGATCGTATCTCCACTGACGCTGACGTCACTTCCCATATAATTATCCACATACTCCAGATTTACCAGATAGCATCTGTTACATCTGAAAAAGCTTTTTGCATCCAGCTGACTTTCCGCATCCCGGATCGTTCCTTTGGTCGCAAAGCTCCCTTCTGTTGTATGATAAAGCAGAAGGTGGTCCTGCACCTCTACATAACAGATCTGTGTAATATCCAGTTTCTTTTTGCCACCTTTCAGCGCAATGGTGATAAATTCTTTTTCCTGTACGTTTACTCTGTGAAGCGCTCTTCCCATACTCTCCGAAAAAGAGAAATACGAAATAGGCTTCAGCATGTAATCCAGAGCATTTACTTTATAGCCCTGAATTGCATACTGAGGCATATTAGTTATAAATATGATAATAACATCCTTATCCAGTTCGCGGATTTTTTCTGCTGCTTTCATTCCATTCAGGAACGCCATCTCAATATCCATGAGGATTAGGTCATAATCCGCAGAATAATCTGTCACTATATCTTCTCCGTCCCGAAATTCTGTAACCTGAAATTTCAGTCCGTTTTCTTTTTCGTATCGACTCAGGTGAGTTCGTAACGCTTCCAGGTCATTCGCATCATCTTCCACTGTTGCAATACGAAGCATGTTCATCCCCCGTGCCTTTTCTACATAATAATACTTGTAGTATAACAAGAAAAAGCACAGGAAACAATCCATTTTTTATCTCGGCTTTTTATTTCAGAGTAAACGAAATAAAGTCAAAACGTCCTTTTCCTTTAAAAGTAAAGAACAAAGCCTCTCTGTTTCCGGAAGTATGGATAGCAGATGAGAACTCTTGCAGTTCCTTACATGGACTGACAGTAATCGTTGCAACGGCTTCGCCGTTTTCACTGGTACGGACATACAGTGTACCTTCCGCGCGCCCCTTTATTGCCACGCTGATCTCTTTTGTTTTACTGAGATCAAAGTATTTGAACCCTGCCAGTGCACTATCACACATATTTGCAATATACTGATCCGGTCCGGATTCTCTGTCTTTTCCATCCTGGGTCAGGTAAGGACATCCTTTTTTGGGATGCTTGATCATACTCAGGAAACGAGTACCTTTTTTTCCATAAAGATTGCAGGCAATGTATGACGGATAGCTTCCTTTTCCTTCCAACGGACCTCCATTTAATCCACAGGAGGTCATTTCTGCCTGATAAAATTTGCCATCTTCAAAGCGGATTTCTTCTGCCATAGCCTGACGTGAAGACTGTTTACGGTTACTGTGTCTGTGATAGAAAACAAAATATTTTCCATTTAATTCAATGATACTGCCATGTGTATTTCCGGTATTGCATCTCGCATGCTTCACATCCGGTACACCTTCAAGACCTACATCACCGTTACTTACCAGAATACCGCCATACTGAAATCCTTTAACCGGGCTGTCACTTGTCGCATAGCAGAGCTCATGGCTGTTCATTGTGCTGTAAATGAAATAGTATGTACCATTAAATTTACGCATGGAGCTTGCTTCAAGGAAAGAATGTCCCTCATAAGGAGTACCGATGGATTCCTTTTCGCCAGCAACTCCAATATAGGACGGTCCATTCAGTACCGTCAGCATATCAGAAGGATCAAGTTCAAAACACATCGGGCCATGTTCTGTCGGTTTCGATCCATCCAGAAGAATCGGGTTGCCTGCCAGTGCAAAACCTGTATACAGATACAGTTTTCCATCATCATCCATAAAGATACCCGGATCAAACTGGAACGGCTCATTTTTTTTGCCAATTGCAATACCGTCACTGTATTTTACATACCCGTAAAATTCATATTTTCCTGCCGGTTCATCACATACAGCTACGGAGATCATCTTTGTACCACCCATGAAATAGTACAAATAAAATCTTCCATCCGGTCCCTGCACCATATCCGGTGCTGCAAGGCCATTTGTCAGACGGATTCTCGGTGCTGCCGGATCCTGTTCTCTCTTATAAATGCAGCCCTCATAACGCCAGTTACCAAGATCATCCACCGGTGCCGACCAGCAGACATAATCGCCCAGGCAGAAATTCAGTCCGTTGAATATATCATGAGAACCGTAAACATACACACGGTCTCCTACAACATGTGGTTCTGCATCCGGAACATATTCCCAGCTTGGCATGTATGGATTCACAGCCTGTTTTGTTTTCATGTTTTCCCTCCAGATTTCATATTATCAATTTCACAATCCTGATTTTACAGTTCAAAATTTATAGTCTCACTTTTATCGTATCTGCATTGTATCATGATTTTCCGTATCAGATTTCTTTTGAACGTGGTTGGTTTATTTTTCTGCGTGAGCAGTAACTTCCCCGATCCTGCCGGCATACACTGACCAGAAATAATTTCGCTTATAACTGTCTACAGACATCTGCGGAACAAGGATTTCTGCACCTGTACCATCCAGAAGATGCTGACCCACAATACATTTCGAAGGATCTTTCTGTTCAAGCACAATTTGCTTAAGACCTGCACAATTCGAAAAAGCATAGTCTTCAATCTGTGTCACATTCTCCGGGATCACGATCGTTTCTTCACCCTGATATGTCTCACTGTCCTTTGCAGTCCATATTCTGGTTTCTGCAGATACCTCTCCCCACGTTCTGTGAGGTTTCTCCGGGAGTTCCACAGTTACAGCTCTGTCATCCCCCAGCATCGCTTTCATATCGCGGATCAGCTGCACGGTATTTACTTCTTTTCCTGGCTGATTCAGATGAAAATTGGTGTCAAAAAACCACTCCGCTTCCATCAGACTGTTTTCCGGATTTCCTATAACAGGAAAATCCAGTTTCTGACGCAAAAATACATCATATGCTGCCAGGTCATCCATATCTTCCACAGACAGTTTATTTACCGGACAGTACCGATACCAGACCACAGCCCCTTTTTTTTCAAGTCTTTTGGCCCAGTCATTCATATAGTCCATAAATTCCGGCTGAACTACATCTTCTGTAAATCTTACTTTCTGGTTCACATCATAACCATTCGGAAGGATGTTTTCCCGACATGTATCCAGTTCGATATCTCCGTATGTATTAAAGGATTTCTTCTGATAAATGCTGTCCGTCTGAGGCTTCTGCCCTTTCATTACATAATTCAGCTTTTCCAGTGCAAACCGTGGAAAATTTCCCAGCATCGCCTCAAAGTTTTCACTTTTCAGATCACGAAGCATTCCAAAGGCTCCATCAGCAGCCTGCCATATGTATTCTCCGTTAAAATAATCGGAAAATGTCTGCTCACTCTGCTCCGGGGAAAGGATTACGATATCTCCTTCATGAATATAATTTTCGGAAAGATCCATAACTGCCTTGGTTCCAAGACCTGCATACATACCGAAATTAACTATTTCATATGAAGGAAAAAAATCATCCATCAGGGCACTGTCACAGTCAAAAGCCACTCCGCTTCCTCCGACAAGCACAATTCGCTTTCCCGAAGTTTCCTTCAGCCTCTCATATTTACTTTTCAGTTCTCCCATAAATGTATCCCCGAACTGTACAGGCAGTCCAAAACCGCAGATCAGAAAAAATACCTGTTCAGCCAGAATCACTGCCAGTGCAGTTGCAACAATACGTCTTACTGTTCTTTTATCCATATTTAAAACCTGAAATAAATAAATGCATTTTCACCGCCTGATGCCATCCTGCCAAGCCATGAAAATTCAATCACAGTCACCATAACAACAAAAATCACTGCTGCCATACAAAAGCCTTTCTGAGTCTGGCAGTTCTTATCGATCTCCTCAGGAAGTCGTTCCAGAATCAGCCAGCTAATTCCTGTCGTAAGAAGCCGCAGAATCGCAAATCCCCGAATTCCCAGGAAACTCATAGTCTCAGCTATTCCACTGCCCAGAGGATTCACAAACGGCTGTTGCAGAATCCGCCATGCACCGATAAGTGAAGGAGCACGAAAGAACACCCACGCAATATTCACAAGAAGCAGCGTAAGAATCCAGCCAGCCACCGGATGAAGGATTCTCTTTTTATCTTTCCTAATCTGTGAAAGGCATATAGCACCAACCATATAGATCCCATGGATCAGTCCCCATACAACAAAATTCCATGACGCTCCATGCCAGAATCCACTCAGCAGAAAAACGATCAGTACATTCCTGCATCGCTTTGCAAACCCTCTGCGGTTTCCTCCAAGTGGAATATATACATAATCTGTAAACCAGCATGTCAGGCTGATATGCCATCTTTTCCAGAAATCCTGTATGCTTACCGCGCGATAAGGATGCCTGAAATTTTCCATAAGCCGTATTCCCATCATACGTGCCGCACCTCTTGCAATATCTGTATATCCCGAAAAATCACAATAAATCTGAACCGCAAAAAACGCCGTTCCCAGAACCGCTCCAATCCCTCCGGCATCCTGCGGCGCAGCATATACTTTATCAACATATACCGCCAGATAATCTGCCACGACAACTTTTTTGTAAAATCCCCGGAGCATCAGCCAGAAACCATTCAGCAGATTTTCCCCTCTCATTGTATGCTTTTCCTTCAGCTGTCCAAGAAGATTACCTGCTCTCTCGATCGGACCTGCAACCAGCTGTGGAAAGAACGATACAAACAGAGCATAGCTTAAAGGACTTTTTTCCGCTGAAATTTCGCCACGATATACATCGATCACATATGCCATTGTCTGGAAGGTATAAAATGAGATTCCCACTGGCGGGACTGAATATTTCAGACCGATCAGAAATCCCAGACATACAGTCACTGCCAAAATCAGCCAGGCTCTTCTGTGTCTGCCCTTCTCAACAGCAATTCCCGCCAGATACGTGATTGCCGTTGTAAGCAGAAGCAGTCCTCCTGCCCAGGAACTTTCTTTTATGTAAAAGAAATAGCTCACAGCCAGTAGAAAGAGTTCTCTGTATTTCCATGGAATCTTCCAGTACAAAAGCACTACCACCGGAAAGGAGAAAACAAATGTCAGTGATATAAAATTCATTTCTTTTCCTCCTTCGCAAACTGTTCTTTCAGATCCCTTATCACTTTTTCAGTCCGGATCTGTGCCCCTTCCGTAGACAAATGATTATCCGTTCCATACAGATAAATTCCTGTATACAAAGAATCCTCAAGTTCCGAAATGACAGGAACATTCAGCTGACTCTTAAAATATTCATGCAGCCGGATTCTTTCCTCCTGTGTGCTGCCTTCAGAAAGCGCATATTTATTCCTGGGTGAGTAAGTAAAATAAACTTTTATTCCCTGATCCAGAAATCTTTGAAATTCTGTATTTATGGAATCGATATAAGTATCCTTCGGATATGCATTTACTGTATAATTTACCGGAAGTCCGTAAATCGGTTTTTCACTTGTGGAATTCGGACGGTACACTACATAATCCCCGTATTCATTGTAGCTTGGCTCCTCCACTTCATTTCCATCCTCGTCATACTCTGATGCGCAGACATCATAATTTTTTCTTTCCATATCTGCTCTTGCATCCTGATATGCAGTAAAAGCAGTGAAAATCTGTTTATACTCTCTGAGGTCCAGCTGCGCAAACACATCATAATCAGACTCCATCATGGCAAAAGTTGCATAATCCAGTTCCTTCTGATAACAGAACTGCCGGTTTGCCGCATCAAATTCCGGAGAATCCAGAAGAACATCTCCTTCCTTCATACAGGAACGAATCAGTTCAAGCTGCGGAAGTGCCGGTGAATAGGCAAAAACTCCCATATTGACTACTTCATAATCAGGAAAAGCCTGGTCTATCATCTCACTGTCGTAACCAAATCTTGTCGAAGAGCCGGAAAACAGGACAATCTTCTTTTTATCCTTCATGCTCAGCAGACGATCATATTTATCCTGGAATGTATCGAAATAATTTCCACTGTAGGCCGGAGCCTCGATTGCGTTGATATGCAGAGTATGCAGCATATCACAGTCCTGAAATGCATAGTCACTGATTTTTTCCAGATCATCATAAAGATACAACTGTTCCAGATGACTGTTTCTGAATGCCCACTTTTCAATTTCGTAGATTCCCGGCGAAAGAATCACGGTTTTACATTCTGTATCTGCAAAAGCATTCTCCCGGATTGTACGTACCGGCAACCCTCCAAGACTGGGTGGAATACAGATCTGCTGTGCCTTGCCGCTATATCCGGTTATGACTGCAAAGCCTGATACTTTTTTGTATATAAAATCTGCCTCGTCTGTCCACGGCGTCCACTGTGCATACAGCACAAGCCCTGATTTCCACGCGATCCGGCTTCCAAGTCCCACAGCCTGGCCGCTTCCATCAGCCCTGGTATTCCATCCAAGCAGTGTGTAACCCTTTCTGAAAAAGAGATCCGTTCCTATTGAAGTATTGATTCTCTGGTGAGTACCTCGATAACAGATGCTCACTCTGTCTGAATCCCCTGAAGTGTTTTGTCCGCCATTGGCATCATACAAAATCTCATATTTTCCTTTTTCAGCCTGAATGCAGATACTCTCCGAATATTTTACTTCATGCAGAACAATCTCCACGGTTTTTCCATCATCATCTTTTGTTATTTCTGTCTCGCCATGATAATCTGTGCCCAGAAGCTGCCAGTTATTATCCAGCGTGACTGTAAAGCTCACATCGCTTCCGGATTTTATTGTTCTGACAGGATCCGTTACCTGATACCCATCCCCCTTTTCCATAACAATATGACAAAGCTGTTCTTTTTCGGGCTCTTTCTGCTTACATCCTATCAGACCTGTCACTATCAGAAGAAGGAATACCCAGAATACAGTTTTTAATTTTCTTTTACCCATAGTTCAGTCTCCTCCTTCCGTTTTATCTTATAAATACACAGCGGCCTTCCGGTAGACTTAAGGCACAGCTTTAATTGCTTGCTAACCTTAGTTATACCAGAAGACCGCCTGATTGTACCAGTCTTTTAAGACTCTTTATTTATTGTTTTTTCTTGCTGCAATTGCCTTCTGCTCTTCCGGCAGATCCTTCTCTATCGTAAAGAAGAAAATCAGAATTGCACAGATCACATAAGCAATTGTCTCTACCCAGATATATCCGACAGAGATTGCTGTCTGTGCCGCAGCTGTCTGTGCTGCAGTACCCAGTGCAATGTCTGCTGCCTGGTCATATCCACTGGCATTTAAGATTGCACTGAAAATAGAATTACATACCGGAGTCGCAGCAACCATGATGGAACTGTAAATAGACATTGTCAATCCATCTGTACGGATCCCGAATTTGTACTCAATATGATCAATAACATCCGCAAGCATGGCAAGGATCATGTAGCATGCCGGAGCAGATCCGAGACATTTCAGTGCCACACCGATTGCTACAGGAACAATCTGTCCGTTACCCATAATCGCGATCACACCACCGACAGCTCCCAGCAGCATACCAACCATACATACAATACGTTTTCCAAATTTATTGCAGAGAGGTACGATTGCCACTGCTGCCACAGCCATCGGAACTGCACCCATGATACTTAAAAGTGACTGTGAAGCACCCCAGGCATCTGCTGTTCCAAAGAAAGTGTTGTCCATTACCCATTTACAGAAATACGTCATGGAACCGTTCTTCATAGCGCCGCTCCACTGGAAGCCCATGTAGAACAGCATAACGATCCACCACATTTTTTCACTGGTAACTGCGGAAAGCTGTTCTTTCAGAGAAGCAGTTTTGACTGTTTTCTCCTCTTCAGCTCCCTGTGACATCTGCTCTTCTGTTACACGCTCACGTGTAAATTTAAACTGTAAGAAAATGGTAAGTGCAGAAAAAATAGCAATGGCAGTCATCGCTACCAGCCACAGATGCTGATTTTCTTTCAGTGCGAAAGAAACCAGGATCGGGAATACCATGGAACCGGCACCCATAACAGCAAGTCCTGCCACATTTGTGAAGGAAGCCAGTGCACCTCTCTGTTTACTGTTTCTTGTAGATACAGGAATCAGTGTGGAGTTAGCTGTATTGTAGATCGGATAAGCCACAGCATAAAACAGGTTGTAGGCAATCGCGATCCACACCATTTTGGCAGTTCCCTCAAAAGGAACTACAAACATCAGTACAGAGGCAATGGACAGAGTCAGAGCAGACAACAGGATCCACGGTCTTGCCTTTCCAGCCATTGTTCTCGTACGCTCAATAAGCTGACCTACGATCAGGTTTGCTGCTACGATCAGAATGGTCGAGAACAGCTGTAAAGTTGTCAGAAATGTCAGGTTCAGTTTCAGGACATCTGTAAAATAATTCTGAAGGATACTGGTAAAAATACCGGAAGCCAGAAGTGCTCCGAACGGTCCGATAAAATATCCGATCAACATCTCCGGAAGTTTTACATCCTCTGATTTGATTCTGGAACCGGTCAGTGGACCGTTCCAGAAATCTTTATTTGTCTTGCTCATAAAATCAATCCTTTACTACTTTGAAGAAAGAGGAAATAATCGTGAAGATCAGAGCGACCGCACATACGATCATTCCAATGATCGCACCTTTTAAATCCGCCATATTCTGAGCGTTGTTCTCAAAAGTCATGATGGACCCGATTGCAGCGATTCTGCTTCCCACAAAAGCGATCAGCGCATATGCTGTCAGCACACCACATGCTACCGGAATAATATCCAGAACCGGCTTTGCTCCCATTTTCACAGAAACTATGATCATAACGATTTCAAGAATCGCAGCAACAGCCAGGCAGGCAACGATTGTATTATCAGTACCAGTAGTTTTTACAAAATAGTTTGTTTTGCAGTTCATCATGTACAGAACCAGTCCTGCAACAGTTACTAGAACTGTGATTACACTTAAGACCAGTCCTGCGCCCATTTTTTTCTTTTCAGTCATAGTTATTCCTCCTTACTGCTCTTTCTTTTTCAGTCCAAGCAGGTACATTGCTGCACAGAGTACAGTCAGTACACCAAATCCGATACGAAGACCTGTGATCAGGTTATCATACCATGTATTCAGTTTCTCAATATGTGTAGAGGTTGACATACCATCCATTGCATTTGAGTTTGCAAGTGCATAATTCTGATAGAGCATTGTCTGTTTCAGATCTGTCAGAAGTTCTTCACTCTGGCTTGCATTTTCTACACTCCAGTATGGCCATACTGCTTCTACTGCTGCCATGGTGTTGTCACCGGTGTTACATGTCATGGTTACACCATTATGTACTGCCATGCGGATCTTCGTATAAGCCGGATCCTGAATGAAGTCCTCAGACATCAGACCCTTGAATCCCCATTCTTTATGAAGGATATTCAGAAGCAGTCCGGTATGTGCATTACTTGTCACACAGCCGACACGGTTGTATGTAGTCATTACAGCAAGCGCATTTGCATCTTCGATACAGGACTGTGTACCACGAAGCTCATTTTCACGTGCAGCCTGTTCTGTCATAAACTCGGCAATACCTGTACGGTTGATCTCCGTATCATTGAATGCCAGATGTTTCGGTGCAATCAGTACGCCATAGTCATGTCCGGCCTTGATGATTGCTGCACCCTGACCTGCTGTCAGAACTGCATCTTCTGAGAAATATTCATGGTTACGTGCATTGTACGGTGTACGATGAAGGTTGGTTCCAACTCCCCACCAGATTGCTGTATTTGCCCACAGAGAATAGTTACCTACTGCTTTTCCCCATTCTGCAGCCAGCTGTTTGCTGAATGTCTGGCCAATAACAGTCTCATTTGCCATAACACCCATCTTGTAGTCACGGTTCGGATCATCTTCTGCGATCACACAAGGATCTCCTGTAGAAGCATCGGAGTTTGCATACTGGCCCAGCGGATAAGAGTTGAATCCGTTCGGTCCATCGTTCTGGATTGCTTCCGGAGAAGTGATAGATTCGATAACCTTTGTGCTGGTTCCACCAAGTCCAGTACGGATCAGGCATTCTTCCAGAGTAAGCTGATCCATCAGTGTACTCCATCTTTCATCTGTGATATCTTCTACACCCTTCATATTTGCCAAGGTCATTCCATTATCTGCCCCGAAGGTTACAGAAGACGGATCTCCGTTTGCTTCGATATCACTGTAGTCATCAGCCATAGTGCTGATCATCTCATCTGTAGCTGTCAGGTCTTTGTATGTTTCCGGCCAAGTTCCTTCCCAGTCATTTCTGCTTAAGTAAGTAACGGTGTCTTCCATCCAGTTATTCAGATCTGCATCCTGGAGCTGATTTTCTACCGGTGTACCATTTAAAGTTACTGCAAAGGAAGAGGAATCGAAATCACCAAGTTCCCATGTCTGTACATTATCTTTATTTCCTTCAACATCCTGATCCTGTGCAGCAAGCACGTTATTTACTGCCTCATGTGCACCATTTCCAACAGTGAAGTAATAAGTTCCATTGTCCAGTATCCAGTTACCTGTTGTTCCTGCTTCATTCTCGCAGGAGCTGTCCCAGCTTGCCATATCCTGTGCATCTGCTGTAATTGTAACAGTCTGGCTTTCGCCTGGCTCGATCATATCTGTTTTTTCATAGTCGAGAAGCTGTACTGCTGATTTTTCTACTTTATTTTCTACATCATAGTCTGTATAAGGAACAGAAGTATACAGCTGCACAACATCTTTACCAGCAACATCTCCTGTATTCTTAACATCTACTTCTGCTGTTACAGTTCTGTTAGCAAGGTCTACATCCACACTCTTGAGAGTCTGCTCGAAAGTTGTATAAGAAAGACCATATCCAAACGGATAAGATACTTCATCATCATAGTTCCATGCTTTGCCTGTAGAACTTCCTACAGTTGCGTCTGCATTTCCCTGTCCAAGTACCGTATCTGCATATCTTGTCTCGTAATATTTATATCCAGCATAAATATCCTCTGCTTCCACTTCTTCTGCATTGATATTTACAGACGGATCTGCATTTGTCCACTCATAGTTTCCAAAATTCTGTGCTGCCGGTGAGTTGGCATTTGTCACAGCATAAGTATCTGTCAGATGACCGGACGGATTTGCTTCTCCGGAAAGGATATCTGCCACACCATAGAAACCATAACCTCCTGGGAAACCAATTTCCATGATTGCATCTACACCATCGTTATTTTTGATCTCATCAATTTCCATTGCATTGGCATTATTCAGCATAACAATGACTTTACCACCGTTGTTCTCTTTTGCTTCAACAGCAGCGTTGATCAGGTCACGCTCATCATCACTTAAGCCAAGCGGGTCAGTCTGATTCAGATCCTGAGATGCATCTACGCCATCCACACCCGGAAGGTAAGTTCCGTTCTCTGTAGAAGAACGTCCGATTGTTACAAGCATAACATTGTAGTCATCCATGGAATCCTTCCACTTGTCATCTACACTGTCCATTTTTTCCTGAGAAGGCTCTTTGCTTGCAAATACACCATCTGTTGCCGGAGCTGTGATGTGGTAATATTCCATAATATTTCCCCACATGTTAACCTCTGTCTTGAAATCTGCTTCCAGACTCTTGTAAAGCTTCTGAAGATCCTCATTGATGCCAAAGCCTTTTGCATTCAGTGCCTCAACAAAGTCCACGGTATCTGCATCTGTTCCCTTATTTACACTCAAGGAACTTCCCATGTCACCCCCCTGTACCGGATAGTAGCTTGAAAATCCAAGAAGGGACAGTTTCTGTGTCTCATCCTTTGATAATGGAAGTGCATTGTTCTCATTCTTTAAAAGAACCGTTCCTTCCTCACTCATACGCTCTCCGAGATCCTCGATGGAATCCAGAAGTTCTGTCGTGCTGGAATAATCAGATTTGTATGTGTACAGGTCCTCATCTGTACTGTCTGTTACCATCGCACTGCTCTTTGTGCCAAGAAATTTGTCGATATCTGTACGATAGCTGTCTACTACAGGTCCTGCCGCAACAGAAACAGTCAGAAGAGACGCTGTAAGAGTAGTCAGACCACGCCAGAGATTTCTTTTTCTGCTCATGATTATAGCTCCTTTCTTTCCCTAAATATGGTCAAGCCTCATCGCTCAAGTGCTTCCATACTTTCTATGAACATAAATTTAACATATTTTTAAAAACGCTCCCATTTTTTTCGCAGACTGCACTTTTTCAGCCGTAAATGGGAGCGTTTTTTTATTAAATTTTCACAAACAAAATTTTTTAAGAAATCTTGCACAAATTGTGAAGTTTGTTTTTGTCTATATTGCCCATATGTTTTATTTTGCTACAATTACCGGAATCTCACAGGTATATGTTCTTTCTTCATCAGAAACAGTGATCTTTACAGATCCGGCTTCTCCGGCACGGACTACAGCCATTGCTTCACCGTAATAAGTATCGACCGTATTCTGTGCATAATTTCCTTCTACATAGGAGCAGGCACTTCCCAGCCCTTCGAGCGTAGCATTCTCTACTGTAACTTTCAGATGATGCTTCTCCATCGGTTTCCAGTTTCCGGCAGAATCTCCATACTGTAATGGAATAAACAGCAATCTTCCAGCCTTCACAGTTTTCTGCTCCGGTCTGATATGAAGTACTGTTTCTTCATTTGCTGTCATCAGAGTCTGACGACTGATCTCCTGTCCGTTTTTATCATAAGAAACTGCTGTGAGCTCACCGTCTTCATATGGAATGTGGAATTTTGAACGGCATTTCTTTACTTTGCCACGGGCAGCTTTTTTACCATTGACCAGAAGTTCCACCTCTGCTGCTCTTGCAAAAACTTCAACCTCTGCTTTTTCTCCGGCACATCCCCGCCATGACCAGCTTTCCAGTGCCTTCGTCAGTGCCCATCCGGTCAATTGCAGATTCTCCTTCTGATAAACAGGTTTCACAGCAATAAACGGACCCGTTTCCCTCTCAAAAGCAACTCTTGTATAAGCAGCCTCTGCACGAGGTTTTCCGAGAAGGTCGATTCTTCCGTTGTTTCCAGTCATTCTGGTATGTGGCATCCTGCCTCTGTAATCTTCATACTCAGCAGCACCATCTCCGGTCTCTCCGATATATTCCCATCCGGACCAGACAAAATCTCCCAGGATTCGTTTATTCTTCTTTGCAATCTCCCAGAAGCTATATGCATCCTTGCAGAAAGTCTCTGTACCGAGGATCAGACGTTTCGGATATTTTTTCAGGTCATGTTTGTATCGGAAAAGTCCGTAGTTGTAACCAGCGATATCCATATTTGCAAAAGCATCTTTTGTTTTCCAGTCACATGGCGGAAGTGTCGCACCAATTTTCATAAAATAGTCGCCAACCAGACAGGCAAGTGTATTATAGAATTCACTTCCTACCGGTTTTTTCTTTTCTTTTTCCTGTTTTTTTGCCTCCTGCTCTGCAATCTCCGCACTTTTTTCTGCTTTATCATCGCTGTAGACACCCATTCCCATGGAGCTTAAGAAGTTAAAGAAAATGTTGATTCCGCAGGTTACCGGTCTGTATGGATCCAGCTTATGAAGATAAGAAGTCATTCTGCCGGTCAGTTCGATTCCTTTTTTCTGTGCAGTTTCTGCAACTTCATTTCCGGTGGAATACATGATCACACATGGATGATTGTAATCTTTCTCCACCATATCTTTAAGGTCCTGCTGCCACCATTCATTCAGATATCCTGCATAGTCATATTTTGTCTTATGAATATACCAGACATCTACATATTCGTCCATCATCAGCATTCCCTGACGGTCACAGGCATCCAGCATGTCTTTGGAACACGGATAATGAGAAGAACGGATTGCATTATAGCCATTCTCTTTGAGGATACGGACTCTTCGTTCTTCCGCTTCCGGATAAGTGCAGGCTCCCAGTACACCATTATCATGATGTACGCAGGCTCCTCTGAGGATTTCCCTCTTACCGTTGATCGTAAGACCTTTTTCCGGATTCCATTCAAGAAGTCGGATTCCAAATGTTTCCTCTACGACATCCTCTCCAAACGTTGCACGCAGAGTATAAAGATTCGGATGATCACAGTCCCAGAGCTTTGCGTTCGGAATTTCCATACGGAAAACCGACGGGTGTCCGGTATTTTCAACCTCTTGTGTAAGAACGATCTGGTTTTTGTCCAGGATTTCAACTTTTACCGTACCTAGACAGGAAGTTTTGATTTCAACTTCGATCTCTGCCGGAGCATAGCTGACTGTATGGATCCTGATTCCATTGACCGGAATGTATTTCTTGTCGCCTGTCCAGAGGTACACCGGACGGTAGATTCCTGTTCCGGAATACCAGCGGCTGTTTGGCTGGTCAGAATTCCGTGCGATCACGCGGATTTCATTCTGTGCTTCGTATTTCAGAAATCCTTCCGTATCTACATAGAAATTTGTATAACCATATGGTCTGTATGCGGCTTTCTTTCCATTAATATAGACTTCTGCATTATGATAAACACTTTCAAACTCAACGAGAACTTTTTTCCCACTGTATTCTGATGGTACAAATACATGTTTTGTGTATTCATAATCGCCACCCAGATACCATCCGGAATTTCCCTCGCTGACACTTTCTCCGGTACGCGGTTCACTCCGCATGGCATCATGTGGAAGTGTTACGGAATATGGTTCTTCATCTCTGGTCAGGCATCTGCAAGTCCAGTTTCTGTTAAAATCTATCTTCTTCATTTCAAATCTTCACCCTTCTTGTTTCTCCTCTGACCAGAGAAATTTTTTCTTCACCGAGTTCCAGAACTCCACCTTCTGCATCTGCAGTCACTTCCAGACATTCTCCATCCCAGGCCAGCCGGACCGTCCCGTCACTTCCCACAGGAAGTGTACAGTCCAGGTCTGTAAAATACTGCATCTGTGGCTTTAATACATAAGTAACCCCATCCTTGTTTACAAGATCCAGTCCGGCAAAGTATTTTGCCAGAAAATAGATAGGACTTGCCGCCCATGCATGGCAGAGACTCTTGCCAAAATGATCCCCGTACATATCATACTGTTCTTCCTTCGGCACGGACGGATCATACTCTTCCCAGAATGTGACTGCCCCAAGATCCAACATGCCGCCCCAGTAGGAACGGATCTTGTCCAGAACTTCTGTCAGTTTTCCCATCTGGCACAGTACATCCAACTCAAAGAAGTTAAAGTATGGTGTTGTGATTGCCGGAATCTCATCATTTTCAAGTACATTTGTGAGAATTTTTTCCTGCTTCTGTTTGTCTGCGATATCAAACAGAATTGCAAAAATATTTGCATGTCTCGTTACATTACGTTTTCCGGAAGTAAAAGAATCAATATACGCACCTTTTTCTTCATCCCAGAAAAATTTCTCAATGGAAGCAGTCAGTTTTTCATAGTTCTGCCTGTAAGCACTTCCGTCCTTACCAAGCTGCTTGCTGATCTCTGCCATTACACGGAAACATGCCGCATAAAGCATCTGTTCCGCACAGAGCGGACCATCTTTATCCATATCTGCCCAGTCAATATATACCCAGTCTTTTTCTTTCCCGATCAGGAAGCCATGCTCCTCTCGTCTACCATTACAGAACCCCATAAGGGACACCATCTTTGGATAAACCAGTTCCAGAAAATCTCTGTCGCCGTATCCTTCATTGTGATAGTCCACGCCCAGAAGCCACAACAGAGAGTAATCTACAATTGTATTAATATGTCTCGTCATCGGATCATTGCCACGAAGCGCGAGGATCGTTCTCTGATCGATTTCTGCATCTGCCATCAGATAACGGTTTACGAAGAAGCTCTGGTATGCATCTCCCGACCAGATCCATTTATCACGTTTCACCCCATCAATAAAAAAGATTCCACTGCAAAGACGGAATGTATGCTCTGCCACCGACCAGATCTGATTCAGACGTTCTTCTCCACAATGAAAAGCTGCTTTTACCGGGATATCCACATACTGATGATTTGCTCTGAGGATAACTTCTCCCGGCTTACAATCCGGAATATACGCAAAACGTACTGCACAGCATGGACACTTTCCAGTTTCTTTGTCCGGCTGCCAGCTATAATAGCAGTTTACCGTATCGATTGCTTCTTCTCTGGATTCGCCACAGCAGATCAGTACCGGCTGATATCCATTTTTAAATTTTACCTCCAGAACCGCATTCAGCTCCGTTTCAAATTCATAGAGAGTTCCTCCGTTATACTCCGTTACACTGACTGGTTCATAAACCTTTTCACTGTATTCCCAGACTGTCGGATTCTGTTCCGGTCTGGTGAAATATTTGCTCTTGCCTGCCGGCTGTGGGTCCTTTTCATAATCCTCTGCCATCCATCCTGTATCAGAGCAGATCACATCGCCTTCTATATAAATACATGGAAAAGCCTCAATGCAGCCTGCATGAACAGCTATTGCAACTTCTCCCGGTCCACAGGTGATCTTTTTTCCAAATGGATATTTCTTTTCTCCTGCCAGCACATGTCCGATCGCATTGGAATATACAGTGAAAGATGTTTCTTCCTCCAGATGATAAGTGCGGCGAAAAGCAACACGATTGCGGAAACCTTCACTCTTCCAGAAAGCCGGCCATCCAAAACCTCTCTCCACACGGCTAAAATTCTGTTTCATTCCATGATATAACTCAAAATCTCCCGGATACC
>ERZ506964.565-NODE-565-length-19078-cov-12.313568_pt1 | contig 19078 bp, 9 predicted proteins | sample MGYA00512893_ERZ506964 | MGnify/ENA metagenome assembly ERZ506964 | reverse complement strand
TTTATGAAATTCGCAGTGTAGTTTTGTGCAATTTTTCAAATTTGCTCATTTATAGCATTATCCTTAAATGCACGTCCATTTATAAGTGTAAATCTATATTTCTGTTTACAACAATTCCAATCTTTTGGTATCTCTCCAATCCATTCTACTCCGCTATCTCTCATCTCTCTCATAGGTCAAATACCTCCTCAAGACTTCCAGATAATTCTATCTCTAAATCCATAATCTCTGTCATGATTTCTGCAGATGGTCTTGGTGCTTCATACTTGTAGAAATATCTTGTAAACGGAATCTCATATCCCACCTTTGATTTTTTCTCATCAATCCATGCATCTGGTGCAAATGGCAATACTTCCCTCTCAAAATATTCTTTGATATCCTCTTTCAAAGGTACATTTTCTGTATCTCGAAGATTTTTATCGGGCTGTTTTTTACCTTTTTTTAGAACAAGATTTCCCTCGTCATCACGGAGCGGTCTTTCTACTGTTATCTTTGTATAACCAAAATCCTCGTTATCGTAAATCTGGCTGATTTCACTCGCTTTAAAATCACCATATATCTTTGTAATCTCAGCGATATCCTCCTCAGATATATCATTTCGCTTATTTCCCAATGCTTTTCTTCTCTTCACAAACATCTCATTGGCATTGATAAGCTGTACTTTCCCCTCTCTGACTGTACCTGCCTTTTTATTTGACAATACCCAGATATAGGTTGCAATTCCTGTGTTGTAGAAAATATCATTCGGTAAAGCAATGATTGCCTCAAGCAAATCATTTTCAAGGATATGTCTTCTGATTTCAGAAGGTCCGCTTCCTGCATCTCCTGTAAAGAGTGGTGAACCATTATGAATGATTGCAATTCTACTTCCACCCTTATCAATATCTTTCATTTTTGATATTGCTGTCATAAGGAAAAGCATCTGTCCATCGCTTGCAGCCGGAAGTCCTGCTCCAAATCTTCCTCCAAAGCCAAGCTTAGCCTCTTCCTCTACTTTTGCCTTTTCATTCTTCCATTCACGTCCAAACGGCGGATTTGAAAGGATATAGTCAAAGGTACTGCCTGCAAACTGGTCATCCGATAATGTGTTTCCGTCCTTGATATAATCAGCATTGTTACCCTTAATCAGCATATCAGCCTTACAGATTGCAAATGTCTGGTCATTGATTTCCTGACCGAACGATACAAGCTCTGTAGATGCATTCAGACTATGTAAATATTCCTCTGCTACAGAAAGCATACCTCCGGTTCCACAGGCAGGATCATAAATTGTCTTTGCCACATTATTGCCAGAAAGGATGTCATTATCATCATAGAAGAGAATATTAACCATAAGTTGGATAACTTCTCTTGGAGTGTAATGCTGTCCTGCATCTTCATTATGAGACTCAGAGAATCTTCTTATAATTTCTTCAAAAATATATCCCATTTCAAGGTTAGAGATTTCATTCGGATGAAGATTTCCTCTGTCTGTTGTATATTCCTTTAAAACAATATACAGAATCCCCTTATTTGCCATCGTTGTGATGTGTCCATCAAACTTAAATTTTTCCAGAATATCCCGCACATTTGCTGAAAATTTATTCAGATACTCTCTAAAATTCTCCTCAATGTGGTCAGGATCATCCATAAGTCTTTCAAATGTATATTTACTTGTATTGTAAAAATCCTTTTTTGAAGCCTTACGAAGTAAAATATCTTTCATTGGAAGATTCTTTACTTCATCGTATTTCTGTAATACCGCATCCTTCGTATCTGAGAGAATACAGTCAAAACGTCTGATTACTGTAAGTGGTAATATAACATCTCCATATTCATGTGGTTTATATACACCGGTAAGCTTATCTGCTATTGCCCATATTAGGTCTGCTTTCTGATCTATTTTTGCACTTCTCGTAGCCATTTACATTTTCCTCCATAAGGTAATTTACTTTTCTTTGTTATCTGGTACATAGTCAATCAAATCTCCAAAGTTACAATCCAACTCTTTGCAGATTTTTTCCAAAACAGATAGTTTCACCGACTCGCAGTTTGTCATCTTTGCTATTGTACTGGAGCTAAGACCAGTCTTGGCACACAAATCTCCTTTTTTCATTCCGTGGTCAATTAACTGTTTCCATAATCCATTATAACTAATTGCCATCCTCTTTTCCTCCGTTTAATGTGCAATCAATATCAAAATTATTTTATCACACAAAAAACTCCTTGTACAATTCGCATTTACAAATATCACATATCTTTTTTCAAATATTGAATATCTTTTTTAATTTATTCACAAACCTTTTGAATTTATCTGCTACAGATACTCTTTTCCTAATTGGTGTGGTTAGAAGAAAAACATCTCCAATCTGCTTTCATTATAACGTTCAATCCATATTTACGCATTAAAAAAGGATGCAGGGATTGACTCCCTACATCCTTCATTAGAATTATAATATTATACTTATCTCACACCCCGATCAGCCCCTCTCTCCGGCTTATCTTTTCCCTGCTTTTCTTGAATAATCCTCTTATTAATCTCAAGCCGTTCATGAATGGATAATTTCTTATCTTTTCCAACTACCGCCTGCTTCTGTTGTACCTGTTTCCTATCTGCTTTTCCTGCATCCTTGACCACTGCATTCGCTTCGGTACTTGTTCCCCGCTCATCTGCTCTTCCTTCATTTCTTTCCGTTATCTGCTGTTCTCGTCTCTCTTTCACACCTTTTTCTTCCAGATTGCAAAAGCTCTGCAGATACGGAAGCACATGATTCTGCATGTCTGTCAGATCTTCCATATATTTTTGGAACTCTTCACTTCCTTTACCTTTCTGGTAATTGATCCAATACTCATCTGTAAGCTTCATTTCATTATCATACTTCAACTGACTCACAATACCGCCATGTCCATTTCCAATATCTATTGACTTCTTGAAATGATGCAGCATCTGTTCACCTTTTTCCGCATAATATACAGTCACATATATCTTTGTGATTTTTGTAGGTTCCTCTGTCTTCGAATCACGTTTTGCATACCATTCTTTATCCATTTCTGCTGTTTTTGCATCCAGCTCGGATAACTTCTGACATCTTGGATTCATGAGAGCACTTTCTTCACAATAGTTTACATACACCATTGGTTCCAGATTCTTTGGAAACTCCGGCTCATAGACTTTCAGTCTTTCAATCAATACACCTGCACGCACAGACTGGTCACATTCTTCGTCTACAATATCCTTCAGATAAGAAATATAAGAATGTGTATTGCCACTCTGCAAATCCAACATCACCTCTTGTACCGTATTTTCTCCCGTCTCCACATTATCTCGATACTCATACGGATCAAAAGCTTCTGCAATCTCATCCAATGCCTCTGCCAACTGTTCTGTGGTCATCTTCTCTGGATACATTGCTTCCCGAACATCCCGCATTGGTACATACTTATAGTCCGGCAATGCATCATGAATTTTCTCAATCCCTTCCCGTATCAGTGCAAGTTCTCCATAAAATCGAACATCGTCCATCAGATTTCCAAGTACTGTATTTCCTTTTACGATTGCAAATTCAGCATCATCATAGTAACTGTCTTCCGGATCACGATAGATAATCCCCATACTGCATACTCGATAGGCATTCTCAGGATTCTCCCTATATTTTTCATAAACCGCAGCAATCTGATTAACATCGGTACTTTTTTCATAAGCTCCCATATCATGGAACTCATCACATTCTGCGGCAAAGTATTCCAGATACGGTTCTTTCTTCGGTGGCATATTATTGAGGACATTATCAATCATGTTATAATTTGCCTCTTCCAGTTCTTCTACCTTTGCCAATGGCTTATATTCGCCCTGGCTTTTCTGAATCTCTGCCATTACAACCTCATCCATTTCTTCTACCTTTTCCATCAACTGATCATAATCTCCACGGATGCGTTCTCCAGTCCATCCTTCGTCTTCCAAAAGTTCCTCTGCCGCTTCTTCAATAGAAATTTCACCATTTTCATAGACGCCACCATCCATCAGGCGGAAATCTTCATCGTAAAAGGAATAATCATATCCTTCTTCTGTTCTCTGAATAGCAAAGTAACGTTCTCCTACCTCATATGCCAGTTCACTAAGAACCTGTTCTTCCAGATTCAGGAAAGAATCTAGCTGTTCAAAACTGATACTGTCTACAAAATGAGCGGTTACCTTTCCCCCCTCATTCAGAACTACGATATCACTGACAGACAGGGAATGTCCTCGAAAGTCTTCTGGTCTGTCGATGTTGAATCGTTCAAATATATCATCTAGCGACATATTTCCAAATAATTCTCCCACATAGACCAGTTCATAGTCTTCTTTTTTAATCTGCATCCCGTGACTTTCAATGAAGCTCATATTCATAAACGCATAGTTTTCACCTGGCAAACCATCTCTTATTTGATAAATACCGAATGTTCGTCTTGTCCCTAATAGCAGATTTGCCTCTTTCAAAGACTGAATCTGCGGATATTTCTGCATCTCCCATTCCAAATTGCGGAATCGTTCCAGTTCTTCTGTAGACATCTGATAATGCTCCGGACCTCGTTCAATCTCCATTCGCTCTGTAACATAGATTGGTGATGAAAAATTGGTAATCAGATAGATATCTGCTCCGGCATCATATAATTTCAGAGCTTCTTCCTGTCCAATCACATTCATCGGCTCCTGAAATGCTCCAAAATCTTCATCTGCATAATCCAGATCCTGATCCCTTATCCGTTCCCACATCTGTGATTCCATGCCAAACAGCCCTTCATGTGCCTGTATCATTTCTTTACTTGCATACTCTCCCTTGCTGCCATCACTACCCAGGCAATAGATTTTAGAACCCATTCTGTGATAATCCAGGGCTGCTGCTTTTCTAAGCGGCACCATATCCTCTGCTGTATATCCATAATCCCGAAGTTCCAGCTTGCCTATGGTTGGATCTGGTAAGTCCTGAATATCCATTTGGGCATCATCCAGAAGTTCCTCTACTCTATCTTCATCTGACCGATTGACTGCATCTGCCAGATTTCTTACCAGCGTCCTTACTTTCTCTTCTTCGCCAACCAGATTTGCATATTCAAAAATCTGTTCTTTTACGTCCGCTGGAATTGCTATTCCCATGTGTTCTGCACGGTCTATTTGTTCCTGTGTATATTCCTGCATTTTCTGCGTTTCTATTCCTGTTATCATGTTTCTCGCCATATAAGTTCCTCCTGTATTCCCAAAAGTGGCATAACCGGCAGAACATTCTTTCTACCAAATTATGCCATCTTTCCTGTTTTCTTATTCCAGACCGAAGTCCCTTTTTCTATCTTCCCTGCCATTCTCGCTTTCCCGCTGGCTTTTTTCTTTATAAATCTGCAATTTCTCATGGATAGAACCACGTGCCGGTCGTTCTTCTTTCTCTTTCGATTCTGACTGCTCTGCTTCTGTGTCTTCCCGTTCATCCATATTAAGAAGGGCATTTAGTTCTGACAGTCGCTCCAGTTTCTGGTTCAGTTCCTCTTCTTTTGTGAATGGCTTTCCAACTTCCTCTTTGGCATTTGTAAGCTGCTCCTGTACCGTTTCCAATCGTTGCTCCGCTTCTGCCAGTTTCTCCGGATAGCTTTCCAGAAGATTATTGATACGGGTGATATTTCCCAGGGCATCTGCTCCCAAATGAACTTTCGATACCGATTCATGCTTCACAGACAGGATAAACTCCTTACTCCAGCTGTCGAACTGGATTCTCATGTTGAATCCCTGATAGTTTCCGATATCCATTGCTGCATCGACTGCTTTCATGTCCTTGCAGACTGCCAGTAGTGCCGCTCCTGCTTCTTTCTTTTCTGTAAATACTTTGCCGCTGATCTCCATGGAAAACTGTTCTGGATCTGTGATTTTATGCTCCTGATAATGGGCAATATCCGCTTTGTAGCTATCAATAGTCTCGGTCAATTTTGCAATCTGCTGTGGAAAATTTCTTGCAATATCATCTTCCAGACGGTACTGGTTATTCATGTGATTGGCTTTTAAAAGTTTCAGTTTTGCCACATCCACGTCCAGTGCCATCTTTTCTTTTACTGCCGGATTTCCAGTTGCCAGTGCCTTAACCTCTGCATAGGACAGTGCCGCTTCGTCCACATCTTCGCAGCTTCTGACCGGTGCTTTGCTCGTCATAATCTGGGAGATGAACTTCTGTTTATTTTCGATCAACTGCCACATGTAGCTGTCGAAGGTGGATTCTGTCACATACCGAAAGATATGAACCTTTTTATTGTGATTTCCCTGCCGGATGATACGTCCTTCCCTCTGCTCCAGATCAGACGGTTTCCAGCCAATATCCAGATGATGCAGAGCAATCAGACGATCCTGCACGTTGGTACCGGCACCCATCTTTGCTGTTGAACCAATCAAAAAACGAACCTGCCCAGATTTTACTTTTCCAAACAGCTCCGTCTTCTTTGCTTCGGTATTTGCATCATGAATGAATGCAATTTCTTTTTCCGGTACACCTTTCGCCATCAGCTTCTGTTTCAAGTCATCGTAAACATTGAAACTGCCATCGCCTTTCGGTGTGCTCAAGTCACAAAAAATGATCTGCGCCGATTTCTGTACAACTGTATCTTTCCAGATTTCATAGCTTTTTTCTGCACAGACCGACACTTTACTGCCCGGATCGTCTGGCAATAGTTCATTGACCAATCGCTGATCCAGTGCCAGTTTTCTTCCGTCATTGGTAATTTTCAGCATATTGTCTACACTAGCATCTACGCCACCGTTTCTTACCACTTCCGCACGCTCTCCTAGGCTTGCTACGATTTCTTTCTGCTGTTCTGTTGGTTTCAATACTACAGTTTCGTATTCCGCTTCCGGTACTGGAAGATTCAACTGATCCGAAGTCTTGATATCTGCAATCTCCTTGAACATATTCATCAGTTCCGGGATATTATAGAATCTGGCGAATCTGGATTTTGCTCGGTATCCGGTTCCTTCCGGTGCAAGTTCAATGCTGGTCACAACCTCTCCAAACGTGGATGCCCAGGAATCAAATAATCCCAAGCCCATATTCTGTAATTTGCTGTTCTGCAGATATCTCTGCATGACATAAAGTTCCGTCATGCTGTTGCTGATCGGTGTGCCCGTTGCAAAGGTAATGCCTTTTCCACCGGTAATCTCATCCAGATACTGACATTTATTAAACATATCTGCTGATTTCTGTGCTTCGTTCTGGGCAATTCCGGCTACATTTCTCATTTTTGTATAAAGGAACGCATTTTTATAACTGTGTGCCTCGTCTACATACAGATGATCCACTCCCAGTTCTTCAAAGGTAACTACATTATCCTTTTTCTCTTTCTGATTCAGCTTCTCCAGTCTTGTCATCAGCGTTTTTCTGGTCTTTTCAATCTGCTTTACCGTATAGCGGCCGCCATCCTGCTCATATCTTGCACTCTGGATTGCGATTTCCAGATCGTCAATCTGCTTCCGCAGCATGGCTTCCTGCCTCTCATCAGAGATTGGGATACGCTCAAACTGGGAATGACCGATGATAATCGCATCATAGTTTCCCATAGCGATTCTGGCACAGAACTTTTTCCGGTTCGCCGGTTCAAAATCTTTCTTGGTTGCCACCAGGATATTGGCTCCCGGATATAACTGCAGGAACTCGGCTCCCCACTGCTCTGTCAGATGGTTCGGCACGACAAATAGATTCTTTTGTGATAATCCCAGACGTTTGCTCTCCATTGCAGCCGCTACCATCTCGTAGGTCTTCCCAGCTCCTACTACATGAGCCAGAAGCACATTATCCCCGTAAAGCTGATGTGCGACAGCATTTTTCTGATGTGGGCGAAGTTCAATTTCCGGGTTCATTCCTGGGAAAGTCAGATGACTGCCATCGTATTCACGGGGACGGATACTGTTAAACCGTTCATTATAAACTCTTACCAGTCTTTCACGTCTCTGTTGATCTTTGAAAATCCAATCCTTAAATGCTGCTTTCATGGCATCCTGTTTCTGTGATGCCAGCATAGTTTCTTTTTTATTGAGGACACGAATCTCATCCCCATTTTCATTGACACTCTTATCATAGATACGAACATCTTTCAGATTCAGTGTATCTTCCAGAATCCGGTAAGCATTTGCCCTCTCGGTTCCATACGTTGCATAGGCAAACGCATTTCTTGGACTGTCTGCATTTTTCCCGGTAATCCGCCACTCACCATTCACCTCAGAATATTTTACCTGTATCTCCTTCTGTGCAAGATACCACGGAGTATGAAGCAGTTCCCTCATAAAGTCCTGATAATCCGATGGTTCAATCCAGGTTGCTCCAATCCTTACTTCGATTTCAGATGCTTCCAGTTCTCTTGGCTGAACTGCTTCCAATGCACGGACATTCGGTGTGAATTCCGGGTGATTCTCTGCAAAGGTTCTTGCTGTGTTTAACTTCTCCCTGACATTTCCAGATAAATACTCATCTCCACTCTCCCACTGGTCTGTCAGTGGGTTCTTAAATATAACTCCAACCAGTTCCTCCGTGATTTTTTCTTCTGTCTTTCCTGTCAGCTGTGCCATATAGGACAGATCCACCTTTGCTCTTTCATTCAATGATAATGCTAAGGCTTCTGTCGCAGTTTCCACACTGGTTACCGCCACTGCCTTTTTGATGGTTCGTTTCGTAAACATGTCTGCTTTTCGCTTCAATGTTCCATCTTCGTTCAGGTCTTCCAGAGAACACAACAGACAATAAGAAGCGTCATCAGAAAACGCCCGCTTGTTTGCATTACTTCCGATGACTCCATACTTTGCTGTGTAAGCATCATATACTTGATTCAATTTCTCCTGCTGTTTGTGAATTTCTTCATCTGTTACGGATTCTTCCATCTGCATGGCAATCAGTTCACGCACCGTGTCTCGGATCTCCACCATACCTTTTACACGTTCTGCAGTAGCGGCAGGCATCTTTACCTGATTCATCAGAGAGTTAACACGGTAATATACCTGATCATCTACAACCGCATAACTGTAATTACGAACATTCGGATCTGCCGGGATACTCTCTGGTACATCATCCAGTTCTGCATCCACATCAACTGCAGGTGCCATATTTCCATGAATATTCCTGACAGCTTCTGCAAGCTGGACTTCAAGATCAGCACCTTCTATCGGCATACAGGTTGTTTCCATACCATACGGACCGGATACCTCTTTCATCTCACCCAGAATCATTTCCGGATGGTCTGCAAAATACTGATTGACCGTAATTCCATTGGCATCACTTCCAAGATTCACCCACTCCGGCATCTCTTTTGTCATGCTGTCACGCTTCTGGAAGAATAAAATATCTGCACTGACTTCCGTTCCTGCATTTGCTTTGAATGCTGTGTTCGGCAGGCGGATGGCTCCAAGGAGATCGGCACGTTCTGCCAGATACTTTCGGACTTCCGGTGATGCTTTATCCATGGTTCCTTTTGTTGTGATCAAAGCTGCCACACCACCCGGACGCAACTGGTCGATTGTCTTTGCCAGAAAATAATCGTGAATCATAAAATTATAGCGGTCATATTGCCTGTCATTCACTTTATAAGCTCCAAATGGCACATTTCCGATTGCCACATCGAAGAAATCATTCGGATAATCTGTCTTCTCAAAACCTTTAATCTGGATATTGGCATCTGGGTAAAGCAGTTTTGCAATTCTACCGCTGATACTGTCCAGTTCCACACCATAGAGTTTTGACTGGTTCAGCTTCTCAGGAAGCATTCCAAAGAAGTTACCAACACCCATGGATGGCTCCAGGATATTTCCTTTTGTAAATCCCAGATTTTCCAACGCCTGATACATACTTTCAATCACGATTGGCTGTGTGTAATGGGCATTTAAGGTAGAAGCTCTGGCTGCTGCATATTCTTCCGGTGTAAGGACTGTCTTTAATTCCAGATATTCCGTCTCCCATGCGGATTTTGTTTCATCGAAAGCATCAGCAAGACCTCCCCAGCCTACATATCGGGATAAAATCTCCTGTTCGTCTGGTGTGGCATTGCGGTTTTCTTCCTCGCATTTCTTTAAAAGCTGGATTGCCATGATATTAGCACGGAACTTTTCCTTTGGTGTTCCCTGTCCCAGTTCATCATCTGTGATATGGAAGTTTGTTGCTGGAATATCAGACTGTTCTGGTGTTATATCTTCCTTTTTTTCTGCATCTTCTACTGCTTCCGGTTGTGTCTCAACTTCCGACGGTTCCTGATTTTCCTCTCGTATTTCCTGCTGATCAGAGCCTTCCTGCTCCACTTCCAAAGCCTGCTGAGCTCCTTCCAGATCCGCCTGTCTCTGTGCTTCCTGCCGTTCTTCATACTTTTCCAGTTCTTCCGGTGATAAGAAATCATCGGTGCGAATCAGCTGACGGACACGTTCTGCAACCTTATTCCACTTTAATAGAACTTCTACATCTGGACTGCCAATCTTCCCTTTCGCAAGTTTTAATCCTTTCGCATCATGGGAAGCATCGGATTCATACGCTCCCGGTATCCCAGGTGCTGCTCCACCTGTACCATACTCATTTTTCAGAAACTCAGCTGCATCCTTTATATCGTGATGTTCCATGAAATACTCATAGATCCGATTCCGTCCTCCGGCAGTGATCCCGCCTCTTCTAAGGACTGCATCTATCTCATCCTGTGTGATAAAGGAAAGGGCCGGACGTTCGACCGTAAATTTCTGGTCTACCCAGGAACGCTCCCTCTGGAGATCCTGAAAACGCTGGAAATATTCCGGATTATGCTGAATCTCCCACCTGCGATAATCTTCTGGATTCTCATCCATATCTTTCTGCAGCCATTCAAAGCGATGGGCAATTGCATCTGCTTCCGCTGAATCTGTCCAAGCTTCCCGCACGACATCCTGCCAATCCGAATATGATTGCTGCTCCTCCCGGTTTCTGCTGGTATCCCGAAAATGGAGTGCAAGAAGATTGGTCATTTCTTCCTGCTCCTGTTCAATGGCGTTATTGGAAATCAGATTATCCACGTAACTTCTATCCTCATACATATCCCGGATTCTGTCCGCCGCTTCTTCCCACGTAACCATGCGATCAAAGTTTCTTCTGGCGGAATCTCCCCGTCGGATACGGATACCATCATTGTCATACCAGATACTGATTTTCTGTCCATCTATGGTAAATCCTTTTCCACCTGTTTCATATTCCTCCTTCAGGAAGTTCTGCATTTCTTCATTATCCAGACCTTCAATCAGTCTTGCCGTAATATGAAACAGTGTATTTTTCTGTCCACTTCCCGTGCGGAGAATATCATCTACTACTTCATCAGAAATAAGAAAAGCGGCTGGCTGTTCTAATGCAGCTGCCGCTTTCCTTATTTCTCCTAACTGTTCCTCTTCTGTCGGGAACAGACTTAATTGTAAATAATCTCCTGAATTACCAGTTCCTCTGCCTGTGCTTTGATCTGGTTCATGTGTCTGGTCCATGCCATCCCGTCTGCCATTTTGTCCGGTGCCGGGTTTTTCTCCAGAAGTTCTGACATCAGGTTGTCTACTCTCTGCCTTGCCTGGCTGTCGATTTCCATCAGATGACTGTCCAGACGGTTCTGTAAGGTCAGAATGTTGAATCTGGCTACTTTGTGGTTTCTCAGATACTCTTTCCTCATCAATCCGTACTTCCCGATCGTTCCTCTCGTCTCCTCCAGACTGATATCCGGAATCTGGTACTCTCCATTCTGGCTGTAAGTGATCTCTCTCATGCTCTGTTTCCTCCTTATTTTCTCCTCTATCTTCTGTGTTCCTTGTTTTACTTTCACGAATTAACGTGTTAAATTCATTATAAGCTACTTCTTTTTCTTTTGCAACCGTTTTCAGATCTTTTTCCAAGTCATTCAACACATATCGTCCAATCTGCATCAATACCGGTCTGCTGATCTCATTCACAGAACTTCCAAGGTGTCCAATAACCTTTAACTGGTTAAAATCTGTAATATGACGAAAATCCTCTGCATCAAGATATTCCTGCACATCCAGTCCGCATCGGTTCAGTAACACATACCAGACACTGTTTGTCATCAGTTCCCGGAACTCCACTTTCTGATTCTGTTCATCCAGATCTTCCAGAAAAGTGCCGGCTACATCCATTTGCAGTTCGTCGAAAGCATCCGGCAACCAGGCCTGCACACTTTCTTCTGCCGCCTGGTGAAGAACCTCTGCTAATCCTCCCTCTGTTGCTTCCAGTGCCAGCCGCTCCTGCAGATAATCTGCCACCAGTTGTTCTCCTTCTGGATTAAGATTCCATAACTGCGGATCTCTGCCCAGATTTTTTACCTTATAAGTATCCTGCACATCAAAAACATATCGGAGTTTCGTTTTTGGTCCGGATGTGTTATCTATCAGGGCAATTCCTTTAGACCCCTTTTTAATCCATCGGTACATCTTCTGGTTCCAGATTTCCATGGATGCCACGGCTGTTGCTCCCGGACGCTGTGCATAGATCAAGAGCTGTTCCGGAAAAGTGTACCGGTACAGCCTGGATGCAGTATTTAGAAACCGCATCCATTCCTGCGGATTGGCAGCAACATCCTTTGCCACTTCCTCCGTCAGAAGTTCCATTGCATATAATTTATTTGCCATCTGTTACTCCCTTTCTTCTTCCCACTTTTCTTCTACAACATCGGCAATCCGTTCCATTGCCCTTGTCATAGAAGGAAAATTACTACTGTTACTTGCTTTTCCAATCTGATCAATAAGAAATTCCGGCATATCTGCAAGTGCTCCGGCAATCATAGCCTTTACCCGGATATCCTCCAGCATAAGAAGCTCTTTTACACCAAATTCTTCACCAAATACATCCTGATATCTCCGTAAGTCATCCAAAAGATATTCCGGTTTTAAATCTCTATCCATTTCCTTTCTTTTATCATCACCATATAAACACCAGTCCATATTCTTTTCTCCTCCATCTTCATAAAATTAGGGACTGCTCACACAGTCCCCTCAAAATCATCGTTATTTCTCGTTATAATACTGAGGCAAGGTCTTTCGCCCTATTCTTTGGGATTGTATCTGTCCCTTTTGCTTTGATCTCCGCCTTGGCTTTCTCCAGTTTTCCATGGATTCCACCTTTTGCTTCTGTTCTCCCAGTTGCTTTTTCTGCTGCTTTTTCTTTCTCCAGACGTGCTTCCCTGCGTTCGGCATTTTCCATAACTGCTGTCTTTCCATCACAGAACTGAACCTTATCCGAAAGCTGTTCCTGCCTCTCTACCTGCGTCTCATTGACTTCCTGTACCATGGCATTTAATTCCGGTACTTCAAACATTCCGTTATCAGGAAGAATCAGCACCTCATGAATTGAAGAGGGAAGAACAAAATAATCACTTCCCAGGCATTCACCGATCTGCTTACGAATATCTTCCTGCAGTAACAGTGATGCACCATTCATTTTTTGTGCATTTGAAAGACAGAACATTGGATTTTCCATTGCTTCAACATTCAGTTTTTCATTCAAAAGATTTTCTGCTTCTTCACCAAAAATCATGGATTTTATCATTTCATTCATGTCCATCAAAACAACACCACGATTTCTGTCTGCCGCCACTGCATCTGCCTGGATTTGTTCTGCTGTCACACCCCATTCATTCATAAGATTGACAGTAACCGGAATACTACCAATTCCTCCCTCGTTTTCTTCCACATTCACTGCGTAATATGCTGCAAAATCTCCATGTTCGGTAACAACTTTATCAGCCAGGCGTTCTTCATTCCATTCCCGGTCACAGATTCTCACCTGTAATTTGTCCTTCATTTTTTCATAATCCAAAATATCCGGAAGACCCATATTGATAAATGCCGCTTTGTCCTGCACTTCAATACGCATATCTGCCACATCACCCACACAGGAATCCAGATTTTTTCCATTGACATATTCCATATAAAGAGAATCCAGATATACCATCGGCACAGCTCTTTGATCACCCTGTGGAATTGAAATGCCAGTCAACCTTAATCCATTATTTTTTGCAACTTCTTCAATACGGATTTCTCCATTCTGATATGAATCCGGCAAATAGTCTTTTACATTATCTTTGACATATTCATAAAATTCTTTTCTGTTCATCATACGCTTTTACCCCTTTCTGATCATGTGATGGTTCATTCTTTTCCTGCTGACCATCTGCTCGGCTTTTTTCTGATAAGCCATCATTCTTTTTAAAGTTCTCTCCTGGTTCTTTCTTGCTTCCTGTCTCTTTTCCATTGTTTTCATCATATTTTTCTGTCCCTTTCTGTGAATTTTTGTATTTTAAAGGGAGCCCTGATTCAGGGCCCCCTTTACTGAGGATTACTGTTTTCTGATTTTCTTTCTGCTGATATAAAGTCCTGCCATGCCTCCGGTAGAGATAAGCAGAAGCAGAATCGGCAGCCAGATATTTGTGTTATCTCCTGTCTTCGGTGCATCTGATACCTTCGTCTCTTCATGGGACTGCGGCACATCTGGTGTGCTTGGTGTTTCCGGAACTTCCGGTTTCTCATTTGTCAGATTGAAAGTAACTTCTACAACCGGCGTACTGTCGTCTGCGTAGGCAAATGTCACTTCATGCTTGGTCTGATCCAGTGTGTATCCATCCAGTGTTTTTGTCTCCACCAGATAATACTTGATTGCTGTATCATATTTGCCGTTCTTGAATGCGGCAATCTCATACAGCTTACTCTCGGCATGACCGGCAGCATCTGTTTTTAAGGTTTCCAGGACCTTTCCTTTGCTGTCACGGAATTCAAATTCTACTCCTTTCAGCGGTTCCCCAGATGATTTATCTGTCTTATTGAGAATGACTTTTCCCTTGGCAGTATCATCTTTCATAACCACTTTCTGGATTTCTCCAGTATCCTTCACCTCAAATGTCACATCCGATGTCAAAAGATATCCTTTTGGTGCCTGTTCCTCTCGTAAGGTGTATCTACCAATTGGCAGTTTTTCAATATAGTGTGCCTCCTCTGTGGAAGTCCAGCTCTCTACTACCTGATCGTCCTTATCAAGAATCGTTAGTTTTGCACCAGGAATCTCTGTATCTCCTGTGATATCTGTCTTGCTGATCTGAACCTTGGTCACATCATCTTTCATCTCATGCTTCTGAATCTCAGCTGTATTCTCAACCGTAAAGGTAATGCTCTCTGCAGTAACATATCCGTCTGCCGGTTTTGTTTCCGTCATGGTATACTCATTACCTACAACAAGTTCTTTGATCACATGAGATTCTTCTGTAGAAGTCCATTCATCCACAACATTTCCATCTGCATCCGTCACTTTCAGGTGTGCACCTGGAAGTTCTTTGCCTGTGGTCAGGTCTGTTTTTGTCAGTTCCACTGTGGTCGGCTGATTTTCAAACGTAAAATCATAGCTTACTTCTGCCTGATCTTCTCCGGCATATTCAAAGGTAAACTCCTGCACTTCTTCCGTTGTCACAAATCCGTCCGGTGCACTGTTCTCTTTTACATAATATTTTCCATCTACTGGAAGATCTGCCGCAAAAGTGATCTGTCCTTTCTCATCGGTTGCTTTCTGCTCGATGAGGGAATCTTTCTCAAGCAACACATCTCCGTTTACATTTTTGATATCTTCACTGGTATAAAGGCCGAAGACGCCGCCTGCAAGAACACGGTCTGTATCTTTTTCTTTCTTCAGAACAGTAACCTTTACTTTCTGACGGGTATTCTGCCATTTTTCATCATAAGTGATTACCGGTGTGTCCTGATCACGGTAGGAAAGATCAACATATCTCGGTTCTCCATCCAATACATAGCCATGGGCAGTTTTAACTTCTTTCACATAGTATTTGCCTGCCGGGAGATTATCCATCTGTGCAATACCATTGGAATCTGTAGTAATAGTTCCTACTTTTTCATCTGCTTTGTAATAATCTTTGCTGACACCATCTGCCGCTTTGATATCTTCCGCAGCAAATACATCGAAAGTCACATCTGTAAGGCTTCCGGTTACATATTCGAAGAGATGCTCCACAGTGCCTTTTACATTGTCCAGAAGTGTCACTTTATCCAAAAATTCTCCATTTTTGTTGATGATTAAAAGTCCTGTCGGCACTTCATCTTTCATCTCTACCTTCTGAATCTCTGCGGTATCTTCCAGTGTGAACTTCACATCCGTTGCTTTCAGATATCCATACGGTGCGATTTCTTCACGAAGGGTATATTCCTCCCCAACGGTCAGTCGTTTAATCACATGTGGCTGGTCTTTTACAGAAGTCCACTGATCTACGACATTCCCCTCTCTATCAAGAACGGTGAGTTTTGCTCCATCCAGTTCCACACCTGTTGTCACATCTGATTTTGTAATTTCAACCGTTGTCGGCTGATTCTTCTTCACTGTTTTCAGTTTTACTGTCTTCACGTCCTGTCCCTGATAAGAAGCATCCAGATTCAGAACTTCATCGGAAGAAACGAATCCTGCCGGTGCCTTTAACTCTTTTACATAATACTGTCCGAGTGGCAGATCCAGCGTACAGGAAGCAATTCCATCTTTATCAGAAGTCATTTCCTGTAACAGGGTATCAGCGTTGACAATGACTTTGCCTTCTGCTTTGATATCATCTTTGTTATAAATGCCAAAGACTGCACCTTCTACCGTTGCTCCGTTTTCTGCATCCTGTTTTTCTACCTGGATTGCAACTTTCTGTCTGTCATCACCAACAGTCACTTCCTGTTCGATCACAGGTGTATCCTGATCTGCATAGACAAATGCTACATCCGATCTGTCATGGTTCAGAACAAATCCTTCCGGTGCTGTTTTTTCTACCACATAGTAAGAACCAAGCGGCAGGTTATCTGCAACTGCTTTTCCGTCTTCCCCGGTCGTTACCGTTGTTACCAGAGCATCTTTTGCATAAATCAGCTGTCTGTTTCCATTTTCATCTTTCTGATAATCCGGTGTGTAGATATTTTCCGCTGCATAGACGTTAAACTCTGCACCTTTCAGATATTTTTCTTCATAAACAAAATCCTTTTTGAATCCACTCAGCATCTCACCTTTTTTATAGATCGTCAGCTTTCCTTTTACCGGATGATTCTCGTAATCAACTGTGATAATGGCATCGCCGCTTTCTGAATCCATCTGATAAGCAGTGTTTGCATCAACAGCAATCTCCATATAATTCTTGTTGATTGTGTACCCTTCCGGTGCGTTGACTTCCTCAATCTGGTAATGTCCGATTTTCAGGTTCTTTGGCATGATCAGATAACCCTGACTGTCTGTAAAATAGGACTTGTGTGTGGTTGTCACAGGATAAGTAGTTACCTGCTCCACATATTTTTTGTTATCCAGGTCATATACCTTAAATTCTGTTCCTGCAATCAGGACTGATTTCTTTGTTTCATCGTCTTTTTTCACAATTTTCAATTTTGCCTTGAACTATTTGTCCAGAAGCACACGCCAGATCTGTGGCTCATTCGGATGGTTCTCTGTGATATTCACTTCAAAATCATCGACTGGCTTGTAATTGTGTGGTGTTGTTGTTTCACGGACAATATAGCTTCCAAATGGTAATGGAATACTGCAGGCATAACCTTTTTCATCTGTAAAAATCTCAGTAGCTCCGTTTTCTCCACTCACTACTGGTTTAGCAGAATCAAAATCATAGCTTCCATCTGCTTTCTTTGTAAGGGAAGATTTCAGATAAACTGTAAATCCGGCTCCGGATAACAGATCTGCATCGGTCTTTCCATTGTTGGCTGCTTTGATAATCTGGAACGGCTGCTTGATCACCTGTTCACTGGAAATGCATTCTCTTTTTACTTCTGCAGTCATATCACCTTCATAACTACATTCAAGATCATGTTCTTCTGTATCTGCCAGGTATCCGGTCGGTGGTGTGATCTCCTTGACGTAATATTTGCCAAGATATAAGCCATCTACAGAAGCCTGTCCTTTTTCATCCGTTGTAAGAGAAGCCACCTGTTCCCCTGCTTTATAAATCACACCGGTTGCTCCATCCGGATGCACGATATCTTCACGGGCATATAATCCGTAGACTGCACCTTTCAGTGTTGCATCGCCCTGCGGAACGGCTTTTCCTGTTTCTTTATCAACTTTGAATAAATTGATTTTTGCTGTCACACGGTCATTGCTGAAGGTATGGGCGAAAGATACGGTTGCTTCTTTATCATTGGTGTAAGAGAACTTGAACGTATACACGTCTTCTGTATTTCTTACATAGCCTTCTGGTGCCTGGTCTTCTTTTACGGAATAGGAATGATTGATAGGCAGATCTGCTGTGAATTTTGCCTTTCCATCCTCACCGGTAGTGGCTTTCTCAATCAGGGTGCCTTTCTTTACAACAACTACACCATCTGCATTTTTGATATCGTCTGCCGCATACAGGGCGAAAATACCACCTTCCAGCGGTTTCTTTGTATCTTTATCCTGTTTTACTACAGTGACTTCTGCTTTCTGACGCTCATTGTTGAAGGTGACATCCGCAAATACAACTTCTTTATTCTGTCCGGCATAAGTCAGCGTCACTGTCTTTTCTTCGCCGCCATTATAGAAGTTGTCCGGTGCTTTTGCTTCTTTTACCACATAAGTTCCTAGATGGAGATTCTTCAGGGTAACAGAGCCATTCTCACCTGTTGTCAGATTTTCTTTCACCAGATCACCTTTGCTGTACACTTTTGTACCATACGCAGTCACAATATCTGCTCCGGCATACACGTTGTAAACAGCATTTTTTTGTCTGCGGTTCTCATAATGGAATACGGTTCCACTCTCACTGACTTCTGCTCCGGTAAGCACCTGACCTTCTTTATAAACAGTAAGCTCTGCAAGCTGCTCCTTATTTTCCACGGTTACAGCTGAGGTCTTACTTGCTACCAGTTTTACATTTGTTGCCGTTGCATTTACTACATATCCCTGTGGTGCTGTGATTTCTTTCAGATAAACGGTATCCTGTGTCTTGATAATCGTAACAGAGGATTTTCCATTCTTATCTGTTGCAGGCATCTGAGTGATCAGCTTTGTACAAGCCTCATCGCTGTAAACGCCAAATACTGCACCTGCAAGATTGACATCCGCTGTATCGTCTTTCTTTACGATTTCGA